>JACCDR011340403.1_pt1 | contig 14941 bp, 16 predicted proteins | sample 7446431 | NCBI WGS metagenome assembly JACCDR01 (sample SAMN15323443, study PRJNA562643) | freshwater metagenome | isolation source: river surface water | place: USA:Blue River Watershed | collected 2017-08-17 | reverse complement strand
CAGTACATCGGAAGCGGTCAGCACAACGTCGATCGCGGCGAATGTGTGGTATTTTGTTTGTGCGACCGTGACGCAAGCGAGACGCGAGATTTATATCAACGGCAGACTAGAAGGCACGTCTACTAACACGGTTGCCTACAACATTACATCGACTTTTGCAAACATCGGCGCGGCTCAATCGGTGCTAGTTCCGTGGAACGGGTGCATCGATGATGTTCGGATTTATGATCGAGTTTTAGACAGTGAGACGATTCGCCTTATGTCGCGTCAACGCGGCATAGCCTACACACCACGCAGACGACGACGGCGATACGTACCAGCAACCAGCGCACGACGACTAAGACTTTTGACGGGGATGGTTTGATGCAGCTACTGAAGCAATCCACAGCAGCCACAATTGTCGTTGGTCCGGTGCTCGACGCAAACGGTGTAGCGGTAACAACGGCGGTTGTAACCAATTTCAGCATTGCCAAGAACGGCACTGTTGCAGCACTGACAACGGAGACCGTCACGCACAGCGTGAATGGTTATTACACGATTGCACTCACAACCAGCAACACGAACACGCTGGGACAACTTGACGTGATTGTCAACGCGTCCACGATGGCTATGGCCAATCACCGGTACACGATCCTAACCGCCGGAATGTTCGATGCGATCGTGACTAATGGACGCCTTTTGCGATCAACAAACAGCAACAGCGAAGTTGCCGTCACGGGAGCGAATCACATCGCAGCCGACGTGCATCAAATGCAACACGACGTAATCACTGCAGCGGCGATCGCGGACAACGCCATTACAGCGGCGGCACTGGCAAGCGATGCGGTAACAAAGATTCAATCGGGGCTTGCGACGACAAGCGGCGTCACTGCAAGCTTTACTGAGATCAAGGGTGCGGGCTGGAGTTCGACCACGGATACGCTGGAGAAGATTGCAGAGGCGGGAGGTTCGAGTACGATTACCGTTTCGATTCCTGCTTCGACCGCGCAGACGATCGCGGATTCAGCAACGAATAAACTGAATTTGATTCGCGGAACGACGTTTAGTTACCAATTTACCAACATCGGAACGCTCACCGATTGGACAAAGATTTACTTCACCGTTCGACCGATTAAAAAGTCTGCCGATTCGCAAAGCTTGATTCAAATTGTCGTTACCAATCCATCGGACGGCGCTGACGGATTGAAATATCTTAACGGAGCCGCAACAACAGCCGCTTGGGGCTCCATTACCGTTGACGACGTGCATACAGGTGACGTGACGATTACGCTGACACCGACAGCTACAACGCTTTTGGCGGAACAATACGACGTTGATTTCGATATCAAGGTCATCAAGAGTTCGGCGATTCCGCTGATCGTTTTTGGTAAGCTTGACGTAAAACCAGACGTGACCCGAGCTATCACCTAGAAGGATCGCCAGTGAGGTGTTATGCGGCTATGCAGGCACGGAAACAAGGTAGACGCGACGCACGAATGCCCGTTGTGTTACAAGCCACGACAGGGCAACGGACGCAACAGGAAATTCTACGATCACCAGTGGCGATTGTTGAGCGAAAGCTTCAGGGCGCAAAATCCGCTCTGTCACGACTGCGAAGACCAAGGCATTGTTAGACCGGCAACCGAAGTTCACCACATAATTCCAATCAAATACGCTCCGCACTTGCGATTGGAGCAGAGCAACCTAGTGGCACTTTGCAGCACATGCCACGCTAAGCGAGAGAAGCGATATGACCAAGAGCACAGAGCAGCACAAAATTGAGGGCACGTTTCGCGGCCACAGACACAGGGAGCGGCTAGAAAACGTAGTCCCTCATGCGGTGCCAGTAAAACCGCAGGGCCTAGGCACGTTTGGTGAGCACGTCTGGAACATTGTTGTCGATACGATGCCGCCAGGAGTGCTTAGCCCGCTGGATGAACCAATGCTAATGATGCTTTGCGCCCAGGCCGACAAGTGGTACACGACCGAGCGTCTACTTTGCGATTCGCCAACAGATCGCACGCTGCAACGAATCAATACGGGCTACATGGAAAGCTTCATTGGGATCGCCAAGCGATTCGGCTTGTCGCCTTGGGATCGGCAAAAGGTCAAGATGCCGAAGGGTGATGACGCTGCTACGCAAGCACTCAAGAAACTATTGGAGTCGCGCAACTGAAAGTTCTCGACAGGCTGCAAAGCTACATTGACGGAATCGTGAGCGGCGAAGACAAAGCGGGCAAACGCGAAATCCAAGCCGTTCGAAGGCACTTGCGCGATCTTGAGACAGCAGAAAAACGCGGATACTATTTTGATGAGGCCAAGGCCGCTTTTGCCATCGAATTGATGGAGGCAAGCTGCTGCTACACCAAAGGCGAATGGGCTGGTAAGCCGTTTGTTCTTTCTCCGACGCAAGTGTTCATTGCGGCCATGCTTTTCGGCTGGCGAAAGATCAGCGACAAGACAAGACGCTTCCGTTTTGCTTACCTCACAATGGGCCGCAAATGGGGCAAAAGCGAGTTCGCGGCGGCGGTCGGCAATCAACTAACAATCTGTGACGATCCGCTAGAGCCAGCGGCGGAGGTTTACTGCGCGGCAACGAAGGAAGAACAAGCGAAAATCGTTCACAACGTGGCAAAGGAAATGGTTCGCCTATCGCCGATTCTTCGATCGCAGGCACAAGTTTTCGCCAAGTCGATTAGCGTTGTCGGCGACGACAAGATGCAGCCGAACAGCTTTTTCAAACCAGTGGGAAGTGATTCGAAAAGCTCAGACGGTTTGAATATTCACGCGGCAATTCTCGACGAAATTCACGAGTGGCGAGAGTATCACGTTGGATTGTACGACAAGCTTACGACCGCTTCGGGCGCAAGGCGTCAACCGCTTATTCTGATGATTACGACGGCGGGCGATGACTTCTCTGTCGTGTGGCTGCGGGTCGATTCGTTTTGTTGCCAAGTGCTCGATTCCTACGACCTTGAAACACCAATTGGGGACACTTGGTTTGCGTTTATTGCCCGCGTTGATTTGAAACAAGATTGCGTATGCAAGGCCGATCCGAACTGCAAAATCTGCGATGGAAAGGGCGAAATTGATGCCGACGACGCACTCGATCCGAGCGTTTGGCGAAAGAGCAATCCAAACTATCCAGTCACGCCAAAACACGATTACCTTACCGAGCTGGCGGCAGATGCGAGGCACGATGCGTCAGCCAAGAATCGCTTCCTGCGCTACCACGGCAACGTGCGGGTGTCGGCGAAAGAAAAGGCAATATCGCAAGAGCTTTGGTCGGCAGCCGCTGGGAATTTGTCAGACTGGAGTACGGCAGAATCCGTCACAGGAGCTTGGGACTTAGGCGGACGCGACGACTTAGCGGCAATCGCTCTTTGTGCCCGTTTTCGCGAGGGACAAGACGCGGACGGCAAAGTCATCTATCGTTACGAGCTTCGCCAGCAAGCATTTATCAATCCGAGTGCAACGCGGGACTTGAACAAAGAACCGTTCCGGTCGTTTATCCAGTCTGGAACGCTGATTGTGGCCCAATTGGAATTGGAACTGCTTAAGCAACAGGCGGTTGACTGGTGGCGGACATTGCTTGCCAAGAACTGGGCATACGATCCGCACACAAGCAGAGACGTTGCGCAGTACCTCACCAATCAAGGGCTTGATTGCACGGAGTTCTATCAAAACTCAGGGATGTACAATGAACCGATTCGCACCTTCTTGGCGGCGCTGAAGCGTGGTTGTATTCGCCACAATGGCGATGCGTTGTTATCATGGGCGGTTAATAATCTTGTCGTCCGAGCAAACGGCAAGGGGGAGTGGATGCCAGACAAGGCGGGAAGTGAAGATAAGGTTGACCCGATTGTTGCTTGTCTGATGGCGTTTCGCCTGGCAACGCTTGCACCCCAAAAAGAGTCGGGAAATTTGTTCGTCTTCTAGGAGGGTCGTATGTCGCTCATGTCTCCCGCTCAATGGCTCCTTGATTTCTTTCGCGGCGGAAGCGAGAAGGACGGCGTTCGCGTCACAGAACGCAGTTCAAGTACCTATCCGCCAGCATGGTACGCGCTCAATAAGATCAGCAGTGATTTCGCTAAGCTTCCCGTTTCTCCGATGAGATACCTTGAACGCGGAGCGGAAGCAGATTACTCGCATCAATCGTACTACGTGCTTCGCAAGCGACCAAATCCCAATCAGACACCATTCGCATTCAAGCAAACGCTTGTCGGTCATGCCATCATGTACGGCAACGGGCGAGCGTTGATTGTTCGCGGCGGCGGTCGTGTCAACGAGCTTGTTTTACTCAATCCACGCAACACGCGGACGTTTCTTGTCAACGGCGAGAAATGGCACGTTGTCAAACCAGACGCAGACGATCGCGTTTCGGTGTTTCGCACACCAGAAAAGGCAGACGGCACCGAGTACGTTTTTATTCCCGACCGCGATGTTTTACACTTGCCCGCGTTTTCCTACGACGGAATTGAGGGGCTTGGTTTGCTCGATATCGGGCGAGAAGTGTTTTCTACGGGGCTCAATTCCCAGCGAACCACCAATAGGCAGATTATCGGAGGGTTCAACGGAAAGCTAATGCTCGAAGCCCCAACGGGTGCGTTCTCCGATGAGGCGACAGCACAGCGATTCATCACGTTATTCAACGAGTTCCACTCTTCACCAGACAACGCGGGCCGAGCTGGATTGTTGCGAAACGGGATCAAAGCAACCGTCTTGAATATGTCGAACAAGGACGCAGAGTTTGCTGAGACAAAGAAATTTTCGCGTCAAGATATCGCCATGATGTTTGGTCTGGAATCGATCATGGGCGACGAATCGGCGGACGCTTATGCAAGCCTGGAACACCGAAATATTTCCTACTTGCAAGGCGCGTTGATGCAGTGGCTAGTCAAGTTTGAGGAAGAAGCGAACGAAAAACTGTTGACCGAACGAGAGAAGCGACTTGATACCCACTATTTCAAATTCAACACGGCGGCACTTCTTCGCGGCGATTTTGCGAGCACGACAACGGCGCTCGTTAGCCTTGTTGGCGCAACGATTATTTCGCCAAACGAAGCCCGCGAAAAGCTCGATATGAATCCTTACGAGGGCGGAGACGAATTCAAGAATCCCGCGACGACCTCGCCAGACCGCATGGGGACCGATGCAAGCGGCGACGACTCCAACGATATGGACGAAGACGAACAAGTAGCAGAGGACGCGACAGCGAACGCACCTCGGCTACTGATGGCAATTCGCGAGCGATTCGCAACTCTGCTTCACACAGAGCGGGAGCGATTGCAAGACTGTTGCAAGAAAAAGAACTTCGTTCGGTCGGCGGAAAGTTTCTACGCAGGCTGGAAGGATCGCTTGGCAGAAGTTGCACTTGGGTTTGGGTCAGGGAGTACGGCAACGGATCGCTACTGCGACGAAGGGCTTCGACTTGTGATTGACGCAAGCGGCGCGGCAACAGCGGAAACGCTCAAAGCTGAGATTGCACAATTGACCGCAACTTGGGATTCGCGAATTCAAAATTTGGCAAAGGAAATCTTCGATGTTTAAGTTCGATGTGAACACCGGCGAAATTTTTATCTACGACGCAATCGGCGATTCGTCATGGGGCATGATTGACGCGGCGAGCGTGATTGATGCACTTGGGCAGATCGGCAACAAGAAAGCCATCGTTCGCCTCAATAGCCCAGGGGGATCGGTTGACGAAGGGATTGCGATTCACTCCGCGCTCGAACGGCACAAGCCCGGCGTGGAAGTGATCGTTGATTCATTGGCGGCGTCGATCGCTTCCGTGATTATGCTGGCCAGTGATACGCGAATCGTCGTCGAAAACGGAATGGTGATGACCCACAACGCAAGCACGATCGCTTGGGGAGACTCCCGCGAATTGCGACGGTGGGCCGATGTGCTCGACAAGTACGGCGAACGGATCGTAAAAACCTACGCCAAGAAAACCGGCAAGACCGAACAGCAGATTCGCCAGTGGATGGACGACGAGACATGGATGACGGCAGACGAAGCGGTGGCTAACGGATTCGCAACGGCGATTCAAGGCAGCGGCGACGATCCAATCGTTCCAAAGGGCCTGTTTAATCACGCACCAAAGGCCCTTGAAAGGCCCGTTGCCGCAGGTAGTCGCAACTATGCGGCCAATCGCACGGCGGCAGAGATTCGGCTTGCTATGACGCGACAGCGAAACAAAAACCTTGACGTGTCGTAGGGGCAAGTCTATATTGCTTGCGTCTGAGGGTTGCCACCGAACTTCGCGGCAATCCTCGCAAGAAATCTGATGGCCACTCGTTAGCGGCTGTTGATTGACGAAATACTTCGTTTATCGGCAGGCCGCTAACTTCGTTTTGGCCTGCCTTGGAAACCATTTTTCAAGGTGTGTTTAGCATGAAGACTATGAAACAACTGCTCGAAGAACGCGACGCGTTGCACGTTCGAGCCGTCGCAATTGCCGAGCTGGCAAAGACTGAAAGCCGCGAATTGGTCGCTGAAGAGCAAAGCGAAATTGACGCGATCATTTCGGACAACGGCAAGCTTGCTGTTCTCGACAAGGAGATTGCCCGAGCGGAAAAGCTTGAAGCGATCCAGAAGGATTTGGTCAAAGCCCGCGTTGCGACCCAAGGCGTCAAGCCAGTCGTTTCCGACAACGTGATTCGCGTTCCAGCGACCGCAAAACGTCACGGCAAACTGGTCGCGTACAAGAGCGAGGAAGACGCTTACGCAATGGGTCAGTGGCTCGCTGCAACCGTCTACGGTAATCAGCATTCTGCGCAGTGGTGCCGAGATCACGGCATCCAGAACGCGATGACGACCGGCGACAATACCAAGGGCGGTTTCTTGGTTCCTGATCCGCTGGAAGCAAGTCTTGTCGCTTTGCGTGAGGAGTACGGCGTTTTCCGTCGCTATGCTCTTGTCAAGCCGCTTACAAACGGCGTCGTTAACCAGCCGAAGCGATTGAACGGCACGACCGTTTATTACATCGGCGAAGACCCAAGCGGCAACGGCATTACCGCTTCAGATATGACTCTCGGCAGCGTCCGCCTTGAAGCAAAGACTGCTGCAATTTTGACCGCAGTCGCCAACAACCTCAACGAAGACTCGGTAATTTCGCTGGCGGAAGAGTTGACAATGGACATGGCAGCGGCTTTTGCCGAGGCCGAAGACAACGCAGGGTTCAACGGCGACGGCTCATCGACCTACGGCGGGATCGTTGGTGCGAAAAACGTGCTAGCCGCTGGCTCGATTGCGGACGCTGCAACCGGAAACACTTCGTTTGATACTTTGGATATGGCGGACTTCGAACGAGCCATTGCCAAGCTAAAAATGTATTCCGGCATTCGGCCAGTTTGGTTTATCCATTCCAGCGGCTACGCTGCTTCAATGTCGCGATTGCTCGACGCTGGAGGTGGCAACACAAACGTTACGCTTAGCAACGGCGTTCCCTCCTTGTTTTTCAAGGGGTATCCGGTTGTGTTTTCGCAAGTGCTTAACAGCACGCTGACCACACAGACTAGCCAGATTGTTGCCTACTTTGGTGACTTGCGTATGGCTGCGATGTTTGGCGATGCCAAGGGCGTTGAGATCACCAGCGATTCGAGCTTGTACTTCAAGCAGAATGCGCTAGCGATTCGCGGTATTCAGCGTTACGACATCAACGTCCACGACCGAGGAACGGCAAGCACTGGCGGCGCTTTGATCGCGGTCAAGACCGCTGCAAGCTAGTCTGAATAGAACGATTCCACCCCAAGCCATCTGTTTGCTCCGGGTGGTCCGAGCGTCGGCGGCGTAAGCTGTCGGCGCTCACTTTTCGCAAAACAACTCCACAAGGATTTATCAAATGAAGCCATTGCAATCAGCAGTTTATTCGGTCCTGCTTTCGCCAGTGACCGCAGCCACCACGGCACGCACAGCCAACTTGGATTGCCAAGGGGCTGACTATGCAACGATCGTGATTACGGTCGGCGCAGAGGCCAACACCAACAGCACCGGCGTTGTCCTATCGCTGTTGGAATCCGACGACACGACTGCGACCAACTTTGCGACGTTCAATTCAAGCTATTCGCAGACCGTTGACAACACTGCGGGCACGCTCGAAGTGTTTCACGTCAACTTGCAAGGACGTAAGCGATACTTGCGAATTTCGGTGACACCAGACACCACGACCAACGGTGCGGTTATCACGTCTGCCGCCGGTATCCTGGTAAAGGAATCGCAAGGGCTCAACAGCGCAAACGCACCGAACATCGTAGTCGGCTAGTCTTTGTTTCCGAAATCAACATACCGGAGCAAACGGTTATGGAATCAGGCAGAAAAGTTAGTGTGTGCGCGGTAATGACTGCGGCGCGGTACGAATGCACATTCGCACGAAACATGATTGAGCGGGCGCTAAGAACGCTGAATATCCCGCTTTCGGTTTCTGGCGGAGTGTACTACGGTCAGTGCATGCAGAAAATGCTTGAGCAGTTGGTTGACCACGGCGAAATCGATTACGCGGTTACGGTGGACGGCGATAGCCTTTTCACAGCGGAACAGCTTTCGCGGCTGATGGCAATCATCGTGCAAGAAGACAAGATCGACGCGATCGCAGCGATGCAATGCCGACGTGGAATGAATACCATGCTTGGCACCATCGAAGGGAAAACGGAAACCGAGTACCATGGCTATCCACTCAAGGTCGATACCGCTCACTTCGGTTTGACGGTTTTGGATTTGAAGAAGCTGCGATCAGTCAAGAAGCCTTGGTTCTTTTCGCAGCCAAACGAAGATGGAATGTGGGAAACAACCAAGATTGATTGCGATATTTGGTTCTGGAAGCAATGGCGAGAAGCGGGGCATTCGGTATATATCGATTGCGATTGTCGAATCGGACACCTCGAAGAAATGGTGTCGGTGTTCGACGATAAAATGAAGCCGACGTTCATGCACACGGCGGACTGGAGCAAAGCAAATGGTTATTGAGCTACTGAAACACTGGCAAGGTTACAAGCCGGGCCGAGTGTTTGATATGCCAGACGGTGCGGCGGAAACGCTGCTAAAAAGAAATTTTGCCAAGCGTGTTTCGCGTGAGATTGAAGGCAAGAGCGATGCAAACCAACGATTACAGCCTAACGCAAACAGTGCTTCCAACCAGCGAACCAATAACGCTGGCGCAGGCGAAAAAACAAGTCGATCTACCGATCGACGCAACGGCGCACGATGAACAGCTTTTGCTGTTGATCCAGGCCGCACGCGAGCAAGTCGAAATGGACGCTTCGGCGTCTTATGTGACCTCGACTTGGACGCAAGTTTACGACGGATTTCGGTCGGAGTTTTCGCTTGAGAAAAAGCCAGTCGTTTCTGTTTCGTCAATTCAGTATTACGACACAACCGAAACATTGAGAACGCTTGCCACGACGGTTTACGACCTCGACAAGGCTAACAGGCAAGTTGTTTTGAAGAACGCTCAGACGTGGCCCGCAGTGGCTCCACGATGGGATGCGGTAACGATCACTTACGTGACCGGGACCGATTTGCCGGTAAGCGTGCCAGCACTTGCACGGCAAGCGATGTTGCTTTTGATTGGTGAATGGTTCGAAAATCGCGGCGATATGTCCTTGCGACCGTCGTCATACGAACCGCTGATGAATCGATTGCAACGAGGATCGTATCCATGAGCGGAAGGCCGAGGGCATGGCGAGTTGCGAAACTACGACAGCGGATTCGCGTCGACAATGCGGTCACAGCCAGCGACGACTACGGCCAGCCGATTGTGACGTGGACGCAGCTTTACGCGGAAGAACCGGCGTCGTTTCAGCCAGCAAGCGGCGGAGAGGCAGGACGCGGGCGGCAGGTTGAATCGTTCATCAATGCAATTTTCACCGTTCACTACCGATCGACTTACCGCACTTCGCAGAGCATTTTGTACAACGGCGTTCGATATGGGATTGTTTACGTAAAGCCAGTCGAAGGAAACACGCGATACCTGGAACTTTTCACGAAAGCGATTCAGGTGTAAGCAATGGCAAGAGGATCAAGCAGCAGCATTAGCGTTACGGTGACACTCAATCAGGCGACAGTTATTGCACTCAATTCCATGCCGGTTTTGATGCAGAAAGAACTGCTCAACAAGGCACTTCCAGCGGCAGGTCGAATTGTTCGGGACCGAGCAAGGCAACTAGCTCCAGACGGTGAAAAGAGCGGAAACACGAAGAAGCAAAGCAAGAAAACAAAGCAAGTGATGCGACCGGAATTGCGGTTACGCGACACGATTGCAGTGAAGATTAAACGCTATGCAAATCGGTTGCTGGTGATGGTTGGACCAAAACACCCTGACGGTAACGACGCCTTCTTCAACTTTGGCGTGAAGTCGCAATCACGTCGTGTTGTGTACTGGGGCAGGCAGACCGGCAAGCAACGACCGATGACAACAGAGCACGTCGAAGGCGGTGGATTGGCTCCAGCGTTTTTGGCGAAAGCGATCGACGAAACAAAAGCCGCTCAAATCATGGCGGTGGAAGATGCGGTCAACGTGGCGATACGCAAGGCACGCGCGAAACAACTAGGGCTCTAATCCGTGGCAGACGTAAACGTAAGTCTTCGAACTTGGCTAATCGCACAGTCGGGCGTCAACGCTTTGATTGGGTCGGGTTCGTCGGCTCGTTGCTATCCCGACGTTTTGGATCAAGCCGCAACGCTTCCTGCGATCCTTTACTACACGGTTAGTTCGACGCACGATCACTTGCTTAAGGGCCTTGCGGGCCTTGTGCATGATCGCGTCAGGTTTGAGTGCTATGCTATGACCCGCAGCGGTGCTAACGCACTGGCGCAGGCCTGTATTTCCGCAGGGCTGATTGATTTGCGAGGGCTTTACACGAGCGTTTACATTTCAGCGGTGGAATTGGAATCGGGGCTAGTTTGCTACCAAGACCCACCAACCGATGGAAACGACGTGCCGCGCTACTTTACTTCGTTCGATTTGATGGTTCATTACAAGGGCTAAGATATGGCGATCACTGACGTATCCGATACAGGTGCAGGTGCAACGATCACTTTTGGCACCACAACTTTTGCGGCTCGCATTCGCTCGATTCAGATTGGCGAATGGTCGGTTGAAATGCTTGATGACTCGATTTTGTCGAGCACTGGTTTTCGCAAGATGATCGCAAGCGATCTCACCAGCGCAACGCCGGTTGTCGTCAACATGGCGTTTCCGACTGGCTTGACACTTCCAACGATTGGCGGCACAGCGGAAACAATGACGATTACTTTTCCATTGCGATCCGCCGGCGGTGAAACGACCGCTGCGAACATTGCAGGAACCGCACAGTTCACGAAGATTGTGTTCCCGACTTTGCAACTTGGCCAGTTGCAAGAAGGAAGTTACGAGTTCATGTGGACTGGTGGTACTGGCCCGACGTTTACGAAGGCAGTCGGCCCGTAGTCGTTCGCTTCATTTTGGTTTTGTTTTCACTTCTCGGAGCAGACATAGATGGCAACAGTACGACTCGAAAAACACATCGGCATTGAGAATACAACGCTTGGATCACGTGAAATTGAGCACGATCAGTACATGGTATTTGGTCTCAACGAAGACACCGAGCAGTGGATTCTGTTGGGCTACATCGGCAAAGCCGCAAACGCCCCATTGAATCTGATTGTGCATTGTCCTACCGATGCGGTGCGAGAAGAGATTCGGCAAGCGGTTGAGCTTGAAAAACAAAAACTCAATCCAGCCGATTCGGTGACAAAGCTGGCTGACGTGCCAGCGATCAACAGCGAAGATTTCCCAGTGACAGAAGAGGAAGAGAACTAACATGGCGATCAACAGAGAGCAACTGTTGAGCAAGGCTCAGCGACGTTTTACGACGGTTGAGATTTTCGGCGAATCGTATCGGCTGCAATCGCTCACCGAGCTTGAGCGGTCAGAATACGAAGTCGCAGCACTCGACAAAGATGGCAAGATTCAACTGAAGAATCTCAAGAAGACTCGACAGCTTTTGATTGCCAAATGCTTGATTGACGACGACGGGAAGCGATTGTTTGCTGACAACGAATCGCATTTCATCGGTGGACTTGACGGTGCGATTTGCGGAGCGTTGTACCGTGAAGCGATGAAGCATTGCGGCTACGACAGCGACGATATCGGAGCGATGGAAAAAAACTCCGAGGCAGTCACCGATTAAGAGTATTGACGCGACTGGCTCTAGCTTGCGGACGCTGGGACATAACAGCGTTTCAAGCGGAGCTATCCAGCGTTGATCTAGATTGGTGGCTAGCGTATTGGAACGTAGAAGCGTTTGGCGTTGAAGACTTGCACGCGGCGAGAACGCTGTCGGCACTGTCGGAGATCAAATCTGCTGTGCTGGCAACGCGAGGAGTTAAGAGCGAGCCGCAAAGCGTTGCGGACTGCATGACGACGCCGAGCGGAACGAATGCAAGGCGACCAGCACAGACGGATATGAGCGGCGAAGATGTTGGTAAGGCACTAATGAAAGCCTTCGGATTTCAGGGGTAGAGCACATGGCAACAACGCTTGGTTTATCGGTCGGGATCACAGCCGACGTTGGCGGGCTTGTTGCCGGTGCAAAGCTCGCTCAAAAAGAAATCCAGCAGATGAATAAGATTCTCGAAAGTGCTCGCACTCCTGCGGGTGATTTCGGGCGTTCTGTTGATCTCATCAACAAGGCGCTCGATGTTGGTGCAATCAACATTCAGCAGCACAACATTTTGTTGCAGTCTTTAGAGGCTCAATACTACAAAGTTGCTGGCGCGTCTAAAGCTGTTGTTTCTGCTCAATACGATCAGGCGCAGGCGATGTTTGCAAGTAAGCAAGCGTTCGAAGCGAAGCAAGTTGCGATGCTGAAGCAAGTCGCCATTGAAGAACGAATGCAACAGCAATCCACGGCACGAATGGCACGCCAATTAGGTCGACAAGAATCACTCGATCCAGTTTTAGGACGTGGCGGCAACATGCTGATGGGCATGGCGAAGCCTGGTCCTATGCTCGCACTCGCAGCCGCGATGAAATCGGTGTCGTCAGCGATGAGCATGGATACGCAAATTGCCGACCTCGAAGCACTCACGCAAAACGCAGAGCGAGCACGCGAAATCTTCATTGAACTTCGTGATGCTGCATCAAGAAGCCCGCTTGCAACAGAAGACTACGTTGCAGCCGTTCGCACCATGAAGCAATACAACGTAGAGACAGAATTGTCCGTTGAAATGTCCAAGCGTTTAGCGGCAATTGCTGGAACCGATGGCGAAAAGATGGTTCGCTTGGCTCGTGCATTCGGCCAAGTGCAAGGGCAAGGGCGATTGCTTGCACAAGAGCGAAACCAAATGATTGAAGCGGGATTTAACCCGCTTCAAGAGCTTCAGAAGATGACCGGAAAGAGCATGCCCGAGCTAACCAAACTTATGGAGCAAGGCGCAATCTCTGCCGACATGGTAACGGAAGCGTTCAAAAACGCGACTAAAGCTGGATCGATGTTTGGCGATAGAACTGAGCGACTTGGTAATTCGCTGTCAGGTAAATTTAATCAGATGACTGACAGTGCCGAACGAATGTTTGCATCTCTTGGCAAGCTTGCTAGCCCGCTTCTCGTTCAAGTTTTTGATAACTTGACGTGGGGAGCCAACAACCTTTCGCGGGCAATGGAATTTGTTGTCGCAATTGGCCAAGACGTTGCAGCCATGTTTGAGACCGATTTGTCGAAACGCGATTTCGGATTCAAGAACACCGACAAGTTTTTAACCTCGCTCTCTTCAGCAGGTGTTGAGGCGGAAAAGCTCGCTGGCGGTACAGCAAAGTTCGCAGCCAACACGAAAGCCGCATCCGAAGCCGCAAAGGCACTCAAAGAGCAGTACGCGGCAACGATGGCGGCAGAGGCCGCATCGAACAGCGTGCAATCTGGAGCGCTTCAGCCGCTTCTAGATCAGATTGCTGAGCTTCGGGGAGAAGGCCAACAGACGCGAATGCTGCAAATTGCCAACGATGGTTTTGATGCCGAAAAGCAACGCGTCGAAGCACTCAAGTCAGCGGGCATGGAGTATGCCAAGATTGAAGCCAACGCGTGGAAAGTTGCTGAGGCAACAGCGGCAGAGGCGAAGGCATACGAAGACACAATCGAGAACCTGAAGAAGCAGAACGAACTGCTAGAACGTGGCAAGCAACTTCGCGAGCAATTTGCCGATCCTGCTGAGAAGATTCGCAAGCAGATTCAAGACGTTCAAACGCTTCTAGGCGTCGGTGCGATCGACGCAAGAACCGGGGCGCGTTCAATCCTCGAGTCTATCAAACAGAACCAGTCCACCAATACGATTCAAGGCACAGCCGGAAGCTTTACAGCGGGTTCGATGGAAGCGAGCAAGCTGTTGCTCCAGCAAATGGGCGATAAAGAAAAGCGACAGTATGACGAGCAGAAGAAGGTTACGGCGCTGATGGAAGCGCTCAACATCACGCAGCAACAAGCGTTAGCTTATCTCCAAAAACTAGGCACCGTAGGAGTCATCGAATAATGCCAACGCTAGTTGATTCCGTGCCTGGAGATCGCGGGCAATTCAGAACGCAAGACGGTCAGCTGATCTATTCCCGAGCGTGGACATATCGCATTGAGGCGGACAGCGTAACGCAAGGCATGGCTGAAATTCTGCTAACGCCAGGGCTCCCTATCGTCAACGTGACAACAATCAATGACGGCGGCCTGCAACTACTTGCTAAAGCCAAGTCAGCAAACCAGGACAAAGAGTATCGCAAACGCTGGTACGTCACCGTCGATTTCGACAACGAGCCAAGCAAGGACGACAACAACGGCAACGAACAACAGCAGGGAAGCGACCCGGTTACATGGATACCTGTTGCCGAGATTGTTGCCGAGGACTACGACGAGTATTCGATTGTCGATGTTAACGGGACAGCGATTGTCAATTCAGCCAAGCAACCTTTCGATACGCCAATCCTGCGACCGACTACCGT
>JACCDR011024133.1_pt1 | contig 14941 bp, 17 predicted proteins | sample 7446431 | NCBI WGS metagenome assembly JACCDR01 (sample SAMN15323443, study PRJNA562643) | freshwater metagenome | isolation source: river surface water | place: USA:Blue River Watershed | collected 2017-08-17 | reverse complement strand
TTCACCTTTGGCGCAGCACTTAATAATGTTGGTGGGAGTGGTGTAGATAACCCGAGACTCCGTCTCGTGATTCAACAGAAGCAACCTGATGGTTCATTTAGACAATTTACAGATCAACAGACGGTGATTAGTGGACGGGTAGAACCAGGGCAGCAGATGTGGCGTGATTTTAACTTCAATATTCCTGTATCCGGTACATATCGAGCAGTTGCTCAGGCTGATCCGTTCAGAGAAATTGAAACAATCCAAGCAACGAGAGCGAATAATGATTTTATCTCAAACGAGTTTACCGTGAGTGCTACCGCAGTTGATCCGATTGACCTTGATGTCAGTGTACAACCACCGATTGTTCGTTATGGTGGGTCCGTATCACTGCTGTGGACGATTAATGCTCCATATGCTGTCCGATGTGTTATCCCAGTTTTTGGTCAAACCATTAATCACAGTGGTAGTCCCGTACAAAGTACTGGTAATTTACCGATAGGACCGATCACGGCACCACGTACTATTGAAGTAGATTGTGCACCGGCAAACCCTGTTATTACGACTGCGCCTGTGAGTAGAACAGTAACGGTTGATGTAATACCACGAGCACAAGAAATTTAAGACAGTTTGTTGCATCATTAATGAGTTATCAAACATATATAACTGATGCGTTAGTAATAGGTAGTTATATAAGTAATACCGCTGATAAATCGTATCTACTCTTCACTGAACGAGCTGGGATGCTCTATGCTACTGCCCGAAGTGTACGCGAAGAGCGAAGCAAACAACGCTATGCATTACAGGATTTTTCACACATCACAGTCACGCTTGTAAAAGGTAAAGCCGGCTGGCGTATTGGGAGTGTTGAATCACACGAAAACTTCTATACCGAAGCGGTGAGTCGAGCAGCTCGTGGGAGTATTGTTCGTCTCACCAAAACCCTGCGTCGTTATGTGCATGGGGAAATACCTGATGAAGCGCTGTATCGGACTTACCTCGAATCTCTTCGTTTACTGGCGACTGATTGTCCATCACGAACTGCCTACGAGCGATGTGCCGAAGTGCGCCTGTTGGCACACCTAGGCTACGTAGCGAGCGATACTATGTTGGTAGATTTTCTCTCAAGCGCACTCCATGAACTGTCCCCAGAACAAGTTCTTGCGTATGAACCGACCTTTGATGCTCTCTACCGTGGCGCACAGGCAGTCAGTCACCTCGAACGATAACTAGTGGTATACTCAGGTATATGTCAGGGATCAAAGACCAGGCCGAACTTGAGGCCATTCGTAAGCGACTCTATGAACGTGGGATGACACCACGCAGCCAAGATCGTGTGCAATTATCAGATATTACTCCGACAGTCCCGCGGGAATGGCAAGGAGTACCGACACCACCACCAAAGGCACCAATACGTGATCCGCGCGATACTGTGATGACAGATGACACGTTAACTGTCGTACATCCGCCGCGAGTGATTAAAAAGAAAACTTACCGTACCATCATTTTAATGGGGGCTATAGCACTGTTCTTGCTTGTCGTTGGTGCGACTGGCCTCTACATGTTTTTGGGGAACAACCAAATCTCTAACAAGAATATAGACGTCTCTATCGCTGGTCCGATTACCGTTGGTGGCGGGGAAGTACTGCCTCTTGAAATCACTGTTCGTAATGATAATACCGTTCCGATTGAAGGTGCGGTGTTGATTGTGAATCTACCTCCGGGTACTAAGTCAGACGGAGACAATCCGCGGGATATGCTCGAAGAACGAATTTCGGTTGGTCGGGTGGGCGCAGGTGAAGTGATTAAGTTCCCGCTCAATGCGGTAGTCTTTGGTGAAGAGAATCAGGAGCGAGAAGTGAAGGCGACTATTGAGTATCGATTGATGGGTTCTAATGGGACATTTTACAAAGAGTCCTCTCCGTTCCAATTCAAAATCAATTCTTCGCCAGTGGTCATACGAGTGAATGCTGTCAAAAAAGTTTCCTCTGGCCAAGAGGTGGAAGTAGAACTGGCAGTTCAGTCAAATGCCTCGACTCCACTCACCGATATTTTGGTACTGGCAGATTATCCAAGTAATTTTGATTTCAGTGGCGCCGAACCAAACCCAGTCTATCGTGAAAGTGCGTGGCTCATAAACGAACTACGACCGGAAGAAACCAAGACGATAAAAGTCAAAGGGGTGATTGTTGGTCAGCAGGCTGAGGAGTTCCAGCTTAAGTTTTCGGCTGGAACCCCAAAGCCTGAGAATCAATTTGAAGTCGGGTCTATACTTGCCAATGCGACGGTCGACTTTACCATTGAACAACCGTTCATAAATGTTGGACTCAGTGTTAATGGAACTGAAAGTGAGATAGTTACTGCCAAGACTGGTGACCAAACCAATGTATCAGTCACCGTACGTAATACACTAACTGACACTCTCTATGATATGGCGGTTGAGGTGAGTGTAAAAGGGAATGTGTTGGTCCGTGATCGGGTCAATGTGCAACGAGGGTTTTATGACTCAGTGAAGGATGTTATTCGTTTTGATCCGTCAGGAGATTCTGACCTGTCGGAAGTCTCTCCCGGCGAGTCAAAGACTTTCACTTTTTCATTGAGTCCAGGTGATGAGAAAGCCACCCCTTCGTTTACCCTAACTGCCAATGCGTTTGCTCGTCGTGTGTCCGAAACGGCCGCTACTGAGCAATTAGTTGGGACTGCCAAGAGTGAAGTAAAATACACCTCGGCCGTAACGCTTGCCCGAGAAATCGGTCGTGGCAATGGTGGCTTTACCGAAACGGGTCCATTCCCACCGGTAGCTGATCTTGCTACGACGTACACTATCACCCTGATTGCTGGTGCCGGGGGTAATGACGTCACTGGGGCGTCAGTTGCTACGGCACTCCCTCAGTATGTATCGTGGCAACAGCAATCGTCCGGAGACGGCTCAATCACGTTTAACCCTATTTCAAAAGAAGTCACTTGGACAATTGGTGATATTGAAGCGGGGCAACAAAAGCAGGTACAATTCCAAGTGAGTGTTTTACCGAGTCAAAACCAGATTGGGAGTACTCCGGCAGTATTGAGTACGAGTCGTTTCCGCGCCACTGACCGCTTTACGGGGGATGTTGTCCGAGCGGAGGCTGCGCCAGTATCGACTGAACTTTCAACAGAAGCTGGCTTTCCCAAAGATAATGGAGTCATCCGACGTAGTACCGGTGCTGAGACAGAGTAAAAGTAACAAAAACGGCCGGCCGCCAAAGTTTTGGCGGCCGGCCGTTTTTGTGGTACAACAGTAGAGTAATCTCATATAGCTATGACCAATACCACCCCCACCAAGATGGATAAAATTGTTTCCCTGTGTAAGCGCCGCGGGTTTGTGTTTCAGGGCTCTGATATCTATGGAGGGCTCAAAGGCGCTTGGGATTTAGGTCCGCTTGGTGTGGCGCTTAACAACCGCATCAAGGCAGAGTGGTGGAAGATGTTTGTCGAAGGTCGCGAAGATATGTACGGTCTTGATGCAGCGATTCTTATGAACGCCAAAGTCTGGGAAGCGTCAGGGCATGTGGCTGGCTTTGTTGACCCGCTCGTCGAGGATACCGAAACAGGAGAGCGTTTTCGGGCTGATCATTTACTCAAGGATAATGGTATTGATGCAGATGGCCTCTCTCTAGAAGCGATCGATGCATTGATTCTAGAAAAGGGTATCAAGAGCCCGAAGGGTAATCCGCTTTCAAAGGCTCGCACCTTTAACATGATGTTTGAGACCCGCATTGGCGCGACCGCTGGTGCAGAGGGGCAAGTATATCTTCGTCCTGAAACTGCTCAAGGGATTTTTGTGAACTTTAAAAATGTGGTGGACAGCATGTCGCCAAAACTACCGTTTGGTATTGGGCAGATTGGTAAAGCATTTCGTAACGAAATCGCTCCGCGAGAATTTTTGTTCCGCGTGCGCGAATTTGAACAAATGGAAATTGAATACTTTGTTCGCCCCGAAGAATGGGAAGTAAAATTTGAAGAATGGCGACAAGCCATCTGGACTTGGTTTGATCACCTTGGTCTCGCCCGTGTAAACGTGCAGGAATTTGAAGTACCAGAGAATGATCTCGCACACTATAGTAAGCGGACGATTGACTTCGAATACAATTTCCCGGGCAAAGGATTTGACGAATTGGCCGGTTTTGCTTACCGAACCGACTTTGACCTTCGTGCGCATATGAATGGGAGTGGGGTGTCGATGGAGTATGTCGAAGGCGATGGCACAAAGCTGGTGCCTCATGTACTTGAGCCATCTTTTGGTGTTGGTCGTGCCTTGACTGCCGTCCTCTGCGAAGCCTACCGCGAAGACGAGGTGAATGGTGAAGTGCGCACCTACCTCGCCCTTCCAACTCATCTCGCACCATACCGTGTTTGTGTCTCACCACTATTGAAGAACAAGCCAGAACTCGTAGACAAAGCGCGGACTGTCTTCCAGCTGCTTAAAAAAGAATTTGGTAATGTCGCGTGGGATGACAACGGCAATGTCGGTAAGCGTTACCGCCGCCAGGATGAGATCGGTACACCATACTGTGTCACGATTGACTTTGATACCCTTGGCGAAAATCCTCATCTCCTCGACACCGTCACCATCCGCCATCGTGATAGTGGAGAACAAGAGCGTGTGGCAATCAACGAGCTTGTATCTCGCCTCAAATAATCATGATTCCAGAATATTTTGCTCTGATAGGTTCATTCATTGCCTCAACTGGCGGTTTCTACTATCTGTACTGCACTATAAAAGGGACAGTGCAACCAAATAGAATCACTTGGTTCTTCTGGGGAGCTTTTCCGATGATTGCGTTTGCGGCACAGATTGCCCAAGGGGTAGATTTAATTGCGTGGGCAACATTTGTTGCCGGACTGACACCATTTCTAGTTGTATTTGCTTCCTACCTCAATCCCCAAGCCTCCTGGCAAATTCAAAAAATCGACTACGTGTTTGCCCTTATCGCTATTGTTGGCGTCATTTTGTGGCAGGTTACCGACAATGCAAATCTCGCTCTAACCTTTGCGCTTTTGGCAGATTTGGCCGTGGCACTACCGACAGTAATAAAGAGCTATCAGTTTCCAGATACCGAAGACTGGCGAGCATACATGCTATCTGCTGCTGGTTTTTTGATAGCCATTCTTGCTGTACAAGAATGGCTATACGAAAACTACATTTTTGTCCTTTACTTATTCCTCATTAACTTTTTACTTGCAATACTGGCGTTACGGAAGTCATAAAGTACGAGACTGTTTTATTTTGCGGGCTGTGGTACAGTGTTTTAACCATCTTTCAAAGTGGTAGTAGCCAGCGTTTGGCGGTGGGCGCCCACTGCTGGGCAGTATCCGATTCGACGTGAGACGGAGGGTCGGTTGTAGGAACATGGGAGGGGTGGTGTCTATTGTGTTGCTGAAAAATGCGACCGCTGGCACCACCCCGTTTCTATTTATAGAGATTATGGTACAGTATTTTGACTATGTCTGAACAAAAATCTCGCTATATTACCACTACCTTACCGTATGTGAACTCAGATCCGCATATTGGTTTTGCGTATGAGATTGTAAACGCCGACGCCTTGGCGCGCTACTGGCGCCTTATGGGTGAGGAGGTATTTTTTAATACCGGGACAGATGAGCATGGACAGAAGATAGCGCAGAAGGCGGACGAGAAAAGGGAGAGTCGCCAAGCGTATGTTGATTATTATGCAAATGAGTTCAAAAAACTCGGTGAGGCACTCAATCTGTCTTTTGATGCCTTTATCCGTACGACTGACACCAAGCATGTCGCGGCCTGTCAGGAAATTTGGCGACGCTGTACCGCACAAGGTGACATCTACAAGAAATCATACAGTGGTCACTACTGTGTCGGGTGTGAGCTGTTTTACAAACCGGAAGAATTACCTGAAGGGAACATTTGCCCGATTCACACGAAGCCATGTGAGGTTATAGAAGAGGAAAACTATTTCTTCAAATTATCGAACTACCAACAGTATCTCGAAGAGTACCTCAGTCAGGAGGGAGTGATTGAGCCAGAGTGGCGCCGCCAAGAAGCCTTGAACTTCGTAAAAGCTGGACTCGAAGACTTTAGTATCTCGCGTGAGAAGTCGCGTCTTGATTGGGGTATTCCGGTACCAAGAGATGAAAATCAAGTCATGTATGTCTGGTTTGATGCGCTTACAAACTACATCTCAACGCTCGATTGGCCAGATGAGTCCGGAGACTTTGAGAAGTTCTGGTGTGACGGCGAGGTAATGCAAGTCGCTGGCAAGGACCAAGTACGATTCCAGTCAGTGATGTGGCAAGCAATGCTCAAGAGTGCTGGGGTAAAGGCAACTGATAAAGTGGTCTACCACGGTTTTATTAATAGTGGGGGACAGAAGATGAGTAAGTCACTCGGTAACGTGATTTCACCGTACGAACTTATTGCGAAATACGGTACTGATGCGACTCGCTACCTCCTCCTCCGTCATGTGCATCCGTTTGATGACAGTGATGTCACCTGGGATAAGATGGATGAATGGTATACCGCAAACCTCGTTAATGGCCTCGGCAACCTGGTCGCGCGCGTCATGAAGATGGCCGAAACACATCTCGATGCGCCAATCGAGCGGCCAGAAGTAGCGGCTTTCGCTAGTGAGTATACTGAGGCTTTTGCCAACTATAATTTGCAACAGGTATGTGACTATGTCTGGTCACGGGTCGGTGTGCTTGATGAGCGTATCGCAACAGAAGAACCGTTTAAGCTCGTGAAGACCGAACCAGAAAAAGCAAAGATTATCATTCGTGAGCTTGTCCTCGAAGTCTATAATATCGGACGTCTCCTCAATCCACTGATGCCTGAAACTAATCGTGTAATTAAGGAAGCTGTTCTCGCCAACAAAAAACCAGACAATCTCTTTAACCGCCTGCCTGTTTAATTACTATCATATATGATAGTAAGAAGATTTCCCCATATGAAAAACGTTATCATTGTACATGGTATGCCAGATAAAGATGAATACTACGATCTCTCTGGTCAAACAATGAGTAATTCTCATTTCATTCCATGGCTTCAGAAGCAGCTACAAGTACGTGATATCAAAGCTGATACACCTGAAATGCCAAATGCGTACCAACCAGATTATGAAGTTTGGTCACAAGAATTTGAACGATTTGACATTACTCCCCAAACAGTATTAGTTGGTCATAGTTGTGGCGCAGGCTTTCTCATCCGGTGGTTATCCGAACATCCTGATATCCTGGTGGCAAAAGTGGTACTGGTTGCACCATGGCTTAATACTGAGCACGAAGTGGATACAGGTATGTTTGAGTTTACGATCGACCCAGAGCTGTCTTCCCGGGTCCCAGTCATAGTATTCGAAAGTACTAATGACGATTACTATGTACAAAGATCTGTAGCAAAAATTCATCAAGTATTGCCCAATGCAAGGTATCAAGTTTTTGAAAACCACGGTCATTTTTGTGCTAATGATATTGGTCTAACTTTCGATGCGTTACTAGGAGAAATAATCGGTTAATAATATGACAACCATCGAAACGATTGACGCTCGAAATCGCCGGGTCGAAGCAGACAAAGCGTGGGAGACCAGTAAAACACGGCGGTTTTGCATCGCAGTCATTACGTATAGCATCGCTTGTTTCTTCATGTGGCAGATTGGGGTGGACGACCCGATGATTAATGCACTAGTCCCAACCGGCGGGTATCTTTTGTCGACACTATCGCTCTCATATGTAAAACGCTGGTGGCTGAAGCGGTATTCAATCTAACGACTTATGGAGAAACAAAGACATCAGACCTTCTTTATTCGCGGTGGTGAAGCTTTTGACACCAAAGAGCAATTTTTTGCGTATCTCCAAAATAAACCGCTTAATCCTCGCGATTTAAAAGAAAAGCGACCATCATGGCGTGATTGGGTCACTGGTGCGTTGTCGGCTGATTTTGAATCATTCGAACCAATCATGCCAAACAAACAATGGGCGACTTATCAGGCTTGGAAAATCTGGTTTGAACGGTACCTGCCGTACCTGAATAATCAGCATACTGTTCTAATCGGACAATCGCTTGGATCGTTATTTCTCTTAAAGTATTTAAGTGAAGAGCAGTTCCCAAAACGTATTGCTCAATTACATCTCGTGTCTCCAGTTATCACGAGCGAAGGTCTGGTGGGAGAGACGGTGGGTGATTTTCTTCTTGATCAGACTCGTATGGTACAGGTGAGTAGTCAAGTTGATACGGTATTTATTTACGCATCAGTGGACGATCCAGTCGTGCCACTGGCACAAGCAAGACAGCTTGCGGTACTCTTACCGAGTGCCTATTTTCTCCAATTTACCGATCGAGGTCATTTTGATCAGGCAACCTTTCCAGAACTACTTGCTAATGTTCAATCAATTCAAGATGTATGAAAAAACTCTACAAAGCGCTCCTTGTTCCCATTAATAGTGAGCAGCAAATCTTTATCCAAGATCGGCGAGGGTACAAACCACCCGATTGGGGCTTTTTTGGTGGCAGTATTGAAGCGGGTGAGTCACCAGTTGAGGCCGTTATTCGTGAAGCCAGTGAAGAATTAATGATTAATCTTGTGCCGGATGAGATACTCTATCTCGGTGAGTTTTATACTGAGCATGAGGACGAAGAAATAGAACGTCATCTATTTTTATATAAAACCAATCAACGTGCCTTTACGGTAAAAGAAGGTAAGGGTGGACAATGGGTGACAGCATCAGAAGCCAAGACACTACTCCATCATCACGAATACTTTGATACCCTTTGGGCAGCAGTGAAAAAGGTGTTAGGATAGCCATATGGAGAAGTCGCAAATCGTTTTTATACATGGGGGAGATGCCTACCGAGACCCAGAAAAGCTCTATTCTGTACTCCGGAACTGGTCATTTAATCCTTACGAACAGAAAGTAAAATGGCGTGATGTACTCGCTACCAATGTAGCGGAAACACACGAGTACCATGCACTGTCGATGCCGAATTCTTTTTGGGCTGATTACGCAGCCTGGAAAATTTGGTTTGAAAAGATGGTGCCGTATTTGCGTGATGGTGTGATCCTGATTGGGAATTCACTTGGCGCCTCATTTTATTTGCGGTATTTGGGTGAAAATACATTACCGGTTTCGATTGCGCAATTACATTTAGTAGCACCAGCAGTCACGTACCTCGATAATTGTGAGGGTTTCTTGATCGATGAAATTGGCTGGAATGAGTTTCAAAATATCATACCAGCTGTGCATGTGTGGCATTCAGAGGACGACTCTATCGTACCAATTTCTCATAGTGAAAAATTCTTAACCATGTACTCAGAGGCTGTTCTTCATCGCTTCACCGATCGCGGGCATTTTCTCATTCCGAGTTTCCCCGAGATCGAAGCTATTATTAAAAAGTCTGTATAAAGTATGCGTCACCTTGTTATATTGCCCGGTAATAGTCCAAAGAACCAAGCGTGGGGTGAACTCATGCTCGAAGCATATACATCACAATTCGATTCGGCCTACATGCTCAAGTACGATCACTGGGTGAGTGGGGAAGCGAATATTGATTTTGTGCGTGAAGAAGAAAAACTGCGGGCGCATGTGGCGCAGTTACCGCTAGGGGTAGACGTAGTACTTATGGCGAAATCAGCGGGGTCGCTGTTGGCGTTTCTTGCTATCCATCACGGGGCTCTCACACCAAGTCGATGTGTCTTTTTTGGAATCCCGTTTGACCTAGCGGCAGATGGGCTGTTCAAAAATGAGTGGTCGTCGGTCATGTCTTTTGCTATCCCGGCCATTGCCTTCCATAATATCGAAGACCCAATTACCAGCTACGAGTTCACTAAGTCGATACTCGAAACGTATGCCCCGCATATCACGCTCATTACCACCCACGAAGCCGACCATTGGTATGGTGATACTGACACATATAAAAACTTTTTGTAAAAACTGGGCTATACATATTTAAGGTAGCTGATATAATTTACATATGAGTGCGTCAACAAATATAAAAAGAAGCACATATACCTGGAACGATAAGATTCGTCGTTTGGCTGAAAAAGTTGGTACGGATGTCCGAGAGAGTGAGCGACGAGGGTTTGTTTGGGAAGAATAATGAAACTAAGTATCCCTGAGAGAGGTTTTGTACTTCTTGATACAAATGTCTTGATTGACACGGTTAAATATCCGGCAGAGTTTTCTACATTACACAATGAACTGGCGCGTTTAAAAGTTATTTCAGTGACAGAAAGTACCATCCGGTTTGAGTTTTTAAGAGGCTTACGTAATGTTGCAGATGGGGAAGCTTTGCTGTCTGAACTTTGTGGCGCTCATCATTTAGTTTTAAACCCTGATAAAGATACTTTTGATAAGGCCTTAAAAATCTCTCAGATCTACGTTCGCAACGACAATAAGCAAGTAAAAATAGCGGACATAATGATAGCTGCTCAAATAGCCAAATATGCTAAAGTAGCAGGCGATGTAACTGAACTTCTTTTGGCAACACAAAACCACAAGGACTTTCCACCGGTACTATTCGATAGAGTTGATGAAGTTTTGATTACGTTACAAGATGGTTCAGTTAAGATAATTGGCTTTTATCGTTTCAAACTTGACAGATTTAAACAGCTCCAAGAAATATGAAGTGGATTGATACTCATGCGCATTTGAACCTGTCGGCATTTCATGATGATGTGGACGTAGTGATTGAACGATGTCGGGCAGAGGAGGTGCGTGTTATCAACATCGGTACCAAGCTGTCGACGAGTCTGCGGGCGGTTGAATTGGCCACTCGTTACGATCATCTATATGCGATTGTGGGACTTCACCCGATTCAGACGGTGCCAGGAACACATGACGAGGATGAGATTGGAGAAGGTGGGCAACCGTTTGTGAGTCGCGGCGAGGTCTTCGACCTCGCCGCTTTCCGCACGCTCGCTACATCCTCACCTAAAGTCGTTGGTATTGGTGAATGCGGTTTTGATTATTGGCATTGTCCAAAAGAGACCTACGAAGTACAAGAAAAAGCCTTTCTTGAACAAATTGCGTTAGCTAACGAACTCAGTCTTCCGCTTATGATTCATACTCGTGGCCCAAAGCCTGGGGAACCGAGCCCGACGGGTCGGAGTGTGTATCAAGATGTGTACGAGCTCTTGAAGCAATATGCCAGGGTACCATTCAATGTGCATTTTTATGCCGGTTCTATTGATGACGCAAAGCGGTTTGTCGAGATTGGTGGCACAGTCTCATTCACTGGAGTAATCACGTTTGCCAAGATGTATGAAGACGTCATTAAAGTGATACCCCTTAGTAAGATACATGCTGAGACTGACTGTCCGTATGTAGCTCCGGTACCGTACCGGGGAGAACGGTGTGAGCCATGGATGGTCAAAGAGGTGTATAAAAAGATAGCAATGATTCGTGGCGAAGACGAGGAAATGGTGCGATTAAGATTGGTAGAGAACAGCACCAATTTATATCCGCTTATAAACCACTCACCAAATCAGTGATGTTTTTATCCGGTATACTATAGTGTATGACACTATTTATAATCATTATTGCTGGATTACTACTCGCATTTCCAATCTATGTGCTTAGTCAACTCTCTGCTTTGCGCCAAGAGCTCAACGAACTCCGGGCATTAATGAAGGTCTCCACCCGAGTACCACATGAAGCAGCACAAAAGCCTGCCATAACGACTTCAATGTATGGTGAGGCATACACTGTGACCAAGGCATCACTCGCTACGCCCCCAACTATGGTAACTCCTTCTGTTGCGCCAATTTCTCCCACTCCTACCTTTGCTCCAGCGACACTGGCACCATTGCCACCATCATCCGTAGAGCGCTGGTTTACCGAAGATATTTTCATGAAGATTGGAGCCTTTCTCGTTCTGCTCGCACTTGGTTGGTTTGTGAGTTATGCCTTTATGAATGATTGGATTGGTCCCGTTGGTCGAATTGCCTTTGGTATCGGTTTTGGTGTTCTCTTGATGTTGGGGGGAGTCTGGCGAACTACCAAGGATGTGATGCAGGGAGTGGTCTTTCTGGCGCTTGGTATGAGTACGGTGTTGCTTTCGATTTATGCTGCTCGCTTTGCCTATGATTTCTTTACCCCAGGTACCGCACTTGTATTGATGTTTATAACCATAGCGGTGACAGCTGGATTAAGTGTGCGACTCCAATCCGTGGGGCTTGGAGCAGTTGCTTTAGTGGGTGGCGCTCTTGCACCGTTGTTAGCCCACACTGCGTCACCTGATGTATTTGGTCTCCACGTATACCTCGGTGTACTATTTGCGGGAACACTGTTTGTTTCTGCCTTACTCCGGTCTCCTGGTCTCGTGCTCGGTGCATTTAGTGTTGCTGTTATGTATGGTCTCCCATACCTCACGGCTTCAGATCTTGATCTATCAGTTGCGAGACTCGCTGCATTTTTCTTTGGAATGATCTTCTTACTCTTTGGCACTGTGACGCTTATGAGTACCAAAACTCCTGATTATCAAATCTATCTCATCACTTGTCTTGGTGTAGCACTCTACTTTGCTTTGTGGTTGACTAGCACGGTGCCAGCTGTGTATCAGGGGACGGTAGCGCTGGCACTGGCAGGAGCATTTCTATTTTTCGGGGCACTACTATGGCAAGCATACACAGATAAATCACCCGCATACGTCCACATGGGTGTTGGTATTGCCTATATCGCATTAGCGACCGCGTATTACCTCGATGGAGATGCATTACTCATGGCATATCTTGCTCAAATTACGGTTGTCGTATGTATAGCCCTCTTTGTTATAAAAGATCTGTCCACCGCTCGAGCCTTTTCGTGGTTGTACGGCGGTGTTGTATTCATGTCGCTTCCGTATTTTATTTCAAATGCCTGGGATACTGGTATTCTGCATACTGAAAGTCTAATGCTCGTTACGATAGCGACCGTCCTCGTCGGGGTTGGTGTCAGTCTTGCTCGTGCCGGGGATGATACCAACACAGATGCTGCCTTGATCACTGTAGGAGCTTTGTACTACTTGGTGCTATTTTGGATTGCTACGCATACCATGCTTGGTGATCAACTCGGTACGGCCGTCAGTCTTGTGACGTTTACCATAATTGGTCTCGCATTGTACTTTGGTGGGCAGAGAACGAACGATGAATACGCACGACTCTTCGGTGCTTGTATGGTGGGTGGTGTCGTGTTGCGTCTGTTGATTGTCGATGTCTGGGATCTTGAACTTATCTTCCGTATTATCGCATTCTTTGTGGTCGGCGTACTGTTGCTGTCGACTGCCTTCTATAACAAAAAGCAGTTAAAAGAGGTTTCTCTTCCTGATAACAACTAATCAAATATTTTAATCAAATACTCGTCGATTTTGCGTTGATCCCAATCGTAGAAGTGGGCGTCAGCACGCTTGAGGTCGGAGGCTAAATCTTCACCCACAAAGCGCCAGTGCCATGGTTCGTACACATAGTAGGCGTTGCCCTCGGGATAAGAGAGGACAAAGCCATAGCGGTGGGCATTTGCACGTAGCCAGGTATAAGCCTCGGTCTTACCAAAGCCATCGAGAGCCCCTCCAAGATTTGGAGTAGAAAAATCGACAGCCGTGCCAAGTTGGTGTTCTGAGTATCCTTGATCAGCCGAGAAGGTATTAGCGCCACTCCCATACGTTTGGAGGTAGGCTCCCTTGAGTTCAGCTTGTGTTTCAAATGATCGGTACGCTGATACGACATCAAGATCAATGCCGTCATCTTTGGCCGCCGCTATCAGGCGATTGAGGTAGGGAAGCGCATCTCCATGGAAGTATTGTTCTTTTCTGCCTGGTGCGAGGTGGTCGGTGTCAATGAGTTTTAGTTTGGCAGGAACATAGTGCTCACTAAGGAAATACACCTTAGAGTACTTTTGCAAGAGCTCCTCGTCGGTTTTGGATAACTTATCGAGGCGACCAACAGTACCTGAAATTTTGTTAATCTGACGAGCAAAGGCCTCATTTTTAGCCTCTTCGGCGGTAAGTTTGGCGAGAAGGTCATCGCGCTCGAGCGTTAAGGCGCTGATAGTGGTACTCGCTTGTGTGATTTCGGTAGCTAGTCGATCGCTACTTGAGGCGACTTCAAGGAGAAAGTAGTTACGGTCTTCGAGTAATAAAAGTATCTGCTGATGTTGGTTATAACTATAATACCCAAGTCCGCCAAGACCAATGGTGGTCAATCCAAGCAGGCTAGCGAGTACGACGGTAGTATGTGTACGGTGTGTTTTGGCAGGCATTGTTGGCTGTATTGTAGCATACCAAAAACCCTTGAACTGGGGTGGTATCTGTGGTATTGTTCTGCCGTTATTAACAGGTGGGACAGATGGTCATTTTAGCTATTTGTTCCAAACAATTACATATGACAGATACAAACATGCCAGTTACCGAGGCCGAACGTGAGCTTGTTGCTTACGAACTCGCCTACCACGTACTTCCAACGGTAGCTGAAGGGGAAGTAGACAGCGTCACAGCTGAGCTAAAGTCACTTATTACCAAAGCGGGAGGTCAGATCTTTGACGAAGAAGCAGCTGAACGATTTGAGCTTGCGTACGAGATCGAGAAGTATCTCGAAGGACGTTATCGTCGCTTCAGTAGTGCGTACTTCGGTTGGGTTCGTTTCCGCCTCGACACGCAGGCGCTCGCGGCTATCACCGAAGATGTAGAAGCTCACAAAGCTATCCTTCGTACTCTCGTTCTTCGCCTGACCAAGGTTGAAGAAGAAAATCCTTTCCGCTTCCACGAAGCACTCGCTGATCTCAAGGTTCGCAATATCACCATCGCTGACGAAGAGATGGCCGAAGGTGAGGAGGTAGTCGAAGAGGGTGGCGAGGTGGTAGATGACGAAAAGGTCGAAGAAGTGGTAAAATAGGGACACTACCCACATAACACCAAAACTAAACGTATATGTACCTTAACAAAGCGATGATTTACGGGAATCTCACACGGGATCCAGAGATG
>JACCDR010399519.1_pt1 | contig 14946 bp, 36 predicted proteins | sample 7446431 | NCBI WGS metagenome assembly JACCDR01 (sample SAMN15323443, study PRJNA562643) | freshwater metagenome | isolation source: river surface water | place: USA:Blue River Watershed | collected 2017-08-17 | reverse complement strand
GTCATTAGCGCACGCATACTTGGCAAAACCTGCATTGTAATAATAGCTTCACGTATTTCTGAATATTCCTGATCTGTCACTTCATAGTCATTGTTTGACTTTAGATGATCCTTCATGAAATCCATATATCTTGTAACAGTTTCGACCCAGGTTTCCCTGCGTCCTAGGCTATCGTCCCATCTTGCGTAACGTGAAGTCGCAATAAACTGTTGATATGGGTTATCGATGTAGCCACTTTCATCAATTTTAACCATAGCGGTCCCCTTAAAATAAAGATAAAAATAGACAGGATAGTTTTTACTATCCTGTCATTCAGGCGTAACTTCTTAAATATTCTGCCGCGCGCTCTAAGCGCACAACATCATCATTAAATCTTCCGATAGAAATGTTGCAGTCTGTGCAAAGAAGACTACGAAGACATTTTCCGCAAGTTCTTTCTGAGGGGCAGCATCTATGATCATGATCAACCGCTAAAACCCCAACTTCTTCTGGACTCCTCTGACATATTGCGCAGACGCCATTCTGTTCCTCTAAAAGTCTATTGTAATCTTCCATACTTATGCCGTAGCGATAAGTAAGCTTGATTCCTTTTGAACAGTCTTTGCATTCACGTCTTTTGCTGTGAAAGTCTGTTGGCTTCAAACTCCTCTCACACAGATAGCAGCCCTTTAACTCTTCTTCCATCGTCTCTAAATTATACCACTTCTATTTGGGAGCCAAATCGCTCAAAAACATTTTTAAAAGATTTTTCTGTCAATTTTAACCAATCGTACTCTTCGTGCACATTAAATGACTGATCGAAGTATTTGCTGCTCAGAGCATCATAGTTGTCATAAGCGTATCGATATTTATCAACTAAATCATCAAAATCTGGTTTGATGACTTTGCCCGGATGTGGTTCTGGCCAAGGGGAGTCGATATACTGTGATTCTACTCCCAGGTCCCCGAGATAATTGCGATAATGAGCCCATTCGGCAGTCGCAATTGTTGGCATTCCAGTCGCCAATCCTTGCAGAGCAGGAAATCCAAATCCTTCTCCGTACGATGGACATACCATAACATGATGTTGATGATAAAGTCCAATGACTTGGGGCAATTCCATTAATTGTGTGATGATCTTGACATTAGCGTGACGATCTGGTAATCCTATGATTGAGCAATTGCGGTCGTACTCTCTAATCAGAGACGACCTCTTAGCCTTGATGGTCAATTCAACATCATCTTTGTCTCCAAATGCCGCGCGGAAAGCATCAAAGGCTAACTGTCCACCTTTTCGCACTGCTGGTTCGCCATCATGAAGAAATCTCAGCTTATTTTGAGGCTTTCTCTTCATTGGTCGCCAATCTGGTGTGATACCATGTGGGTACACGTTGGAGACCTTGAGTCCATGGCTCTCCACCATCTCTTTGCACCAGTCAGAGGCAGTCCAAATCTCATCAACTTCTTCAAGGATTTCTTGCCATCCCGGCTGAAATTCTGTAGATTCCCACACTAACAAATGAATTTTATGTTGATTAGGTCTAATGAAATCTGCATAAAAGCTGGGAAATGAAAAGAATAATTGAACTGGAGATTCAGAACTATTCCATGGTGTATTATGACCTAGTTTTTTTAAAGAAGTTAAAATATTGTAGCCTGCAATGCCATAACCACCTGTTAGGTTCAGATCGCCTTCATTGCAGTAAAAACTTATATCCATATTGTGTTGTCCGTTCCGATGTGATACTATTGTTAGGTCCCCTTGGGGGATGCATTAATAGTAACACGGTAGGTTTGCAGAAGCAACGAAGCTTGCATCTGGACTGAGGATGTGTTACGATGCACGTAGACAGGTTGACGTTGGCAGCGGATAACCAAGAGGAACGATCTAATTTAAGACTTGAACCCCTGGAGAATCCGCTGCCAAGCAAGACTATACGTCTCTCCAGGGGTTTTTTCATGCCCCAATGCATTATCTGCCGTTGAAACAATACGGAACTTGGCCCCAAGGGAAAAGGTAATGTTGTTAAGGTAAGGCAGCGACTTATGCCAAGACTGCCGGGGTGAGCGGAAGCGTTAATAGTGTTACTGTCCTATTGACAATGCTTGTGGTGATTTTTCCCCTCTTTCCTACCCCCTCTCACCTTTAGGCCTTAAAAAGTGGAAAGACTAGTCGTTGGACTAGACCAGAGTGTAGTGATCGTGTTCAGGAGGACGCTACAGCGGCAGTAACGAAAGACTCGCAAATTGTCAGATCGGATTACATATTCTTATTTCTTATGTATCCTGACAACAGGCACGCTGGTGGGGGGAATAGAAGTCTATCAAAAATTAGATAAACAAAAACTTACTTAATTTAAGCACAGTTCTGTGCATTAACAAAGGATAAAACTATGAGCAGTCGGATGAATTGGGAACTTGCACGTCAGAGGGAGTATGTCCGTTCCTTCAACCCCGACTTGAATACAGCACGACTTACGAGTAAGCTGGGTGGGATGGATCGTGTCACACGTAAGCTCAAGCAGCATGTAGACTGTGCTACGTGTGGGGACACTGTTCTTGCTACTACAAATGCAAAGTTTTGGGTGTATAAGAACAAGTACACGCATATGAACTGTGATATGCCATGACAAAGATTTCAAGACCAGATGTGATAAAGCTGATTGATCTTTTGAAAGAATTCGAAAAACTTTGCGCTGAACGCGACATTAAATTCAACAAATATACTCCAGATCAAATAATGGAGTTTTTGCAGCTTTACAAGGCTTATAGAGGAGGAAAAATTGATCCGCCGCCTTTCTGAGATCTTTCGTGGTGGTTATTACGAACACAGAGAATCTTGGAACCCTAAGCATAAATGCAGACTTCCAAGCACTGATGGCCTATTCTTTAGATCGTCAGTTGGCGACATCTGGAAGTGTAAATGTGGAAAAAGATATGAATGCGTATATTCAAGGCTTGGTATCTACAAAGATTGGAGAGAAATTGAAGAAACGGTTACAGAAATTATGGATGCTAGTGAAAAAATGGAACAGCACCCCCTTTATCGTTTTTAAGATTGAGAAAAAGTAATGGCGCTACATCAATGTAGGACCCCGCGAATAATGCCAGGTAAGAAAACTTTTAAGATGGGGTCCGAATGGAAATGTAAAAGCAAAGACTGTGGGCAGGTATGGGTGGCATCTCCACTCAGTCGTACCTTTAATTTACTTGTTTGGAAAAGAAAGTAATGCCACATCGTTGCACACTCCCTGATGCTGACACTTCTAAGCTTGGCATAGAAAGACAATGCACTATTTGTGGTGTTCGATACGTTCTCAAGAAAGTGTTTGGTATAAAGAGTTGGTTGCGAAAATAAAATGCAATGATCCAACCTGTTCGGGACAACCCGATATTCGCGTGGGCGCGAAATGGAAATGTCCTCGATGCGGGGCCAATTGGATTGTTATCAGACATCCCGATTTTGGAACAATATGGAGTAGAAAGAGAACATGAAATTTTTTAAGAAAGACGACGACTGGATTGAAGATTGGGAACCACTGCCTGAATTCAAATCACTAGATGATACACGTCAGTGGAGCAAAAAATATCTCAATGAGGCAGAACTTGCCGAGGCAAAAGAAAAGCTATTGAACGTTTTGCATAAGGACCTCAGAATAAATCCTAGTATCGCAAAGAAGTGCGTAGAGCATGTTCTAGGAATCAAGGCTATGTATGACGCAGGGTACAATCGAGAGTATATTTCAAGACTCCTAGTCACTAAAAAGCTCGTTCAAGAGCTTCATGACACCAAGATGAAGCTGAAAAGAATGAACAAGGAATATGCTCGTGCTTCAAACACCATCTTTGATCTGCGCGCTAAGCTTGCTATGGGTTGGAGACATGTTGTCCCTGACTCTCTAATCAAAGTACTTGAACGAATTGAAGAAACTCAAAGAAGGATTGAAGAAAAGAATGCATAAAATTGAAACTTTCTCGGATATTGTCTCAATCCTTGAATTTATTGGTGAGCAGTTATCCGGTGGCGATTATGTCAGTGCATCAGAAATGACATCGTATGGTAAGACACTATTGGATGTTGCGGAAGAGCTAAAGGAGATCAGAAACAATGACTGAAGAATACACGCCTATTTCTGTTGAAGCGTTTGTTAATCAGATTGGTGGATTGCCTGACGGCTATGATGATCTATATATTGATGTTGTTGTTTCTGTCGCCCGGCAACTTTTGCAAAAAGTAATGGCAAACGGTTCTATTACAGCAGAAGAAGCAGCGAAGATTGTTGATGATCGCACATGTGAGCTAGAAGAATATTTTCAAGGAGAAATGATTTACCGATGAAAAAGAGTTTGCGCGACCGGTTGGAAGAAATTTATGATGATCTTTTTATTAATGACAAAGACATCGAAACAGTAGTTATGCAAGAAAATCTCTGGGATATCATCGAAGAGCTTGGAGAGCTTGAATATAGAATCGAAAGTTTGGAAAAATAAAATTGGGGAAGGTAGAAAAAACCGGAAGCAGTTATATTGGATATCAACTGGATTGTGACGCCACTGGATGTGACCACCATGTTGTTGGACATTCTCCAAAGCACGTTAGAGATAAAATAAGTAGTCACAAAAAGTCAAAATACTGCAAGGGTAATAAAAAGCAATGAACGATAGAATAGAAGTTTTGGATAAAGGATACGTGCGGCTAGTTGATCATATGGGGTCAGATGCCTCGATCATCAACGCCGCGCGTGTTTCGTATGATAAAGAATGTCTTCCCAATGAAGATGGAACGCTTGCAGAACGAGACGAACGATTGATGGCATATCTCGTTCGTAAAAACGAAATGTCTGTGTTCAGACAAGCAACAGTGCAGTTTGAAATTTACATGCCCCTGATGGTTGCACGTCAGTATTGGAAATATATTGTTGGTGCTGCACATATTGATGATGGTGTTTGCATGAATGAGACATCTCGCAGATATGTGACAGAAGAGCCAACATTTTATATTCCTGATATGGCTTCATGGCGGGGTGCACCAGAGAATTCAAAACAGGGTTCATCAGAGCCAATTGATGCAAGAATAGGTTTACACGCTACCAATGAATTAATGGGTTATATTTCAGAAGGTGTTCGACTATACAATTATTATATGAGTATAGGAGTGTGTGCAGAACAAGCTCGTCTCTTTCTCCCCGCCTATGGTATGTACGTTCGTGTACGCACCACAATGAGTCTGGCAGCGCTCATACACTTATTAAAAGAACGTCTTGAGCATGGAGCACAGGCGGAATTTCAAGAATATGCAAAAGCCCTCAGGGACTTGACAGCACCCCTCTTTCCTGTTACCTTCAAGACAATATTTGGAGGTTAAATGCTAAACGAAGTATTTAAGGAGGATCTACAGAACGCCAAGATCACCATTGAAGTTGGAGATTATTTGGTAACTGTCGAGGGAGATCTAGAACCACCTGTTGTAAGAACTGATAGATTTGAACAGGGATTGCACAATAGAGGCTGGAATAGAGAACCAATTATCTTCAACGAACTTTCTGAGCTACTGTTGAAAATGAGGCCCAAAGGAAATCTGATGGCTAAGAGATTTAGATGGACCATCCCACTGGCCATTAAGCCAAGAATTGAGAAATAGTGGAATGGTGGTGGAGCTGGCTCCTTATGATTATTGGGGTCAGCGGCCTTTTCATAGCAGGTAATAAAAACTATTGGGGATGGATCATTGGCATCCTTGCTCAAGTGTTATGGATCGTATATGCAATTACAACAGCGCAATGGGGCTTCATTGTCTCGGCTTTTGTTTATGGTGCGGTCTATATAAGAAATTGGATTAAATGGAGGCAGGTAGAAAAAGATGCCCAAGTATAGTGTAGATTTTTATGTTGATGATATTTATGTTAAAACGTATATCATCACAGATGATGATGAAGAAAGTGCTCTAAGCAGAGCAAAGGAAATGGTAAAAGAAGAGCAAATGCTAGATATCGAGGAGATCGATGTCTGAGCTTGAAGATCAAGATAAACCAAGTGTAGAAGAATTGCTTTCAGCCATGTTGATTCAGCAAATAAGAAATTATGATGTTCTTATTCATATACTAGATCATCTCAATCAAGAATCAGCTAGTAAGGTATATGATCTTCATGAAGAATTCGGTCTCTTTGGACCGATGCCCTTTCCAGTAGTTGAGGAATAATGTGTGTCACCTTACAATCTTTTTAGAAAGTAAGGTGATCACCATGATGGAACCATCACGTGACAGCGTAGTCAAAGACAATGATGGATACAGATGGAAATGGGACGAATCCAACTCTGGCTGGACCCTGCGAAATTTTGAGCATGTACTTGCTTATGTAGGCTTGCAGTGGCCAGTTTTGGTTAGAGATTATGGTCCTCTTAAAATAGAGAGATAACAATGTGCGGTTATTGCTTAGATGGTCCCCCCAACTGGGTTGACATAGACATGTATATAAATACTGGACAGGTGGATACAATAAAAGACGCAGCACTAAATTTGCATTCTAGCTATTGGGCGTCTGCTTGCCAAGAAAGTAAAAATAATTTAGGCGTGCTGTATCGTGCACATGGATTGAATTGGCGTGAGGGTGGATTATGAGCGACACTCATACAAGTCATTGTTGTAAATGGCATGGTTGTAAATATGGCAAAGAAAATTGCACCGTCACTGCCGGGGCAAAGCAAGAGTATCCATGTGAAGTATGTTCTTGGGCATGGGAAGAATATCTTGAAGTAAAACAGTTTGATCCCGAGTGGGTAGAATATATCACTAGATGGAAAAATGATGGAGGATACATCTGATGAGATTTGAAGAAATTGGTAAGTACCTAGACAGCCTTGAGATTGACAAAAAACTTGATCAGGTTGGACGTATCCTGGAAAAGGTGGCTTTTCCCAAAACAGAGGTAAAGGAACCCGAGGTTAAATTCGACGAAAATAGTGCAAACAATTTTTGGGAGACATGTACTCCAAAAGATACAATGCACATGAGTTGCGCTTACGTGACAAAGGCAAATCTATTTCTCATTAGTGAATATCTCAGAAAGCTTGGATACAGCGTTGATCACAAGCACAATGGTATCGAAGCACGCCATCACTATCAGAGGGCTGACATTAACTATGGTAAGTGGATAATTATCAAGGACGGTAAGATTCAAGCTGTTCTTCCTGATGCTGAATTCAGAGAAAAGTACAAACTCACCGACTTCAATTGGTGATACACTGTTTACATGATGAAATGTAAATATTGCCGCTCCAAGAGCGTGCATGTGGAGCAAGTACGGGAATCAGAAGATGGTCCCGTACTTGGTTTTATCCATAGATGTACTAAATGCAATACAATTTTTAAGAAAGTGAGAGCAAAAAGAAGAGAATGAAAAGATTTGTTTTAAATAGAAAAGAAGACGTCAGCGGTGTTTCTGGCACGGGCGTAGTTGTAGAAGGTGTTCAATTCTCCGATGGCAGTGTAGCCCTGAGATGGCTTGGAGACAGACCATCAATGGTATTTTGGAAGAATATTGAAGATGCGGTTGGGATTCATGGTCACAATGGATTGACTGTTGTGGAGTGGATTGACTAATGCCCCGCCATCCTTTTAGACCAGAATTATCTGAGGAAATTAGACAATACGCAGGTCTGCCAGCAGCATATGTAACAGAGCTTTCGTATCAAACTGAAACAAAGAAGGTTTGGATTGTACTAACCAAGGGAGACAAAACTTTAAAACATTCTGTTGCCCCCGAGTTAAAAGCACTGGTGCGTCAAATAGGCAATATTTTGAAGGCCGGGAAGCTACAGCTTGATGAAGATAAGAAATTGTCTGACTATGTAGATGTAACTATTACCCTTCCACCAATCGAACAAACAAGTCAAAATAAATAGTATTGACACTTGCTAATTGATATGTTACGCTCCATTACAGGAGGTGACACAAGGAAGTGTCAAAAAGAATAGAAGAACTAGGTAGTATAGAGCTAACAGATAATGAGGCTCTAAAAAAGTATCTAGATACTCTACGTAACATGTGTTACGACCTCTATAATGAAGTGAATTGGGGGGCTGAGATCTTACAGCAACGTCTTGCAAATGTAAAAGGAGTAAGAAATACTGTAAGAGCACGAGCAATCGCAGCATCCCTCAGATCCGCCGCTGAATCCTTCAAGATTGCAGGCGGAATAGCTACAAAAACTTGGACAATGTTCGAACAGAAATTCGCAGAAGAGCTTTCAGGTTCTGCGAGAAAGCCAAAAGAAGAGTTCAAAATTAAATGAGCTATTTGGCTAGAAGAATTAAATACAAAGCAATTGACAGTCTAACATCCAGCGGAATGGTTTTACTCAAACCATATCTAGCCTGGATTTTAGCTTTTATGATGTCAATTGTTCTGTGGTTGGTGGGCCACCTTGATTATTTTGGTGAGCCTTACAATTTGATAGTGGTGTCGGTACTACTATGTAGTACCGCACTTGGTATTTTTATGTGGCGTGCCTCTAGGAGTCGTAGAGATTTCGGAAGACAGCACGGTGTTTTTACTTTAGCCAGTGTAGGTATTTGGTTGGGTTTCGCCGTTCTGTACGCCCCATGGCATCCGATAGTACTGCTGGTGTGGATAATATTCGGCCTGACTCTTGCTGCTTCGTGGAACATACGAACAGCTGTCAAGACAGAAAAAAGAGATGACCCAATGGGAGATTTCTTTAAGCATCACGGTTTGGATGAAACCAAAACTACCATCTTGGAAAACACCAAAGATAGACTGAAAGGCATTATCCAAGTTAAAAGAGGTAAAAACACTATAGACGATGTGCAAAAGCATAAAGCACATTTGGCTAGTCTTTTTAAGGCCCCAAAAAATGCGGTAAGAATTGAGCCGGATTCAGAAGATGCCTCAAAAGGTCGTTTTACTATAGTACGTAGAGATCTACTGAAAGAAATAGTAGAATACGAACCAAGCTTTGAAGAAACAAGCGCCAACGATAAGATGGTAATAGGTAGATATGAAAACGGTGATCCCGCAGAATTCAATCTACACTCTACCCGCCTTGGTGCTGTTCACATGTTAATTCAAGGTATGAACGGTTCCGGTAAGTCAGAATTCGCCAAGGTAATTTTTGCCAGGGCATTTCAGCATAGAAATACTGCCGTCATAGTAGTAGATGCTACAAAAGGAAACCAGACTCTTAATCTGGTTCGCAATGGTTTGAATCTCGTTATTTCAGAAGAAGAGATAGCAGAAGCTTTGTTCAAGCGTTTTGCAAGAACAATTAAAGATCGAGCGGATGAGTTGGGTAGATTGAATAAGACAAAATGGGATGAAGAATCAGGACTAACATTCCTATATTTCCATATTGAGGAAGCCTCAGGTCTTATTGCCAGCAATCCAGCATTTGTTAAGATGATGGAAACCGCACGATCTGTTGGTATTGCTATTACAGCATCATTGCAACGAGCGAGTCACGTTGCTGTTGATACAGCAGCCCGTGCACAGTTTTCATCTGTTGTTTGTTTTGGTGTTCAAGATAGTGCAGATGCGGGATTCGCATTGCCAGACAATGTAATGAACGCGGGTGCAGATCCGTCTGTATGGAGAAATTCAAAACCTGGTTATGCATATCTTGTACACCCTGAAGTCAATGAAGATATGTGGACAACTCCTCTGCGTAGCGCATTGATTACAGATGAGCAGTTGCAAGAAGCGGCCAACTCAAGGACAATAGAGCCGATAGACCCTATCACCATGAAGAGTCTAAAGGATATATTTGATGCCTGTGAGAGATCCCAGGAATCTGCACAACCGGTCAAGGTGGTGTCAGATGACGATGAGGAGGAAGAATTGGCCGAACAACTAGAATCACAATATGAAGGTAGCTTCTTGAGCTTTGGTTCACCACAAGTGGCAACAGCTCTAAGTTATGATGAAGCAATTGAAATATTGATGGAAAGAATTTCAGGATTTAAGTCTGAAGGAAAAGATGAATTTCAGGCTCCAGAAATTTCCGATGTTCTAGAAAATACAGGAAGGTCCCGCGCTTGGCTGCATAAGCAGTTAGCCAGATTGGTTGAGGAAGGGACCTTGACAAAGGAGGACTTCACCTATAGGATTGTCCTGTAGCGGTGTTGTCACCCCTTGTCACCCAACATGTCACCCCTATGGAAAATACACGTCACCTGGCGTGTCACCATAGGGGTGACGCATTAAAACCCTAAGAAAAGGGGAGGGTGACGTCACCCATCTTAAAAATAATTTCTATACGACTGCGCCAAGTGCGTACGCGCGTGCGGGAGTACATATGACGCAAGACAATTCGAAGCTGATTCAGGATTTGAAAAAGATCAATGATGAAATCAAGGATCTAAAATCAACAAGAAAAACATCACTTGCCGCCAAGCTGGATAAGCTGACAATAAAAGAATTGAATGAAAAAATTGACAGCTTGTCAAGAGAATCGACAAGAATTCAAAAGTTACTGGCGGCCAGAAAAAGGCAGAGTAAAAAATAATGGCAAACGAAGCATTAGAGATTTCATTTGAGCAGTGGATTCAGCTTCGTCGTCAAGAGGAATTTCTTTTGGGCGAAATACTGAAATCACGCGGGGTGCACAAAAGTGCATTTAAAAGAATACTCACTCACACACAAAATCTAATTGATGAATTAGAAAAGAAACTATTCAAGTAAGGAAAACATGCACAGATATTTTTATGACTTCGAATTCGAAGAGCATGGCGAAACCATCATTCCCATTTCGTTGGGGATGGTATCCGATGACAACAGAGAGCTGTATTTGATCAACAAAGAATACATGCGCTCTTATCACGATCTCGAAGGCTATTACTGGAAAAACAGACACGCTTCAATGGTTACAAATTGGCTTTGTATTAACGTATGCGACAAAATTACGCGCGAAGACAATGAAAAATACGGCGTCGAATATGAAGCTTGGGGTCCCATTATTCTAGACTTTATCTCCAAGGGCGGCGAGATTGACAGCAGAAAATATGTCGAATTGTGGGCATACTATGCGGCATACGATCACGTAGCGCTTGCCCAGGTATTTGGTCCCATGATCAATCTTCCCGAACCTATTCCTATGTACAGTCACGAGCTAATGCAATTGCTTAACGGCAGACGTACGGGTACAGCACCAGTTGACGAACACAACGCACTCAGTGATGCCAAATGGAATAAATGGGTGTGGGAGAATTTCGCGGAGGACAAGCGATGATGGATTTCAATGATCCTTTATTTAAGGAAGAAACATTTGATTGGCTAAAGGCCAATAGACGCATTGCTGTTCCGCGTGATGCAGTAGAGCAGTTACCCGGCGTTATTTACGATATAAACATTCATACCGGAACAACGTTCGACATGCTGCGTGATGATCTAGTGCTCGAATTGAATGCTCATCTGTTGGGTAGAAAACTACCTTCATTTGAAGTAACAAAACATCACCCATACAGTGTGCCTAAGAATCCGTGGCAGATGTTCAAAGACATGTATGCGGATAAATGGTTCATGCGTTGGCTAGTAGCCAGGTGGCCAGTGAAGTTCATAAAAACAAAAGTGACGCTGACAGCGACATGGGAACAATGGGCTACCTATCCTTGGCTTGAAGGAGTGCCGGTAACGCCAAAGTGGCAGCCGGTACGAACTATTTTTCCAGCAAGAACAAAACTAACAGCAAAGGACATGGTGGATGAACCTAAGAAGTCTCAAGAATGACTTGGCATATAAAGAAGCAGGCCTGAAAAATGCCAATATCGTCTTAAAAACATTTCTCAAAGCAAAAAAGCCTGACAAGTCCGCAATTGCGGAAGTTCGGGAAATCATCAAGCAGCTTGAGGACCAAATAGTCGATATAAAAAAGGCCATCAAGGAGCTAGAAAAGCGTGGCACGAAGAAGTAATTGGATCACACGCGGGAGAAAAGATGATTGTCTTACCGCGTGTGTTTCAAAGTTGCTCAACATTCATTATGATGAAGTTCCCTTCTACGGAAGAGACAATGATTCTAGTTGGTTAGAGCGGCTAAGGATCTGGGCAAATAAAAAAGGCTATCGAATGCGCATGGAATGGACCGATGAGATTTCGACGGAATTGCCTGAAAAATTAATCGGTGTGGGAAAATCGCCATCAGGAAGAAGCTGTGATCATGCGGTCCTAGTAGACAAAAATTTAAGGGTGCTATGGGACCCTGAGTATAATAAACGTAGATCAGTCAAGGACATAGAATATGTGCTGGTCTTTAGGGAGTTAAGATGCTGAAATATTCACTATGCTGTGCTGCACGTGTTTTTAACGTCGGTGGGTGGAAAAGTGAGTCATGGAAATGTTCACGATGTTTTAAAAAGTGTAATCCAGTTGTTCGTGGCAACTGGAAAGATCCTAGAAAAGTTTGAGATAGTAAAAACTGTGGTACCCTGAATATATACTCACTTGCGCAAGGAGGTGTATATAAAATGGGTAGACTAGCCGATCTTTTTGATAACTACAAAGGTGGAGTAGAGGAGTCAGTCAAGCATGTTCTAGGACGTGCGGATGACACTCTTGAAGCTCTACGAAACCGCGTAGAAGAACTGGAAGCAAAGCTAAGAGATGTTGCGGGCGAAGCCCCAACTTCACAGCACAAAGATCAAGCAACACGTGAGGATTTAGATTCTAAGTCAGATGGTGTTGTAACGTCTTCACAGACAAACAATCCGCCTAATACGTCAGTAGCGGCGGAAGCTGATCAGTCAGCACGCAAAAACACTAGATCAAAGAAATAAGCAAAGTTAAGCAAGCACCCCCGGCGGAAAACCGGGGGTGTCTTAGTGAGGAGGTTATTATGTCTATTGAAGAAAGACTAGAAAGACTAGAGAAGCTAGTCAATCTGATTCTAGAGCAAATGAATCTAGTCAAAGAAGATGGCAGTGTGAAGAATCCTTCTGAACACTTCAAGCCCTATATGAGAGACGAGCAGTGAACAGAAAAGAAGTAGAAGAGTTGTTGGGCAGCTATAACCAAGACATCATTTCAATTAGAGTCAAGGTGGCTGTCCAACGCCAAAAGGCACAAGATATCTATTTAGAGCTGTACAGAAAATTACGCGCCGCAAACTTCAAATCGCATGATGACTATACATATGCACATATAGAAGCAGCAAAGCTCATTGATAATCTATACAGCCCCTTTAGAGAAGATGATCACAACATTCCACGCAAGAGCCAATTTACGGAGTAGCAATGAATGAACAAGAACGTGAGCTGTTGAATTTACTCAATAGAATTTCAGACGAAGACGACTATATCGCTGAGTGTGAAAAAGAGATCAAGGCATTCGAATCAAAAATTGCGATCAGACAGCTTGGTATCAATGAAGCAAAGAATCGTATTAAAGAGATCCGATCAGTTATGCGCAACAATGTGCTGATGCCTAAATAAATTAACATGATCAACTTTTTCTAAATCTCAAAATGTTAGATTTTTTAAAATTAACACGATGTCGGTCTGAAAAAGCATTTTCAAAAAATATAGTGCGCACATATATCAAACAAATATATGAATGAGAAAATGAATGGCGAATTAAATCAGCAATTAAACGCCAATAAGAACCGCCATTCATTAACCCAGCACATAATAGAGATGATCAAAGCACATATTGCGAGTACAGGTCAGGGTGATCATTCCCTTTTCTGTATCTAATATGAGCTTGACATATGTCCTATCGCCGGGGTCAAAGAAAGGTGCATTCACTACCCTTGACTTCCCATAGTAAGGCAATAGAACAACATCACCTCTATTCAATTCATGTACAGGCATAGGGTTATTCATTGTTGTCCTCATATGTAAGCCATAGTGCTACTACAAACACCACTAGTACCAATAGCCCTACCCCGCACATTATCAATTGCATAGTGATCATAGGCTGTGTGCCCTCCTAAGGCTCTGTGTGTAGGTAGGGGTAGTCAGTACTAGGGGGAGGGGTAGATAGGGCGTGTACGTGCCTCCTAGAGGCCTCTAATACGCCCTACCCCATGTGCTACCCCATCCCTAGGCCCCTATATGGGGCTATTACTACCGTGTGTTATAGAAAGTGGTGTTTTCATAGGGGTAAAAAGCACACTTTCTATACGGAGAGTTAGAAAAAGCTTGCGTCAATAGCCCCAAATACAACTAGAAATAGGGCATAAACGGCGGGGAGTAGGAACAAGCCTACAAAAACCACTGTAATAATGATGGATGCTTTCACATTCACCCACCATAAGTATTGAAAAAACGGCGGTTTCCAGCTAGTACCTTTTGATTCTTGAAAGAAAAGGCCTGGTCATCATCCAAACAATCACCACAAACCCTAATTGAAGGATGAGTGTAGTTACCGCATTCGTACTCACATTCCACCATGCCATTAGGAATGTTTTCTTCGACAAATGCAACAAACATCGGGTTATTCTCCTGTTTTTCCTTGATTTTTGGGCTTTTTCTTCGTTTTTTGGCTTAATTCATCGGATAATTAAAAGTCGCTATTTGATATATTTTCTATTTTCCTTGGCTTCTATGGTATATGTAGCCTACCTACCTATTCACTAAGTTACGTAGTACATATGTATTTCCCTATTCCCCCATACCATAAATAATGGCTACTCCTAATAGTCCTAGTGCTAATTGGAAGTACATACACCATGTAAATAAGCCTGTTGATTTCACTCTTTATCCGTCCCCGCCTTTTTGTCGCTGTAGTTCACCCACAGACTGACTGCCAACGTGACAGGCCATACTGCGGTAAGCAGAATCAACGTGATCAGTAGCCCTAGCGCTTTCATCCAAGCGGGTGCGCTCAGCTTCCAAATCAGAGCGTCCTTACGTGTCTGCCAGAGCTTGACCAGACGGCTACCCATATAGGCACCCGCACCCAAAAGGTAGATGGTTTCCAGCATTTCTATTTCCTCTCTAAGTGGATATGCCTACGCC
>JACCDR011369438.1_pt1 | contig 14950 bp, 12 predicted proteins | sample 7446431 | NCBI WGS metagenome assembly JACCDR01 (sample SAMN15323443, study PRJNA562643) | freshwater metagenome | isolation source: river surface water | place: USA:Blue River Watershed | collected 2017-08-17 | reverse complement strand
TATGTTTATGTTGTAAGCACTGCGTCTAGCACAACCCTTACAAACGTCTTTGCCACTAGTTCTGGAGAGGTGGGTTTCTGTGAGTTTCTCTATGACGATGGTAGTGTCAAGGTAGTTGCCAGTGACGGTAGTGCAACCAGCGGTCTTGTAACCATTGACACTGCTAACACTGTGGTTACTAGCAGCGATGTAGACATTCCTGCGCATCACCCTAATTTAGTGTTCTTAGATGGTTATTTGTTTATTGCAGAAAGAAACACTGCAAACATCTGGAACAGTGAACTTAATAACCCTTTAAGCTTTGTTGCAGATACTTTTATTGCTACAGAAATGGAAGCAGATAAAATCATTAAGATTGCAAAGCTAAACAACTATATTATTGCTTTTGGTAAGACCTCAGTAGAATACTTTTGGGATGCAGCAATAGCGGCTCCTGACAGTCCGTTGCAAAGAAACGACACGCCTGTTAAGATTAATACATATCTTGCAGGCTTTGCTGTATATGGAAACACCATCTACTATATTGGCAGTGATGCTTCAGGGCAACCAGATGTGTTTATGCTTAAAGACTTTAAGATTGAGAGCATTGGTACACCATCAATTAGTCGTTATCTAAATACTGTGACTGACAGTATTGCTTCTTGGGTAGGTGCTATTGTTTCTTTCCAAGGACATACTTTCTATCTTGTAAATGCTGGTAATGGTAAAAGTTGGGCAATTGATGTAGACACAGGACTTGTTACTAGATTTGCTTTTCAAAATAACAGCACGTTTGATATCTTAACATCAACTAATGTTATTAGTACCAGTAATGCTCGTACTTATTTTGCTTTAGATAATAATACTAGTGCTATTTACAAGTTTGACGAGAGTGTTTATCAAGATGCTGGAACAAACTTTACATGCACTATTATCACTGAGGCAAATGACTTTGGTACACTAAACAGAAAAACAATGCATAGGCTGTCTATTTTAGGTGATCGTCCTCCAGCGGCAAGTAATATTTCTATTCAATGGAGTGACGATGATTATGAAACATTTAACACTGCTAGGCTGGTAAATTTAAAACAAGACATTTCTTGTTGTTATCAACTTGGTTGGTTTAGACAGCGTATTTTTAAATTTACATATAGTGATAACTACCCAATGCGTATTCAAGACATTGAAGTAGATATTAATAAAGGAACTACTTGATGGCAACAACTAACTTTTCTGCTGGCACTGTCGTTGCTTCTACGTGGCTAAATGATGTAGATGCCGCTGTTTATGAAAATCTAAAGCCAAACCAACGAAGTATTTTAGAGTGGATGACGGCTGCACAAATTACTGATTATCTTGCTCGTACTGCGGTTTCTAATTGGGCATCTGCTCTTGATCTTACAACACCTATTCAAACAGCAATTAATGAAACATATGCTGCTGGAGTAGAACTTGTAGCACCTGCTGGTGCAGCTAAAGTTTCCGAACTGGTAATTCAGGTGCCAGATTCACCTTTTGAAGATCGAGGCCGAGCTTGGTCATTTACAGGAGCAGGAAGTGCCCAGCCTTTTGTTCGCTATCCTGATGGTGGAACACTGTTTATTGCCGATAACACAACTGGCCCTGTGCTTAAATATAAGCAAAACCGCACTACACCTACTGCTAGTGGTAACGTAAAGGTCACAGGGATTCGTTTTGAGCAACGTAATACTAGTTCAACACATCCTGTAGTTTATTATGAAAGTTTTGCTGAAGAGGCTGAGTTTTCTAATAACAGTATTCTTCAATATGGTACTGGTGATGGTTTAAAAGTAGATTATCACATTAAAGGTAACATTCATAATAACTTTGCATTGTATGGTGGTTATTTTACTTCTACTAAATCAGTAGCAGGTATTGGTTTTAATATTCCATCAGCCACTGATTCTGGAATGCTTACTGTACGTAAAAACACAGCCCGTTGTTTCTTTTGGGGCTATGTGCATGGGGATGGTGTTGATGATAGCAGTGGTGCTTTGTTTGAACAAAATGAGTGTAGTGATTGTGTAAACGGTATTTGGAACAAAGCTGGTTGTACCTCGGCAACTTTTTTTAAAACTTACACAGAAGGTATTACTGGAACCTGTATTAAAGACGATGGTATAATGACCACTATTTATGGTGGTATGCATTATATTGGTTTTACTATTGGTATTGATGCTAGCACCACAAGTAACTATGGTACTACCATAGAAGGAAATTATTTAGAAGTAGCTGCCGCTGGGTGTACTTTAATTAAGGTTGGTAGTGGTGGTCCTACTAAAAACATTATAAACAATCATTTGTTATTTAGTACCTCTGGTGGCAGTGTTGCTAACGTTATTGGTATTGAGATTGTGGGGTTAAATCCTCGCATTAACATTCAAGGAAATGCTTTCCTTCCTCGTGGGGCTTGGATAGGTGGTGCAGGGACTGTAAAAGTATTAAACAGTGCTACTGGAACAGCCATTGGCAGTTTTCCAATTACTGATGGTGCTGATATTGAGTACACTAAATTTATTTCTGCTGGTATTGCCTATCAACAAAGTGCCAATGCTCTCACAGCGTCTTCTGTAGATGGCAGCAACATTATGACTATTCCTGAAAACAATGTAATTAACCTAAATGAAGCTACCACTTCTAAAACAGTAACTCGGTTTACACAATCAGGGATGCCAGATGAATGTCGTATTGTTCATTTTGTAACTACAAATGATAAGTTTACTTTTCAAGACAGTGCATATATGCAACTTGCAGGAGATGCTTCTTGGGTAGGTAATGCTAGTGAGGGTGGTACTATTACTATGCTTCTTGTTTACACAGGTGGTGCTACTTATGCTAAGGAACTTGCAAGAACGGTGTTTTAATGGCTAATAAACTTCCCCCTCTTCCTGTTGGAGTTGCTCCTGGTAGTGGTTATTGGAATGACTGGTATGAAAAGTTACGTACATTAATTAATAGTATTGCTGATGGACTTTCTCACAATCTGTTAACAGGGCTACAAGGAGGAAGTTCCAGTGAACGTTATCACCTTACAGCAGCAGAGTATGCTGTAGCTACTTCTCCTGAGTGGACGTATGTGCCTATTACTAGCGACACAACTGTAAGTAGTCCTTCTACTATTTTTAGTTTTACTCCAAGTGCAAATACACTTTATGAAGTAGAAGGGCAATTGTGGCTTACATCTGCTTCAGCATCTAAAGGCCCACAACCCGGTGTTAGTTGGAATAGTGGTAATACTGGCGGTGTGGCTTTTATTGAAACTACCGAAAGCACAACAACAACTAAAATTGCAAACTTAACAAATGGTGTAGATGGTGCGGCGTTAGCCACTAGTTTTCCAGATGCCACAAACGCCTATCCTGCTCAAATCAAAGCGTCCTTTAAAACAGGAACAAGTCCTTCAGGAACATTTGATATTACTCTACAATCTAGTTAAAGGAACATAATGGCAACTTATAATAAATTTACACCTGCAATTGAAACTTTGTTTGAAGGGAGCAATGCTGGCTCTGACACTTGGGTGGTTAAACTAGGTACTGCTGTTAACCAAGCAGCAGGGACGTTTACAGAAGTAGCTAATGGCAACGGCTATACTACTGGTGGTAATGCTGCTACAGTATCTGCTTCTAGTCAAACTAGTGGTACTTTTAAACTTGTGCTTAACAGTCCTACTGCATGGACAGCGACTGGGGCTGGTTTTACTTTTCAATATGCTATTCTTACCAACTCTACCACTAGCACTAACGTAGCCTATTGGGACTACGGAAGCAGTCAAGCTGTTGCAGCAGGTGAGACAGTCACTGTAACTTTTGATGGCACCAATGGTGTCTTTCAAGCAACATAAGGAACAACCATGGCTTTAATTCTTAAACATCAAACTCCAGAAGCATTTATTGCTCGGTTACGTCAGGCTTATCGTGACTCTAACGCAGAAAATGCAGTTAAGCTTGCACGTTTTATTGTGGCTAAAGTCCAGGCAGGCGATATTACAGATGCGCAATGTAGGGCTGCTTTTGGTTTAAATACTGCCCAATGGGCTATGCTTAAAGCAAGAATGAATGCTTTTGTAGCCGCAGACAACACTATTAAATCCGCTATTGGAGAATAATATGCCTATTGTACAACATACTATTGAATCTAGTGTTCAGGCTAACGGCAGCACTAACAACGTCCTACGAATGTATGACCAAGACGGCACTGAATACACCCAAGTATTTAATGCTCCTGCTGGTTTTAATCTACAAGCTAAAGTAGACCTTACTATTGTAGGACTAAATGAGCAACTAGCAGAAGCGGAGTTTCAGGCGCTTGTAGGACTGTAAATGGCAAACAGGTTTGTTTCGGGCACAGGGAGTAACACTAGCCCTTATGACACCTGGGCATCGGCCGCAACAAGCCTAGCCACGGCCATTACTGGATCGGCTTCCGGCGATGTGTTCGTGATTGACGCGGCAAGTCCCGGGGCCGATGTGACGGCTAACACTACTTGGACTTTTCTCGGGAACGCTTCGATAATTGCCAGCACCAACAGCGGCACCAGCACAATCACACCAACGACGATGGGCACTGGGACATGGCTCGGCGCTGGTGGCGCAACTAGCTACAGCCTTACCTTTGCCGGTGCGTTTCGTGTTTATTTCTATGGCATAACGCTAAGAATTACAGGGACCACAAACCTTTCAATATTACTAAACGCCACTGACGGTGGGCATTTTGAGTTTGATAGTTGCTATTTTTGGCTAGGGACAACAAACGCCAGCGCCAGAATAAACATAGGAAATAGCGCCGCCGGCAACAACACATACACACAATTCAAAAACTGTACCTTTAGGTTTGGTTCAACGGGGCAAAGCTTTACTAATGCGGGTAGGTCGCAGTTTTTTGGTGGCGAAATTTCCTCGGCCGGATCAACACCAGCAACATTATTAGCCGCAACAAATAACGCCCAAGAGGTTGGATTTGATGGGGTTAATCTGTCGCTTATTACGGGGACGCTGGTTGCTTCGCAAGTGGGTTCTTCGGCTTCATATAAATTTACACAATGCAGAATTGGTGCAGGCGTCACACCAATGGCTGTGCAGACGCCTACAAACAAGTCAAGCGCATTAGTCTATTTATATGATTGTAGTGACGGAGATTCCCACGGACTGTTTGGCTACTATGATGCTTTTGGCTCGATTGTCAGCAACACAGGAACATATGTAACAGCCGGTGCTGCTGGACAATCCTGGCAAATTACGACAACCGCTAATTGTAGTTTTGGCACGCCATTTGTCACTCCTTGGATTAATTTATACAGTGCTGGTGCAAGTGCTACAACATATAAACTAGAGTTACTACGTAATAACGGAACTGCCTCTGCTTATGATGATGCAGCGGTATGGGGTGAGTTCAGTGTTAAAGATAATAGTGGCTTTACAAACTCTGACATATTTACAGATAGGCAGGCACTGGTAGATTGGGCTGCTGGTACTGCCGGTAGTACATCAGGGAGAACGGGTGTAGGAACTGGCTCATGGACAATTGGCAGTTCTAATAGTCCAGCTAGTTTTGTTGTTGATTCTGGTACTACGATTACTCAAGCAGAAGCAGGGCACATTAGGGCAAGGGTAGCTGTTGGAGCAACATCTGTTTCTAATTTATTCTTAGACCCTCAAATTAGGACATAAACATGGCTACATATAGTCGTATTAGTCCTGATGGCTGGACTCAGGGAGACAACTCTACCTCGTTTTCTAGAGTAACACCAGAAGGCTGGGAACAGCTTGTGGCTGCTGGTGGAAGTGGCGGGTATACAATAACGGCTAATTTTGGTAGCTATTCTGTTACAGGACAATCAGCTAATATTTATAGAAGTAAGGTTGTTGTTGCTGCTCAAGGTAGTTATAATTTATCTGGTCAAAATGCTACTATTACTTATACAGCGTCTGGTACTAATTATACTATTACTGCTAATCACGGTACTTACAGTATTACAGGCCAAACCGCTAATGTTCTAAAAAGCAAGCAAATTGTTGCAAACCCAGGCGCATATACATTAACAGGGCAGAATGCAAGTATAGCCTATAGTGGCCCTAACACTATTACTCTTAAAGCAGGTAGCTGGATTCGCTACCGCATTATTACATAAGGAGCCTCTATGGAAGGTCAATATGAACTGTCAGACCTGTCTAGTCAACTAAACTCTGACTTATATAACCAATTATTTAGTACACAAGGATTTACTCCTATTGAAGAAAACGGCTTTAGTGGGTTTTTTACAAATCCCTGGTCCGGTTTTTGGGAAGGTAATAAAGAAAACGGTAATCAAATGTATAACTATACTCCAACACAAGGGGCTATGGATACATTTAAAGATTTCTCGTTTAATTGGACTCCTGGTGATAATCCTGGTTCTGGTGTACTAGATGCTTTTGACCCTAAAGGCCAAAGCTACGGTAAATTTAAGCAAGAGGGTTCTGATTGGATGGATCAACTTGCTGGTATGGTTATTCCTGCTTTTGTTACTGGTGGTTTTGGTAGTGCTCTCGGTGGTATGTTTGGTGGAGGTATTGTTGGTAATGCTGCTGGACAGGGTTTAGCTGGCGGTGTGTCTTCTTCAATGCAAGGGGGCAAGTTTGGTGAAGGGCTGTTGTCTGGTTTAATTAGTGGTGGTTTGCAGGGCATGGCCCAAGGAACCCCTGCTGTACAGGGAAATAACCCTTCTGCATATGTTCCAGGCACTCCAGGAACGTCTCTAGCAGGCGCAGCAGGCATCACTAACCCTACCCTAGCAGGAATGTTCAACAGAGGCGTAGGAACCACTCTAGGAGGCTTGGCAGGGGGTAAGAGTTTAGAGGATGCTGCACGTAGTGGTTTAGTTGGTGCTGGTCTAGCTGGCGTAAACTCATTAGGAAAGAGTGTAATGAACGATTATATGAGTAGTTTAAAAAGCTGGATGGGTACTCCCGACACAGCTATGGCTAGTGGCAGTATGAGTGACGAGTTAGACGCTCTTGGCGGCAACATGGTGTCTGATCCAATGGACCAAAGTGTAGCTCCTGAAATGTATTCTGACGAGGGGGCGAGATTCGACAACAGTGCTGATTTCTCGTATGGATTTCAGCCAACTGCCTTTCTTGGTGGAGCAACTCCAGACCAGTCTATTCAATCTGTCGGACAGTCCGATTTTTCTCTTCCATCTATTTTTGGGAATGCTGGTAGTCGCCTGGGTAATTTTGCGTTAAACAATGTGGGCGATCTTGCTTCTATGCTTTATGGTTTCTACAACAACCGCAGGCAACAAAAAGCTTTAGGACAACAAGTTTCTAGTCTACAAGGTCTCTATGGTCAAAACAGTCCTTATGCTGCGCAACTACGCAACACACTAAATGCTAAGGCCGCTCAATCTGGTAGACGCAGTAATGTTGCTGGGCGTGAAACACAATTCCAAGCAATGCTTGCAGACCGGGCTGCTTCTATGGCACCAACACTAATGCAGCTAAACCAAGCGCGGGGTAGTTTAAAGAATAACAACATGAATATGCTGTTACAGGGTGCGCGTAAGCTTGGGGTGTTTGACGGTCTTGGTGGTTTATTTGGAAACAATAATAATCCATATGCAAATTATTCTATGTCACAGAATCCTTCTGACTACAACATTCTTGGTGTAGGGAGACCCTAATGGACGGACAAACTTTACAGCAACTGTTTTCTGGTAGCAATCCTTTTCTTGCTCAAATGGGTGAGAAAGCTTTTAATTTAGATCAACAAAAACGCCATGCTGATCTTGCCTCTATTATGGGACAGGAGCAGCGTGCTCAGCAAATGCTACCTCTAGAAATGGAACAGAAACGGCAAGCTGCTCGTATGTCTGGTGGACAGGCTGATTTGTATGCTGACCAGATTGCTTCTAAACCTCCTGCGGAAGATCGCCGTAAGGCTGCTATGCAGGAAATGCTGGCTAAGATGGACGAGACTACTAAAGCACAATTTAAAGCCCAAGTAACACGTAACATGCAAATTGCTGCTATGGCAAAAGCTAACAAGGGTGCCTTGCCTTATGGCCTACAACTTAGTCCAGAAGAAATGCAGATGTTTGATCCTAAAAACCTAGATGCAATTATCCAGCATGGGAAGACTTTTCTAGAGTTTGATCCAGAGGAAATTAGCAAGCGGCAGCGTGCTGCTGAAGCAGAGCGTCTAGCTAAGGTACGTGGTGAGGTACAAATGGATGTTAAGGCAACACCTACTGCTGGTAGTGGTAGTAAAGCTCCTGCTGGGGTTCCACAATCCTATGCTGAAGTGCTGTCTGGTATGGAGAAACTAAAAGAAGCTCGTCAACGCCTTGCTTATCTAAAGGCAGTGTTGCCAGCAGTATCTCCAGAACTACAAATGCAACTACAACCTGCTTATACAGCAATTAAGAAACAAGCCGATGCAGAAGCCAATGCTCGTACAGCAGGACAAGTGGACATTGCTGCTACCACTAAGGGTAAGGTTCCTGTAACTCCTCCTGTTAATCTTGGAGAGGCACCTAGTGCTGTAACAGATCGTCCTGCACGACAACAAGCACAAACCCCTTCTTATACACAAGCTGATCTTGAGTTTACTGCTAAGAAATACAACATGACAGTAGACCAAGTAAAGAAACAACTAGGAATTAAATAATGGCAAAGGACCTACTGGCTGGAAGTAAACCTTATTGGGAAGACGATACAGAAGAGCCTGTAGACCTTTTTGTGGCTGCTAAACAAGAAGCACCTTTAACAGACAGATTAAAGAGTGGTATTAAGCGTTCTTACGAAGGTTTAAAGAACACTCTTGATACAGGTATTTCTATGCCTGCTGCTGGTCTTGCAGGTATCTTTGGTGCTGACAAAGACCAAGAAGAATTATTTCGTGCTTTAAATGAGCGTATTGCTGCTCGTGAAAAAGAAGCACAGTCAGGAGTAGGTGCTGTTGAGCCCGGATTTGCTGGTAAACTAGCTGGTGTAATCACCACTCTTCCTGGTCAAATTGCTGCAATGCCTGTTAGTGGTATTGAAACAGCTAAACAGTTTGTGGACCAAGGTGAAACTATTCCTCGTGCTATTGGAGCAGGAGCTATTGATACTGCTGCTAACATGGCCGGTTTAGCCCTACCTGGAGTTATTCAAGGAGGCAAGGCTGTACGTGCTCTGAGCGGTGCAGGCATCAATGCTGCACAAGACACTGCCTCTCGTCTAGCCATCAGTAGTCTTGCTGAAACACAAGGAGCTAAAGATTTGTTTGCCCCTTCATGGGAAACCGCAGGTCTTGCGGCAGTTCCTGGCGCTGCTTTAGGTGTGGCTTTTGGCAAGAATAAAAACACAAAAACCCCCAAGCCTAAAAAAGACATTGGAGGTATTGTTGCTAGTGAAGCTACAGGTGATGTGCCTGCTGGATTTAAAGCTGGTGAATATGCTGGTGAAGTTAATATGGATTTGTTCCGTAGAAGCCAAGCTGAAGCAGAACTACGCAGCCAACAAGAGTTTGCTGATCTAATGGAAGCCCAACGTGTACGTGAGGCTGAGCTTTATGCTGCACAACAGTTTCCAGAACAATCTACTGTGGGACTCTCTGTTGGTGTGGATTCTCCTGGTGGAAAGGTCATTCAGCGTCAACCAACCACTGACTCTGGTCTTATGGGCCTCCCACAACGGCCTGTAGAGCCTCCTGTTGGACTTTCTACTGGTGAGCAAGGGGTAGGTACTGGTACCACTCCCCCAAAGCCTGTGGGGCCGTCTAATCTAATGGGTGTTCCTCAAGGCCCTGTACCTAAGCCCGTTGGTTTATCTGTTGGTGAGAATGCTGAAGGTGGTGCAATCATCAATCGTGCTACCCAGCCTTCCAATTTAATGGGAGAACCTGTTCCGGGTCCTGTGGGCCTTAGCACAGGAGAAGGTATGCCCGGTGGGCGTGTTATTCAGCGTACTCCTGAAACAGACAGTGGGGTTATGGGTACAAAGTCTCCTGAACCCTTTGATCCTTTTGGCTCCGCAGGTGCAACACCAAGGAGAATTGGCAAGTTTGGTCAAGGTGGCTCTGCTCCCATGATTAACGACCTTGCTCAAGGTATTGTTAAACTAGGTGCAGGACTAAAGGCTAAGTTTACTGGTGTACGTTCGGAAACACCTGACACTCTAACTACTCCCCGTAGTGCTGAGAACATTGCTGCTAAGCAAGTTCAAAGAAACAAAGCCAATGCTGTTGGTCTTAACAACAGTGTATATCAAAACATCACTACAATGGAAGAGGCACTTGCCAATCTTCCTGCTAAAGACATTGGTAGTAATCAATCTTTAGGTTCTGGTAATGAGGGTGTTATTCGTCGTAACACCACCAATGGTCCTTTAAAGTTTGTACGTTATCTTCGCACTAAGGCACAGACCAACACTGATGCTCTTACCGCTAAATATATTACAGGTAAGAATGGTTTTAATGAAACATTCCGTAAACTCAGTGATGCTGAGAAAATGGAAGTGCATGAGGTTATTCAGGAACTAAGTAAGCAGCGTGTAGATTATTCAGATGCTCTTGCTGACAAACTAGACCTATCTCCTGCTCAACGTGCCTTTATGGAGGCTCGTGGGAAGGCCCTAGCTGCTGTTCTCGATGTGGCTAACACCACTAACAAGAGTCTAGGCTTTGAGCTTATTAAGGCTCTTCCTGGTTATTCGCCTGGTATGTTTGCTTCCACTTATGTTTCTCTAGTAGGCAAGTATGTTGGTGAAGGCTCACAGAAGCGGTGGGTTACTGAAGCTGTGGTAAATGCCAACAGCAAATGGGAATATCAAAAAGGACTAGAGTATTACAAGAAGCAGGGCAAAGAAACCATTAGCCTAGATCGTCGTGGTTTAAACACCACTACAAAAGGTGGACGTAACTTTGACGGTACAATGAAACTGCTTGCTGCTCTAGCAGAGCATGACAGTCGGTTTGCTGATGCTAAAGGAATTCTAGACAGTTTTCTAAAAGACCAGACCAAGAAACTCTATAACTTTGATGTACATGAAATGCGTAAGAAGGGTGTAGAAGGAAACATTGGTAATAAGCCCTGGCTGGATGCCAAACAAAATGCTAAGGAATCTCTGGAAGCAGAGGTTAATTACATTGATGAAGCATTCAAATATTGGAATTACCAAGAGATGCTTAATAAAACTAAACAGCTTGTTGATGATCCTAAGATGGAAGCCTACCCAAATACTCGTAAGTATCTAGATAAGTATGTTAAACAAGTAACTGGAAACAACCTGCATCCTTTAGGTGCTGGTATGAACAGTCTTGTTGACATGGTGTTTGAGAACATTGGTAAGGGTGGGGCTAAGCTAGGGTTAGATATTCCAGAGAACCCTAACAGAGTGTTTGCTGGTGCTCGTGAATTTGGTAGTGCTTTGATGATGAACATCTATGCCCCAGCATTTGCTGCCATTCAGCTTGTACAAATGGTGCAGAGTGGTGTGCCAGAGGCAATGAAGATTCGCAATGAAATGGGACTGTCTCCCGATGCTCCTATTACTTCTCTAGCTAAAAGCATGAGTATGCGTAGCTGGTTTGCTGCAATGAATCAACTAGGAAAACTAGACGAGGTTCCTGATAGCCCAATGAAAGATGCTTATGTTTGGATGCGTGAACATGGCATTGACCATTATAACGAAATTCAAATGAGCCATGAGGCTGCACAAAACCCTAAGTGGACCAAAGTAAAGAATGCTGCTTTCTGGCCCACTCGTATTCCTGAAATGATTACTCGTCCCACAGTGTTTATGTGGTATGCCGATATGTTCCATCAAGCAGGGCTACGTGGTGAAGAACTTCATTACACTGCTAAGAATGCCACTGACTATGCAATGGTCAACTACCACACTGATGAGCGGCCCATGGTCTATCAACAGCTTGGTGTTGTTGGTCAATCTGTAGGTGCTCTACGTACTTTCGTACACAATGCTGCCGAACAGATGATTAGTCGTACTAAGGAGGCTAAGCAAAACCCAGGGGCTTTCCTGGCAATGATGGGCTTTACTGCTGGACTTATGGGTGTAGCCGGTCTTCCCTTCTATGATGAGATTGACCAATGGTTTATTCAGCCTGTTACAAAGCGTAGTGCTCGTGATTGGATGAGCACAGCATTGCATCCCGCTCTAATTAATGGTGCTGCTTCTCAATATACAGGAATTGACCTACAAAGCCGTTTCAGTATGGCTGACATGATTCCTGGTAATCCTGCTGAAGCCCTTGCTGGTCCACAGCTTTCTCGTATGTTCCAGATTCTCGACAGTGGTTTTGGTTACATTAAGAATCAAGACACACAGAGTTTTAATGAACTAATGAAAGCCGTGATTCCTTCAGGTGCTTACGGTGCCTATGAGGAAGCCAATCTTGTAGATGAGCAAGGTTATGTGCTTGACAAGGAAGGTCAGGTTAAGTATATGGAACCTCGTTCTGAAAAGGAACGGAATGTACGTAAGGTCCTTGGCCTACGTCCTCTACGTGAGCGTTTAGAAGATGAAGACCTCTATACCACCAAGAAGCTAGAACAGCGTATGACAGACAAGCAACGTACTGCCTATAGTCGCATGAGGGCTGGCATTAACCTTGGAGACGATGCTGGATTTGCTGATGCAATGCAGGACTACCTTGACAACGAGGGTGATCCAAAGGCCATTGAACAACTTGTTAAACGCAATGCTAAGCAAAGCCAATTGTCAGCAAGACAACGGCAAGTGATGGTTCCAGGCAATAGCGTGGGGTCTGTTAACAAATACAATCGCTATTGGGAGGATTAATGGCTCAATCGTTACAAGACCTTTTAAATGAGACTAAATATTGGCAAAACACCAATATTGGAAACTCCCCCGGTACGTATGTCCCTCCAGGTTTAAATCTTAAATGGAGAGATTTTCCTTTTGGAGAGCCTCTAGGGTGGGTCCATCCTTGGATGGATCGTACCATTAACCTTAGTCCTAAATTAAGAGGCAATAAAGCTAAACTACAGACTTTGGCACACGAGGCTGCCCATACTAGCCAACCCGCAAAGAGCCTTGCTAAAATGTTTGATTCTCCAGATTATAAAAAAATGCAAGTTCCTTTTACTTGGTATAGCCTAAAAGATGATCGGCCACCTGTTCAAGAAATCCTAGCGACTCTACGAGAACATGAAGCCATGGCCCCCAAGGGAAAAACATGGGAAAATACCGATCCAGGTAGGCAGTTTACAAGATACTTTCAAGAACAGAACCCTAAAACATCCTATAACGATATGTTGCAAATGGTAGATAGGAATATGTTTCCAGAGTATCAGGTCATGCATGAAAGTCCAACTAAAATTAGAGCATTACAACAACAAGGATTTTTACAGCAATTAATGCAAATGTTTAAACGCTGAACGTAAAAAAGCCCACCGTCCTGTGAAGGATAGGTGGGCATTCTTTTATCTACTAATTAAACTCCGTCATCAACCCAATCAGAGCCCCAATTAGATTCTCTACGGTTGTCTGTTAAATTACTTTCAACTGGATTTTGGTCTTGTGGAATTCGGCCAAATCTTAAGTTACGTTTAGCCCATTTTACTCCTTCTTCTGATAAAAACTCTTCTAATTCTTTATTAGAATTAATTTCTAAAGCTAGAAGACGAAGTCCAATTATATGACTACCAATTTTAAGTTCTTTTGTTTTAAAGTTTTCTGGTTTGTGTGTATAATAAGTAATTTTCATACAATCTCACAGGCGCCGTTCACACAGGCCAATTCGTGCATTGAAATAGTAGCATCATCTACTTCATATTGGTCAAACTCTTTCCAATTAATTACAGGGAACTTAGCCGCCATTTCTTCGTACTGTGCTGCTGTAATATCCTGATAAGGTGCTTGTGGATAGATGTGATCGTTATGTGGAAGGAAACTAACACCACCCAACATGTCTAGGTGTTTGTATACCCAGGCCCCAACTTCAAACCATTCATCATTCTTAACATACACTGTGATGGATGGATTGTGCTCACACCAGTTTTGCTGAAACACTAAGTAGTGCTCTAGCTGTCGAATTGCACCTACATCGTGTCGAGTAAGGGCATTGTCTGGTGCTTTAATTGGGAAACTAAACACAACGTTGTTAGCGTTGAATTGATCCATTTCCCAAGGAACACCCTGTAGCTTTAGAAAGTCAGCGAGAGGGTCTTTAACGTCAGCACGGACAGGCCGAACGTAATGAGCATGATGCCGAGGATGAATGCCGCTAGCACTATCCACCAACTGCGAAACGGTTCCTGAGGGCTTAACAGTAGTAATAGAGGCACTGACATTAATGCCAAGCTTCCCAGCCCAATCGATGTTAGTATTAACAGCATGTTGTTTTAGTTCCTTTAGGCTAGAGGAAAGACTCTGAGTGTCCCATGAATAACTGTCAGACAGCACAGGATGATCCATAATACCAGTAAGAGAAACGCCTAGCAGGCGCTCTTCTTCAGCATTCTCTTTCCACTTTTTACGAATATACTTATAATCAGTGAGGGTGCTTTGGAACGTACCAATGATTGTGGCAATAGCTACCTTACGTTTTAGGTCTTCTAGGTTGTCTGTTGCACGCACAACTACTTCAGACAGATTGCAGAAGCCGTAGGGCCGTAAGATGATTTCACCACATGGATTAGTACCAAAGGAATAGTCTAGTTTACGCCGGCCTGTTTTCTCAGCTTGCTTACGTGCTGCAACACGATTGAAAATACCGCGTTCACCGCTCTTGCTTTCTACTAGGGCAAGCCACTCACGCATAAATGTCTCTACGTCAGGCTTCTCCGTATAAGCTGTAGAAATGTTAGCTAGACTGCGTTGCTTATCATCTACATACCATTGCCCGTTCTTATAGTTACGCATCCGGTCATCTGACAAGTTGCTAAGACAGATGAGTGCGCTACGTCGCACACCTCCGACAACCACCACCTCTGCGGTTTTAC
>JACCDR011236208.1_pt1 | contig 14950 bp, 24 predicted proteins | sample 7446431 | NCBI WGS metagenome assembly JACCDR01 (sample SAMN15323443, study PRJNA562643) | freshwater metagenome | isolation source: river surface water | place: USA:Blue River Watershed | collected 2017-08-17 | reverse complement strand
GCGCCACGTACGACGCGGCCATCATCGACCAGTGGGTCCACGGGCTCAAACGTGCAGACGACCTCAGCTACCAGGTGGTCAAGCGTGACCTGCAGCCGGACCGGCCACCTCTGGACGTCGAGGCGACCGCCCCGATCGTGTTCAAACCAGCCGTCGTCGGGAACCACGACACCCGCCGCCACCGGGGCGTTCTGCGCGTTGTGCTCCCCGGCGGCAACGAGGTCGGCGTCCTCGATGTGACCGACGTCCGCGACCACGCCACCAACGTCCTGGCGGCCGCGGCCGTCGCCGACCTCGACAGCGGCTATCTACGGTTCCTCACGTCGATCGACACCGACCCGTGCCGGGCGCGTGCCGTCATCCACGACGTGGGGCTGTGGCTGAACGACGGTTCACCCGAGCCGACCGCGCACCGCCTCGCCCGCGACCTGCGCGAGGCAGGCCTGCCGGGGGAGATCGTCGACCAGGCCCGCGACGGCGTCTACGACGACTACACCAGCGACTCCGACAGGCCGTGCGCGAAGCTGGTCGACGACCTCACCAAGCTGGGCCGCGTCGACCTGGTCGACCGTGCCCTCGCCGGCGAGTGGGACGGCAGCCGATCCGAGGCCGACGCGTGGTTCCGGTCGGAGGAAGGCCAGGCCACCGCCGCGCTGTTCGCCCAGTTCGTCCGCCGCGCCGAAGGCCTCCCCGGCACCCGCAACGCGCCGCCGGCGGCGGCCGGGCAGCCACCCCGGTCGACGACACGGCAGGCAACGAAGACGCGGCGCCGCAAGAAGAAGTGACCCGCCCCGTCACCCGAAAGGGTGGCCGGGGCGCAGAAAGATTGCCGAAACCTGCCGATCTCGCAGCTACAGGGTGAGAGCAACTTTCCTGCGAGTGCGAGGGGGCGGCGATGCCGCGATCGCGGACCGACTTCTGGCACCCGGCCGACGACTGGCCGGACGACGACGATCCCGACTACGACGCCAGCCCCGAACGCGACCACTGCGACGGCTGTGGCCGCTTTGCCGCCGGGCCGCTGTGCCAGGGCCCGGGGCCGTACCCGCGCCCGTGTCCGTCGAACCTGCGGATGCCACCGGCCGAGGACGTGGTCCTGCCCGACCTCGAGCTGAAGTAGTTGGCGCGGCTGGCGTGCGGGTGTCCTGCACACCGGGGAACCAATCTCGGTAGAGGTTCGACCCCGCACGCGCCGCATCCAAACCGTAACTCCGCGCCCATCACGGCGCAATTCCACCGGAGAATGCACTACCCGACGAACTGGTCGGGCACGGTCCGGGCGGCGGCGGCCAGATCCGACCAGGACACGGTGTCCACACCGGTCGCGCCGCCGACGTCGAGCCGGTACCGGACCGTCACCGCCGGCCCGCCGCTGGCCACGACCACCGCCGGCAACCAGCCATCGCGCCACAGCCACACCCGCCGCCGGGCGGGATGCCCCTGCTCGCCCGCGCGGTCGGCGTCGAGATCCGGTGAGCCCGGGAACCGATCTGAATGACCGGGCATCAGGGCCGGCCGCCGTTGCGCCAGTACGGCGCCCGCGAGAACGGCTCGGGCGTGGGCGGCGGCGTGAACTCGGCCACGAGTCGCCTGCCGGCTTCGTAGTCGGCGCACGGATGGACCCTGCCACAGGGCTTGCACAGGCCGAGCTCATCGGCACGGTGATGGTCCATCAGTGCCTGCCCGCGCTGCTGCTCGGCACGGGCGTGTTGCACCATCTCGGACTCGTAGATCGCTCCGGTCATGTCGTTCACCTCCGGTGACGATGTGCACTGCGAAATCAGTGTCGATGCGCCCTACGGCTTAACGGAGTGACAGCTGTGTAGTCTCGTGTTATCTCGTGATATCGCAAAAGGTTCCGGACGACCCCCCAGAACGGCGCCGAAATGACCGATACGACTGACCTGATCACCCATCCGTTGGTCGATCTCCGTCGAAGAAACGGATGGTCCCAAGGAGACCTCGCTGCCATCTGCTCGATCCGCAACGAGGGCAAGATGGCGCGCCACCGCTTCAAGGTGAGCCGCTGGGAAGACGGCGTCACACCAGAGATTGCCTCCCAGTACGCCATCGCCGACCACGTCGGCCTGCCACGGTCCACAGTGGACGCCCACCCGTGGCCGGCGTGGCTTCTTCTCGTCGACCCCATCGACGAAAGCATCGAAGATCCATGGACCGGAATGCACGCGCGCACCGTTCTTGACAGCGTCGTAAAGTCAGGAGCAATGGACAGACGCGCATTCCTCGGCACCACAAGTGCCGCACTCCTCAACATGACCCGCTTGTGGCTCGGCGCCACCCCCGCCGACCTCACCGGCCTCGGACGCGGGACCGTCACCATGCCCGCCGTCGACCACCTCCGCCGCCGCGTCCAAGAGCTGTGGCATCTCGACGACGCCCTCGGCGGCGGCGGCTGCTTCGACGCCGGCGTCGCCGACCTCAGACTCGTCAACACCCTCATCAGCACCCGCCGCTACGACGCCGAGGTCGGCCGGCACCTGTTCCAGATCGCCGCAGCCCTCGCCCGGTTCTGCGGATGGACCGCCTTCGACGCCGGCCGGATGGGCTCCGCCCAACGGTTCTGGCACTCCGGCACCCGCCTCGCCGCGGCCGCCGGCGACGTCGACTCCGGCGTCTACGGCCAGTCCAACGTCGCCCTCGCCCTCAGCTACCACGGCGACGGCAGGACCGCCCTGAACATCCTCGGCGACGCCCGTAGCCGCGTCCCCCCACATCAGAAGGTCATGCTGTCCATGCTCGACGCGTGGGCCGCCCGCGCGCACGCCGTCGCCGGACAACCCACCGAAGCCGCGGCGGCCCTCAACCGGGCCGACCGGCTGTGGGAGAGCCGCATCGACGGCGACGACCCCGACTGCGTGTACTGGATGCCGCTCCCGTCGACAACCGCCGAGGCCGGCACCGCTCTGCTCGACTCCGGCGACCTGGCCGCCGCCGAACGCAACCTCCAGGCGGGCCTCACCGGCAGGGTCGGCGCCAGCCCCCGCGACATCGCCCTGTACCAGGCCCGCCTCGCCGAACTGCGCGTCCGCGCCGGCCGCCTCGACGAGGGCGTCGACACCGCCCACGTCGCGATCGACCTGACCGCCGGCGTCGACAGCGCCCGCGTCCGGGGCCGCGTCAACGCCGTCGTCGACCTCATCGCCAAGACCGAACCCGCCCGCCGCGAGCTCGTCGACCACCGCGCCGAGGCCTGGGCGGCCTGAACGGATCTGCTACCGTACGGGACAGCTGACGATTCCTACGGCCAGCCAAGCACACGACGAAGCGGCACCCACCATCTGGTAGGTGCCGCTTCGTCGTACGTACCGGTCAGATCGGAAGGGCGACGTCGGCTCCGCCGACCAGGCTGCTCAACGCCCGACGCACCAGCTCCTGCTTCACCTCATCACTGACCACCGGCCGGGCATAGAACTGGCCGGCAGCACCCTGGCCCTGGAACTGCCGGTGCTCGTCTGCCATCTCCACCGCCCGGCCAGCCGCCGCGAACTTACCCGCCGCTGCCAGGCCATGGGCACGACACCCGGCCATCTCCCTGCTCAACGCGTCGAGCAGCGCAGCGACCATCCTGACCGCCGACGCCGGAAACCGGTGCGCCCGCATCCCGGCAAGGATGGAGTCCACGTCCGACTTCTCCCGCTGCACCTGGAGCATCGCCGCAGCAGCCGCGGCCAGGTCGGCACCCGCCCGGCCACGGACATGGCCGAGCGCATCACGAAGCGCATCCGGGCTGTTGACGTTCATCGCCACCATCCAAGTTCGCTAATGTCTCTTATGTCAAGTACGTCCTATCGGACCGGTACGTGCTTGTGGTCCGGGAGCTTGACCCGATCGCGGTTACGGAACTGCCAGTTCTGGATCTCGCCGGTCGCATACCGGGCCTCGCGCGCCTGATCGGGCAAGCCTGCGCGCTCGCACAACTCGACGTAGGCGCTCACCGCGTGCGGTGCGAGCTGGTCCTTGCCCTTGATGACGAACACCGGCATCGGGTCGTCGTCGACCGAGCCGTAGAGCTTCGCGCGCATCGTCTCGGCGGCGCGAATCAGCGCCAGCACGTCTGGGTCGTATGGCGCGTCGCCGTGGTCGTACCTGGCCTTGGCCGCAGCGAGCGCATCGTCCACCGCTGCGGCGCTGTCGTACTTCGGGGCGGTCTCTTCCATTTGCTCTCCAAGTTCGATAATCGCCGCTATGTCAAGTCGCCCGTGACCGGCCCGCTGACCCAGATGCGGCCGTTGTCGTCGTTGACGGTGACTACGCTGCCGGCATCTTTGCCGGCCTGCCAGGCCAGCACGGTCGCCTCAAACGTGTCGCGCTGGTACGCGCGGGCGGCGACGCTGGTGGTGTGTCGCGCGCAGCCGCATCGGCCGAAGGTCGGATCTTCGTAGTCCTCGCCGGCGCCGGCCATCTCCGTCGACCGGAGCGACGTCTCGCCACCCCAGTGGCAGCGGCCCTCGATGCAGTCGCCGCAGGTATCGTCCCAGTAGGCAGCCTCCGCCCACCGCAGCGTCGCCGCCTTGACCGCCCTGGCCAACTGGCAGCGGGAGTCCTCGGCGAAGTAGGTGTCGGGCATCGCCACTTTGGCGATGTCCAGCAGCGACTGCGCGAGCAGCCGAACGTCGGTGTCCGTGACGTCGCCAACGCCGGCACGGCCGATCCGCTCGGCGGCGTCAAGCACCTCCTCCCGGCTGGCGCGCTGCTCCTCAGCCCGATCGTCCGCCCAGCGGGCGGCGGCCTCGGCGTCGCTGCGCGCGGCCGAGTCCCACAGCAGACCGCACGCGTCGTGGTCGTGCGCCGCCCCCTCCCGGCACCACGACGTCGCGAGACGCGGGTCAGGTCGTCCGGTGATCGGCCCGGTCATGAGACGTCGACCACCATGATGGGGAACCGGCCGGGGCCGTCGGTCTCGTCGTCGTAGGCCATCCAGCCGCCGTCGTGGGAGCGGATGATGGCGCATTCCCGGCAGTCCGGCTTGCTGTCGCAGGTCTCGCAGCTGGTCATGATGTGCCCCCACCGCTGGTCGACCTCGTCGGCCTCGACGGGCAGGGTCCATCCGAGCACCGCCTGGCCCAGCTCGGTCATCGCTGCCGCGACGACGTCCGGGTCGTGGTGGCCGAACGCGACCAGCACGTCGCCGTCGTCACCGATCGCCGCGAGGCGGATCCCCCGGAAGCCGACGGCTTCCATGACGTCGGCCGGGTCTCTGGTTGTCGTGTCCATCGTGTCTCCTCGAGCTACCGGTAGAAGGCGCCGGCGGCGCCGCGGGCCTTCATCGTGATGTGCTGGGTGGCCATCTTCGACGCGGTGGTCGCGTTGGCGTGCAGGGCGCTGGCGGCCGCGGCGGCGGCGTTCGACGCGTCCTGTAGGGCCCGTGACGGGTCGCGGAGGGTGTTGGCCACGGCCAGGTCCTCCGCCGAGAAGCTGTGTCGGATCATGCTGCTGATCAGGGTGTCCAGGGCGTGGGAGTCGTCGCGTGTCCGTTCGGCGTAGTCGACGGCCGCCTCCCGGTTCTCGAAGGCACGGTCCCGGATCGCGTTCACTGCGGCGGCGAGCGTCTCGGGGGAGTCGACCTCGACGCGGGGGAACGTCGCCGGCGCCGTGCGCGGCGTGGCAGTTCCCGGCGCCGGCGCCGGCGGAACGACCTGGTCGACAGAGTGGCCGTCGGGGTCGGGTTCGTCGAGGCAGACCAGGCTGACGTTGCCGAGCGGGTCCGGGTAGGCGACGTGCCTGTTGAGGTCCTTCCCGCAGTACTCGCAGTCCGTGTACTGGAAGGCGTCCTTGGCGTCGTAGATCTGGCGCCGCCACGTCGGGATCGCGGTCTCGGGGATGTCGTACAGGTGCTCGCCGTTGGACCCGCAGCGGCGGCAGTGGGAGAACTGCATCTTGTCGGGGCCGCCGACCTCGCCGCACACACCGCAGGCAGTGAAGTGGCAGTGGTCGGTGCCGATCGGCTCACCAGGGTTGCTGCAGTAGCCGCACCGGGGACAGATCGTTGCCATGTTCTCCGGCAGCGGCTCGTCGTCGATGAGCGCGTCGTCGTGCTCCTGGCAGTACCGGTACTCCGACCGTGGGTCGGACGGCTCGTTGCAGAAGACCGTTCCGCTGCCGCGGTAGTCGACGGCCCATCCGCAGCGGCCCTTGCTGGCAACCTCCCACTCCTCGTCGGTGTACCGGTTGCGGGCCAGCATCGGCTTCAGCACCGCCGCCCGGTGGTACGGCTCCACAGGAATCTGCGGCGTGGTCTCGTTCTGCGAGTTCCACCCCCTGTCCTCGGCCGGCGCCTGGTCCTCCGGCCAGTACCAGGACGCGGCCGACTCCCGGGTGCACGGCCGGCCGTCCGGGTGGGTGCCATCGCACCTGGTGTCGATCATCGCGGTGCCGTCGGCGTCCCAGGAGTCGGTGCCCGGCACCGGCCGCTGCCGGCCGTTGCAACCGGGGAACGTGCACCGGCTGTCGAGGCCCGACGGGATGGTCTGCTGGTCGCGGTACAGCGGGTCGCCGTCCCACGCGTGCTCCGGGACGATGCCGCTGTCACCGTGCGGCCACCGCTGCGGCGGCGCCCCGAGCTTCGAGTCCTCCGCCGGTGGGTCGGCGTCCGGGTCGGGGAGCGTGGGCACGCCGGTTGGGACGGACTGTCGGGACAGATCCGTGGCGCGGATCGCCTCGGCGTCCTCGCGGACGCCGGCGGTCGCGTCGACGATCCTCCGCCGGATCGTCTTCATGCTGTCCCGGGAGCCGACGTCGACCTGCAGCGTTCGGGCGAGCTCGAGCAGCTGCGGCTTGGTGAGGCCGGCGCCGGCGAGGTAGGAGTGCGCCTCGTCGCGGGTGGTGATGGCGGCCAGGCGGCCAGCGGGCATCACCGCGGTGTGCCGGCAGTTGGTGTGCTCGCCGGTCCAGACGCAGTCGTTGCTGTTGTTCTGGTCACCGACGCGGTCGACACCGTCGGGGGAGACCCAGAAGGTTTCGAGAGGCCCGCCGTCCATGCGCCGGTAGCGGATCTTGAGCCTGCCGTTGGCGTCGATCGCCTCGACCTTCGGCGTGTACGGGACGCCGCGACCGTCGATCATGTGGGTGCCGGCCCGGTTCTTGATCAGAACCGTGTCACCCTCGACAATGGGGGTGCCGGAGGCGTTGAACTTGTCGAGGTTCTCGCCGCTGGGGGAGAGCGTGGGCATAGGCGCGGGGCTCCTCTACCGGGGGAGGGGTAAACAACACGTTTCCCCGCCACGGTATCCCCGCACGCATGGAGCGTCAATGGACGCAGGGCCGCACTGGCATCGACGTCAGTTGACGCTGGGCTCGACGCCCACAAACACCGGTTGCCGCAGGGAGCCGGCGTAGAACAGCTGGCCGACCACCATCGGCCGGCCCGGCTCCTTGAGCAGGTGCGCCTTCGCCACCTCGAAGCCGGCGCGGCAATGACGACAGCCCGGCCGACCCATCTCTTCCACCACCGCCGGGTCGGTGGTGACCCGCCAGTTGGCGTGGTGCAGGCGATCGCCCACCGACGACGCGAACATGTGACTGAGCGAGCCCAGCTTCATCACGATCGGCACCTCGTGGTCCGGCATGACCAGCAGATCCGCCGGTCCGACCAGGATCGCCGAGTCGAAGCCGGTGACCTCGCGATCGGCGTTGCTGGGGCACTCCACGCGGTACAGCGTCGGACGGGTGATCGGCGACATGTGCCGCAGTGTAGATCTGGCGGGTGACACCTTTGCACGCCGACGGGCCGCTGTCGCCCATGCGGGCATGACACACCTGGATCCCGACGACCTCCGTCGGCGCCTGGCCCGCGCCATGGCAATCGACATCCCACCCGAGCACGTCGCTCGACGCCTCGCCGAGATGAAGGGGGGCGGCTCTGAGGATAAAAGATGGGCGGGCCTCCCGGGCGACTGCGTGACGCGGTGCAGTTGCAAGCCCCACAGAGGTTCCCCGGAACCGAAATGGCTTCCGGTCTTTTGGCACCTGCCGCCCGCAGGGCGAGATCGACTGTACCCGTGAAAGCCCAGGATCCGTTCCGGCGTTATCAAATGTGGTTTCGGAGTTTCGGTAAGTCGTTTGCCTGAGCCGAACTTACAAGGTCCATATGTACTCGATAATGAAGGTTATCGAGTAGATGTGCGGGCTGGACAGCGCCCGGCCCGTAAACGTATCGTTTACGCCATGGGTCGACTTGGAACGTGCTGCAACTGCCGCCGGCCGATCTCGCGCAGCGGCACCGGTGGCGCGCTTGGACCCATCGCTGGTCCGCCTCGGCCAGCTGCTACCCCGGCAGCGGATCCTGGAAGCGCGCAAACCCCGTGGAGGTCTCGTGAACGCAAAGCGCCGCTGGCGCGTCTCCTACCACTCCATCATCGGTGGCGGCCAGTGGTGAGCCAGCGCGCCGTACAGGTCCGGCTGATCGGGCCGCCTGAGGCCGTCGACGTCGCCGAGGTCGAGATGGTCGCCAAGCACGGCGACGACTGGCAGCCGGGCCGGCGTAAGCCCGGCCGGGACAGCGGTGACCACATCCGCTACGGGACGCTGCTGGTCGACGTCTCGGCGCACGTAGGCGAGGCCGGCCGGTGAGCAGGTTCAGCGACGCGGAGGGCAAGAGCCCGTACAGCCTGGCCCGCGCGTGGGTCGCCAGCGCGCTCGTCGACACGGAGACACCGGAGGCGCACCTCGACAAGCTGGCTACGATGGCGGCCCTGACAGCGTGGCTGACACGCTGGCTGCCGATCCACATCCACCGGGCGCTGCTCGCGGGGGCGTCGGTGGAGGAGGTCGCCGACGCCGCCGGCGTTGAGTTCGCCGAAGCCACCCGGTTGTGGCGCCAGTGGTCGGATGGCCAGTACGCCCTGCAGGAGGCCATGCCCACTCTTCCCGACAAGACAGCCGAGTACGACCTGGTCGACGACCTGATCAGGCGCGCCGCGTACGACCGGAACCGCTCCAACCCGGTCGGGAACCTTCGTCTCACCCCGCCGACCGTTCAGGAGGCCGGGTGATGGTGCTCCACTACCGACGAGCTGCCGTCGTCGCGGTCGTGCTCGGTGCGATCGCGACTGCGGTCTGGGCCGGCGGATCGACCGAGCCGACCATCACTCGGGTCTCCCCCACCGGCGCGGTCGTCATCGACGCCCCGATCGCGGCCAAGCGGCATTACCAGTACGACGACTTCGGGCAGTGGATGTTCCGCTTCGATCTCCCGGACGGCGGTTCCTACGAGGTTCCGGTCAGCAAGATTCACTTCGACCGGTTCGCCGAGGGTGACTGGGTCGAGATGCACTGCGAGCCGGGGGCGTTGTGCACGCTGACCGACCCGAGCCCGTGATGCGTTTGCGTCGCGCGTCGACCGTGGCGGCCAGGTCGCGCGGGTCGGCGCCAGCGGCGGTCGCTACGTCCCACGCATGGGCCAGCTCGGTGGTCAGAAGGTGGGTCAGGCGGGCGCGTTGCTGCAGGGTCAGATTCATGCCCGTCTTCTGACGGACGCGCCGACCCGTCTCCGGCCGCGGCGCCGGCTGTCCGACTCGATCATGGCGTGGAGCAGGCGGGTCGCATGCCCGATGGTCAGCCTCGACGACTCGTACCAGGCCGGGAGTGCCCGCCACGACACGTCGCCGACCATCTCTCGGTATTGGACCGTCGTTCCGGTGGGCAGGTGGACCTGCATGCCTGCGGCCAGGTCGTCCCGGCTGATGCTGACGACCAAAGGCCCTGGCACGTGCAGCCCCCGCGCGGGCGCGTCGAACTGGTCGGCCGTCAGGTCGACCATGATGTCGGCGCCCGGGTAGAAGACGACGAGGTGCCCGGCGAACCCGTCTCGACGCCGCGACTCCACGCCGGGCAGGACCGTGGCCTCCTTGCCGGCGCTGACGCACACCGCGGCCGGGACCGGTTCGCAGAGGTAGCTGTGGTTCTGGGCGACGCCGACGGCGATGCATCCGGCCTCGATGCAGGCGTTCCGTACGCACCGCCCGTCCCTCATCGCCTGGTAGGTGGCGGTGGTCGCGAGGTCTATCCAGCGGTGGGGGGCAACGATCACGGTGTGGAACTCTAACGACGCCCGGCCGTTTGACGCCAGCTCCGCGTAAACCTACCGTTTACGCATGGTGTGGATTACCGGTAACGAGGCGGTCGTGATCAGCGGCCGTGCGATCAGTGCGGCGGATCTGGCGCGGACCAGGCAGCAGCTGGCCACCGCAGGGGCGTTGCTGCCCTCCTGGGACGAGCTCGACGAGCATGAGCGGCGGGAGGCGATCCTGGTCGCCGCTGGGTGGCTGCAGGCGGTGCGCATGCTCCTCGCTCCCCCGGTGCTTGAGATCCGGCCGGGGACGTCGACGTGCTGCGAGCCGGAGGACGAGGACCACCCCGGCCCGGGAAGGACTGCGAAGTGGGGCGTGTGGCGCAAGCCGGCCTGCGCCGGCGACAGCCCCGTCGCGGCCGACCGTGATGTGGTGGCGTACGCCGGCGAGCGGTTCGCGCTACGCAACCGTCGGGCCGACGAGTGCGTGGTGCACCGCTGCTCGCCGAACGATGTGTGGCGCCAGGTCAACTACCAGCAGCTGCCCCTTGCCAACGCCGACGGCGACCGTGGCCACGCGGAGCTTCTCCACGATCTGCAGCAGCGCATCGACACGCATGACGGCCTCCGCCGGATCATCGAGGCTGGATAGTGGCGACCGTGACTGATCAGGTGGGCGCGGACTGGTCTCCGGAGCAGCACGGGCTGGTCCGGGTGTATCCGGGGTCGCTGCTGTGGCTGCGCGACAACCGCGACGGGACGGTGACGTACGCCGCGGTGGTGCCACCGAAGATGCGGCCCGGGTGGGATGGCGGGGTGTGGCGTGATGACGAGCTGTGGCTGGTGTCCATGCCGGCGGACACGTTCGCTGCGCGGACGATCCTGGACAAGCCCCACCGGGTGACCGGGGTCCTTGACCGCCTCGGCGTCGAGCGCGACGACGAGACTGACGAGGAGTACGACCCCCTCGGCTTCGGCCGGTCGACCGTGCTGCACCGGGGCCCGGTTCCCCCGAGTCTGATCGCCGAGGACTCGTAGTGGCCGCGGAGGTGTTCGGCGATTGCCCGGCGTGCGGGCGGACGGGCCTGCCGGCCGACGTGGACCGGCAGGCGAGGCGGTTGTGGGTGCGTCGGCACAGGAAGCCGGACGGGCGGCGGTGGTGCTCGAGCAAGCGGCGGGTCGACGCCGGGCCGGCGCCGGCCGACCTGGTCGCGCAGCCGACTGCCGGGCAGGTGATGACCGACGCGTTCGTCGACGGGGAGACCGTGGACGACCCGATGCTGACCGCCCGGATCCGGGGGCATGTCGAGCTGCTGCACGGGCTGGGCCCTCCGCCGGATCCCCGGGACGGTCAGGGCACGAGCGCCCGCGCGGCGCGCCGGGCGCTGGACCGCTATCACCGGGGCGGTGGCCGTGGCCTCCAGTCTTAGCGACGAGGCGCGGCGCGACATTGCCGACGAGTTCGCCAGGTGGCGGGCGGGCATCGTCCTGCCGGAGTTCGTCGACCAGGTGGAGCCGGGTTTCCGCGAGCTGGCCTTGCGGATGGTGAGGCGGTACGGGCCGGCGGCGATCGAGGAGATGAAGCGGCTCGCGCCGGACATCGTCGAAGGGCGCTAGCCGGCACCGTAGGTGAGGTAGCGTCGGGTCTGGACCGAATCACGGCGGTCACAGTGCGGCGTATTGGGGACCTGGGCTCGCCGCGCGGCTGAAAGGCCCAAGGCGTCTTCGACCCAAGCCCGGTCCCCCATTGCCACAACGCCGGGGTAAACGATATGTTTACGGCATGGAGCGTGTTCGGACCACCTTGACCGACGGGCAGTATGCCGACATCGCCGCAGTGACCCACCGGTACGCCCGCACGCTCCGTTCCGGCCACCCGATGCGCTGCGTCGCCAGCAGGGCCGAGGCCGAGGGCCGCCGAGCGCTGCGGGCCCGCCCCGGCAACGAGATGAAGGTCATCTACGACACCGAGGCGGCAGCTGCGGCGGCCGCCGGCGAGATCGCCGCGATCCTGGGGCAGCCGCCGCAGCGTCCGTACCGGTGTGACCGTTCGAAGCGGGGCCACTACCACCTGACCGACCCGAACAGCGCGATGCAGACGAGGTTGCGGATGACTGTGGACCAGAACCGGGACGTGGTCGTCGGTGTCCTGACCGCGGCCGGGATGACCGGCATGACCTACCAGGATCTGCTCCGCGCCATCTTCCGGCTCGGGGTGGCCCGCGACCTGGCCGAGGCGCAGATGTTCATCGGGTCGATGGCGGCCGACGGTCTCATCACCCGAACCGGTGGAAACGACGGCAAGGTCTTCGCCGCCAGCATCGTCCCTCCGCCGGCGGCCGACGCGGGGGCGGTACGGTCCGTGCGTGCCGTCACCGTCAAGCCGACCGGTCCTGGAGATTCTGCCCCGCTCTAGGCCGTCGGTGATCCCCAACCTGTCCTGGCGTCAGGTCCGGCAGCGCCGGGTCGCGCTGACCGAGGGCCTTCGCCTGTGTTTCCGTTCGGTGCGCGTGTCGGCGATCCTGAAGCCGAACATGGACGACGACACAGCCCGGCACGTTGCGCCGTACGAGGTCGCGATGATCTGTGACCGGACCGACGATTTCCTGCTGCAGATCTCCGCGCGCACCAAGGCCGAGGCCGTCGAGATCCACGACGGCCTCGTCGCCGCGCTCCGTGCGGCGAACCGGCACCGGACCAGGCGGCTGCATGCTGCCACCCGCCGACGGCGTGGCAGGTACGGTCCGCGCCGGGGGTAGTGGGCTACGCTGTCCGCCGGCCTGTGGTCTAAGTGGCAGGGCACCGATCTCCGCCCGGTCTGGGTTTTCGCGGCTCGGGACCGGTCAACGGGGAGGGGAGGACGCTCCCGGTGGTCCCGGTTCGACTCCGGGCGGGCCGACCATGATCCGTCACGATGAATACCCGTGTTGGTCTCGTCTTCGACAGGTGTGATCGGCGACGATGGACGCATGTCCATCCGTGGGGGCACGGTCGTCGCCGGGTCGGTGTTCATCATCGCGTGGGTGGCCGCCCGTACGAACCTCACGATCGGGGTGGTGACGTACCTGCTGGTCGCCGGCGTCAGCTACGTCGCGTCGCTGTACCTGCACCCGAACACGAACTGCCAGGCGTGCGCGGGGACGGCCAAGCACCGCGGCGCCGTGTTCACGTACTCGCACCGGCCGTGCCGCCGTTGCGGCGGCACGGGCCGCAAGATGCGCTGGGGGTACCGCACGTTCACCGAGGAGGGCCGCCGTAAGCAGCGGGCCCTGAACCGGACTCGGAAGTAGATCGGGTACGCGCCGGCACGAATGCGACACCTGGGGTGTCGGCGCCGTATAGCGTGTCTTGATGGCCATGAAGACCGTGCAGATCAGCGAGTGTGACCGGTGCGGCAAGGCTGGCGCGCATACCTGGGTGATCACCGGCCCTGAGGGTGGGACCAGGGAGATCGAGTTGTGTGAACGGCACTCGGCGGCGGTCGCGAACGCGTTCGCGTTGGCCAGGCCGATCCGGCGGACCATGGTCGCGACCCGCCGGACGCCGGCACCCCGACGCCCCTCTCCCCCGCCGGAACCGGAGCCGGAGCCGCAATGGAGGTAGACGCGGACGGCCGGGCGGCTGTCGAGCAGGCGCAGCAGCTGTACGACCGCGCGGCCGCCGACATGGCCGAGGCCCGGGAGGTGCTGGCCGAGCGGGCGTGGAGGCAGTATGAGGAGGCCACCGCCGACCAGGTCAGGGCACAGGCGGCGGAGGCCGACGCCGCCCGACGTCGGGCGGAGGCGCTGCTGGCCCTGCACACCGTGTGTCGCCTGTCGTACCGGGATCTCGGCGAAAGGCTGGGCAAGTCGCCTGCACGCATCGGCCAGATCATCAACAGTCTTGGGCGAACGCCTCAGAAGAGGACCCAGAGAAAGAGGAGCGAGTGAGCGGGATCGTGGTGCCCAGCCGGGCGGTCGTCGAGGCGGCGATGAGGACGATGGAGGGGATCGCCGACGAGGCCGGCTGGGACGGCCGGCCGACGCTGGTGATGTACGCCCGGCCTGCGGAGCTCGCGGAGCACCTCGAGCGTGACGGCCTGGCGGTCGTGCCGCTGCCGGTTCCGCCGCAGATGTGGGCCGACACCGGCGCGAACCTGCGGACGTTCTCGATGAACCTGGCCTACGCACGGCACGAGCCGCAGGTCCGGGGTTTCGTCGACCTCATGGTCGACGCCGGCTTCGTCGCGATCGCGTTGTGCAACGAGATCTGGCTGGCCGTCGACATGACCGACGAGCAGCACGAGTCGTATCAGCGCGGCGACATCAAGACCCTGGCCGACGTTCCCGGCCGGATCGAGGCGCGGCAGGTGCTCGTCGTCGACCTCGCAGGCACCTGCTACTGGTTGATGCGTCGCCGCGGCGAGGAACCGAAGATGGTCGGGGTGTACGAGTCCGGTCATCCGGAGTGCCCGACCGGTCGGGTCATGGCGGCGCTGCATCTGGTCGCCATGGTGATGAAGGAGGAGCTCGGCTCGAAGCGTGCCGAGGCCGTCCAGCCGTCCTGAACGGGACGTCCCTTCCGGGAACCTTCTCCGGTTCATCCGCTGCCGGCGTCGAGCCACCTCAGCACCGCCGTGGCGTTCGACAGCACGCAGTCCTCGCCGGCCTCGATGCGGCTGACCGTGGCGAACGAGATGCCGATCTCGTTCGCCGCGGCCCGCACGGACAGCCCGCGTGCCCGCCGCGCCTCGTGCAGCAGGACGGGCAGCCTGTCGAGGACCAGCGCGATCTCCGGGTACGACGTCGGCGCGGCCGCCATCAGGAGGCGTGGTGGTACGGGGTCACGGCGACGTTCGTGCCGTCCTCGCGCGGCGTGATGGCGTAGTCGTCGAACACGCTCGGCGCGACCTGCTTTAGCTGGCGCAGGCCCTCGACGGCCAGG
>JACCDR010470140.1_pt1 | contig 14954 bp, 11 predicted proteins | sample 7446431 | NCBI WGS metagenome assembly JACCDR01 (sample SAMN15323443, study PRJNA562643) | freshwater metagenome | isolation source: river surface water | place: USA:Blue River Watershed | collected 2017-08-17 | reverse complement strand
TTAAAGTTATAGTTAATTCCGTGAAATTGGTTATAGTTACCTTTGTAATAGAACTAAAACCAATGAGTTATGAAGCCATTGAATGCTAAAAAGAACAAAAAACAACCAGAAGCTGATTTCTTTTTCTAATCTTTTATTAAATATTCTTCTCCGTTGATTAGTTCTATTCTAAATCCTTCTGCCATCAAAGAAGCCAAGTAAGTAGTAAAGTCTTTGGCTGGGGCTACTTTTCTTTTCAGCATGGCGGCAAAGCCTTCTTCTTGGTCTTTGAGTTTTAATTTCACCACCGATTTACTTTCTTCTTTCTTTTTGGCTGTAACTGGCTGCTTATAAATTTTTTGGCTTTTCTCACTAAGATACACTTCCATTAAATGCTGTTTGGTAATGGCCGAGTAAATAGCTCCTGAAAGCGATTTGATACTTCCTTTTGATTTTTTATCTTTTAATTCTTTGATAACAAAATAAATATAATCTTGGTCTATCTTTCCGCTATTGAGCATTTCGCTAATCTCTTGCATAGAATTTAAACTCACGCCAATTTCAGACAACAAACTTTGTAAGTGATTGGGCAAATTCAATTCCTCTTCCATAGGTAAAGATAACTGTCGGTTGATGATAAACTCCACTTGCTTTACCGAACGTCCTTCTTTGATTTCGTTAAATGAAAAGGCCATATCGGTTTGCGTTAGCTCTCGCTGCGATACCAACAATACCCATTTTTTGAAATCATAAAAATTAGGGTACTGTCCTTCAATGCCCATCATGGTTTTTAAATCTTCAATTTTTATACTGAAAGTATTAGAATTGTACGAAAAAGATTTCAGCAACCAATAAATACGATACGAATAATAGCTTCGTAATTGAAGCAACACTTTGATTTCGGCTACGGTGAAATTTCCTTTCAATTGCAAAAGGTAGGGCTTCACAAAACTGTTTAACTGAGCCACAATAAAACCTGAACCGTCTTTGTATCGACAAGTAGCCATCAATGGGTCGCTGATAATTTCACGTTTCCCATGTTGGTCAACCGTTTCAACCGTAATCACTTTACTGGATAATTTGATGACGGCTTCTTTTACGTCTTGATAAGCTTTGCCACCGTCAACGTTTGAAGATACTTCTGAGATTGGAATTCTGCACAAAGAAAAATCTGTATCACCTTTGTTGATACGACCCAATAGAGCGATAAATAGGCGCGTCTCCATCAACGACATATTGAATCTTGCCTTGACCAACTCGTTGTGTTGAGCAACCGTTATATCAGACTCTACAATGGTAGGTTTCTTTTGCTGTTTCATAGCATCAAAAATACTTATTTGTTACGAGTAATAAAAAAATCTCTCGCAACAAATTTAATAAAAAACGTTGACGGGGTTTTTCTCGTAGTTGAAAAAATTTATCTGACTTTTGTCTCTCAGAAAATAAAAAATCGTAGCCAATCAATACCCTAAAAAATACTGACGGGGTTTTTCTCGTAGTTGACGGGGTTTTTCTCGTAGTTAACGGGGTTTTTCTCGTAATTAACGGGGTTTTTCTCGTAGTTAGACGGGGTTTTTCTCGTAGTTAACGGGGTTTTTCTCGTAGTTAGACGGGGTTTTTCTCGTAATTGAATTTTTTAAACTATTGAAAATCAAAAAGTTACAAACGTGAAATCTCCTAATAGTATAATAGTTAATAATAGTATAATAGCTACTAATATTAGTTGTTTTTTGATTTTTTTAATTTTTAAATAAATGAAACTTTCCGTGACGGGGTTTTTCTCGTAATTAGATTTCAAAAAAGCAAAATCAACAATCTTCAAAAGCTTTCAAAAATCAATGCCGTACTGCTTGATACGTTCGAGTTTTTTTTTAAAAAAATCGTTTTTGGCTTTCCTTCAAAACTTAAAAAGTAAAAGAGTGGTATCTAATAAATCATGAAAAATGGCATTCTGCAATTTGTAGAATGCCATTTTATCGGTAAGCTTAAATGGATTTATAGCTTTCAGGTTGTGGAAGCAAACACGTGTCTGTTTATTTTTCTAATTGGGGTTTTTCTTGTAGTTGGGTCACAAAAAATAAACCTAATAATGCTAAAGAAGCCGAAACGCCTAAAAACGCTGCTGGAGCTATTTTATCAGAAAGAATACCTGCCAAGGCTGGAATAAGCACACCACCTACGATTTCGCCTACACCCATAATCAAGCCCATAGCCTTGGCTCTCAAATGTGCTGGCACTGCTTCGGAGGGTATGACGGCGGCAACCATGGCCAAACAGCCCATCATAAAATAGGTAACAAACATGGCGGGCAATTGTAGTGCCGAACCCGCCAAAGCATATACCGCAAGCGGATACAATACACCCAATGCCATGAATATAAACATGACGGGCTTACGTCCTATTTTGTCGGAAAGAGCAGGTACAATAATCGAAGAGAGTAGTCCCGATACGCCCAACAGCCCCATGGTTTTTCCCATTTCGTCGGGAGTCATGCCTTGCACGGTGACAAAGTATTTTGAAATAAAAGGCAAAGTAGCAAACCACCAGCCAAATACGCAACAAGCCACAGCAATTCCCCAACGTACATTGTTGTACTGCCAAAGTTCTTGGATATTGATGCTTTTCTCTTGTTTTACGGCAATACTTTCGGCCGTTGAAGCCTTGATATAACGCCATGCCAACAAGCCTAATACCAGCCCTGGCACACCTGCCACGTAAAAGGCATCACGCCAACCGATTTGTTCGGCTATTTTTACCAATACGACTGGTGCCAAAATAGACCCAAACAACGCCGAGCCTACGCCTTGCAAAATACCAGCATTTAGCCCTAAACGATGGGGAGATGATTCTTTTTCTACAAAATTTTGTGCCAAAGGAATCACCGCTCCTTCCGAAAAGCCCATTAATAAACGAGCAGCAAACAAAGTAACAAAACTACTTGCCATCCCCGACCCAACTGAGCACAACGAAAAAACACCTACAGCTACTAAAAAAACGGTTTTCTTTTTGGCGTTGGCTTCTGCCCAAGCGGTCGAAAAATAACTCGAAAAAGCCCAAGCCAACGACAACGCTCCTGCCAATAGCCCTATTTGGGTATCGCTCAAAGCCAAATCTTTGGCCACATAAGGAATCAAAAAATTGAGGGCTAATCTGTCAAAAAAAAGACAGCCAAAGACCAAGGCCATCAAGGCTACTAGGCCGTTTTCGTAGGTAAGTATTTTTTTCATGGTTAAAAAGAGATAGTGCTATGGGTCATTTATTTCGTTGGAAAAACGCCCAAGCTTCCAGATAAACATCTATGTCGTTGGGATAATCGTGCTTTCCGCCGATAACTTTCAGCAGGGTTACTTCGGGTTTATGTTTGGTTTTGAATGTATATTTTTCGATTGTTTTGCCATCGGTAGGGTCGGTGTCTGGCAATGCCGTCATACTTGGCTGTCCTTTATATCCTGCCAAACCAGCCCAATAAGCCAAGGTTCGCTCGGTAGAACGAACAAAACCTAAGCTAATTTTTCCGCCCAATACCACCTCTCCGCCTTGGTATGGATTAATGGGGTCGAGTGTACCGTTGATAATCATCACAGGCTTGGCTATTTTCTTTTCGGTACAATCAAAATTGTTGGTATCGGGTAGGTTTGCTACAATAGCCGTAACAGCACTAAACTTTTCGGGCATTGTAATGGCCAACTTGTAAGCCATGTGTCCGCCACCCGATGTCCCGATGGCATACACTTTCTTTTCGTCAATTTCATACTTTGATTTAAAATAGGCTATCATTTCACTGAAAAAAGCTTCTTCGTTGATGTTCTCGGCATTAGCCGCCGACTGAGCCGTTTTTCTGCACTCGTTCCAATAACGTTTGTAGCCATTCGGGTACACAAGTAAGATGTTTTCTTGTGGTGCGATGGCTTCAATTTTGGCCGTAGGAAGATTATTACCGTACTTTCTAATAAGCATTCCGTCGCCTTGTGAACCATGTAATATAAAGACCAACGACGCTTTAGGCTTGGCTACTGGTAAAAAATAGAAACTTCTCTGGTGATTTTCTATCAACAAAGAATCAGATAAAAGTTGTGCGTTCACCTGTGCGACCCAGCCTAAACAAAACAATAAGACAAGTTTAATTTTCATATTTTTAGCTTTTATTGTAAAAAAGCAATTTACGGCGTTTTCGGTCTTTATCATAAAAAAGGTTCGTGTTGACGAAACAAATGTTTTGTATCGCTCTGCAATCAAGCCTTTTTACAGTCCTTTATGCTTCTTAATCAATTGCTTATATTCATAAAAGCTTTGTTTAGGAATACGTTCTTGTGTCTTGTAATCGACATAAATCAGTCCCAAACGCTTGGTATAGCCCGAAACCCATTCAAAGTTATCCCAACCACTCCAAACCATGTAACCTCCCAAATTCGCTCCTTCCTTTTTTGCTTTTAGGGCCCAAGTCACGTGTCTTTGGATGTAATCAATTCGCAAAGGGTCGTTTATTTTTCCATCTTTTACCACATCTTCTCCTGCAAAACCTGTCCCATTTTCGGTAATATACACCGTCGGATTACCATAGTCTTTCTTCAAACGTATGAGCATTTTGTACAAATATTCAGGCATAACAGGCCCAACATTTGATTTGACAGCATCAGGATTGTTGTCTAGCCATTTCAATGACATAGCCGAATCTTCGCCTTTTACTACCGCAGGGGCGTAGAAATTTATGCCTAAAAAATCGGGTTTATTGTGGGCAATAAATGCCAAATCGCTGGCACTTGGCTGAAAACTAGGGTTGTATTTTGCCAAAGAATCCATCGCCATTTGAGGGTATTTTCCTTTGTATAATGGGTCTAAAAACAAACCATTAATCAAAATATCTTGAAAATTTGCCGCTTTTACATCGGCTGCATTGTTGGCGTTCCAAGCGGCACCAGGATTTACATTCAGGACAATGCCAATTTGTCCTTTTAAGTGCAATGAATGATACAATTCGATGGCTTTGGCATTGGCAATCAATTGTCTATGCGCTTTTTGCATTTGACTCATGTAGTATTCTTTAGGAGGAATATGCTTGTTTTCTTGTTCGTGCAACATATTTTCTACTAAAAAAAACTCAATGTAAGGCTCGTTGAAGGTAATAAAATGTTTGACTTTTTTGCCAAATCTTTTCATGACAACCGACGCATAATTCATGTACCAATCTATCATTGCAGGATTGCCCCAGCCGCCCTTTTGCATCAGAACTACAGGATAATCGAAATGATAAATCGTCACGAATGGCTCTAAGCCAGCCGCAAGCACATCGTCAATCAATTGGTCGTAATGAGCCAAGGCTTTTTCATTGACCGCTCCTGTACCATCGGGAATGATGCGACTCCAATCCAGAGAAAAGCGATAGGCATTAGCCCCTAGCTGTTTGAGCAACGCCAAATCTTTGAGGTATTGCGTGCGGTCATACATATTGATGGCCACATTACCCGTTTGTTTTTCTCCGATAGTAAATTGTGTAATACCCACTTTATTAGTCAAAAAATCCCATTTCGATTCTCCTTTACCATCGGTTTGGTAAGCTCCTTCTACCTGATAGGCCGCAGTGGCTACTCCCCAGTAAAAAGGTTGTTTCTTTTGTCCGAAAACCAAAATATTCGTAAGGAGGAGTAAAAAGCTCAAGCTTATTTTTCGTTGCTTCATCTTATTAAACATTAATATAGTTGAAAAAGAGGTGGGTTACACCTCTTTTTAAGAACCTTAGAATTTGTAACTTAAAGTCAAGAAATATGCCCTTGGCATAATTGGTAGCGTAGCATAAATTGCCTGCGGATTAGCTTCTAGCATTGCTTTGGTGAATCCTTGTGTATCGAGTGCTGCGGGGAATCCGCCAGGGGCTGCCCATCCCATGATACCATAAGTATTGAAGATATTATTGACCGACATATTCACTTGAATATTTTTCTGGATTTTATAAGAGGCGTTCAAATCGAATGCGTGAAACGCTGGTAGCTCGAAGGCATTTCCTACATTCGCCCATCTTTTACCCATGTATTGCCAAGACAACGATGCCATGAATTTATCTGTATTGTAGGTTGGCGTAACCGTAAACATATTGGCAATATTATCGTTGTAATTTCCGTTGTAAGTTACTTTTTCGTCGTCGGCGGCACCGTTTGTTTTAGCCAGCCATACCCCAAATTCTTTGGCCACAGAACTTTGCAAAATACCAACAACTCGGAGGCTAAAGTTTTTATTAAACACATAATTTCCTTCTAGTTCAACGCCTTTGGTTTCAATTTTTTGATATACCCTAGCAGGGGCATAATAAGTAGCATCGGCATTTTGGAAAATCTGGAAATTCGGAATATTGCTTGCCAATGTATAGAAAGGCGTTACAAACATATTGAAGTTCTTTTTACGATATTTTAGCCCTACTTCTGCCATTTTTATGCTCTGTGCCTCAACCGAAATATTAGACGTGAGTTGCTGATTGGCAATGTCCATGAAATAGCTCAAATCTGGTGTTTTACGTCCTTGTGAAAAACGTCCATAAACCGCCAAGCCTTCATTGAAGGTATAATTTGCACCAAACGAATACGATAATACATCACTAAAAGACAGGGTTTTATCGAAACTTTGCTCTGGATTTTTCGTAAATAAACGATTGTCATACAAGGTAGTGGCATTTCCGTCAGCACCTGTTTGGCTATCAGGACTAACTCTTTGAGGTGTTGTAAAACTTGATTTAATATTGAAATGTTCAGCTCTGATACCCCAGTCGATGTTGAGTTTTTCGTTCACATCCCAATTATGCCCTAAAAAGATAGCCGTTTGCTTAATAGTAGCTTTGTTGTCATATACGCCACTGCCGCCAAAATTGGTTATCCCCGAAGGGTTGGTTAGTTCAAATTGTTGTCCTGCCAAGTTGGTATATTTAATGGCTACTGTTTTAGGTTGGTCTTCGATTGTGGCAAAGCTTTGTCCACCCGGAATCATCGTCATACGGGTAGCATCTGTCAGCGAGTAATACACCCCTCCAGTAAACGACATATTTTTAAGCTTTTTGGTAATGGTAGCTTGGTTGATGAGGTCGTTCATCGTTGACTCGTTGTATGGATTAGGGTTGTAGTAAACGGCATTAGGCAATACTGTACTTCCCGGTAATGATAAATTGTTGGCAATTAGTCGTATTCCACCACCAGCGGGTGGCAACTGTTGTACTGTACCATAGCTTTGCTTGGTGATAGGGTCATAAAACTCGTATGTACCAAAACGAGCCACATTGCCACTCACACCATAAAAAGTCATTTGGTCAACTCTGAAAGGAAAAACAACACTTGTTGTTTGTGAAACAAAGTCTTTGTAGGCTAGTTTCAGGTTGTTATTAAAAGTCCATCCTTCTCCCAAAGTTTGTTCCCAAGTAAGTCCGAAGGCTCTTTCATTAAATGCTTGTACCTTGCGTGTATCGTATAAAATATCTTTTGACGCACCAGAAATGGCTTTCGGAATGAGGAACTGTTGCGATTGGATAAGCGTAGAGCTCGTGTTAGTAAAACTCCCTGCTGGACGAGGATTTTGAAAATCGACAGTAGGCGTAAACTCGAATGGGGCTGTGTTATCGTCTAATACTTTTACATAAAACTTCAACTGTCCCGACTTATAATTTTTCACAACATTAGCTTTTACTTGCCCTCCATAACTCAGCGTATAGCCAGGGTATTTAGCACCATCGGCATTCCGATAAAAACCACCTACGTTGTAAGTCCATGTTTTGTCTTTGGACAAAGGCCCTCCTACATTAAAATCCATTCTATAGTAAGGGTTTTTGCCATTACCTTCTAAACCATAACGGCCTCGTACTTCTCCTTGAAAGGTTGCACCTCCTGTTTTTGATACATAATTAAATAGTCCTCCGGGAGCGTTAGGCCCCAAAATAGTTGCTGTTCCCCCTCTTACGGCTTCTACTTTGTTAATGGTAGCATCGGCTCGCAAGTAGCCATCTGGTTGCAACAAGCCCGAAATACCTACCACTGGCAAGCCGTCTTCTTGCATAGACACATAAAAGAAACCGCCGTTGTAGTTCAATCCTCTGGTATAAATGGCATTGCCTACCTCTCCTCTCGAAGTGTTCACATACACGCCTGGCACATTTTTGAGCAAATCGGTCGAGCTATTCGGTACTACATTTTCGATTTGTCTAGCGTTGAGGGTCGAAATCGCCACAGAGGCATTCATCTTTGTCCGTTTGTCGAATACCCCCGTTACCACTACTTCATCGAGGTTTTCGGTGTTTTCTTCCAAACTTACATTCACCTGTTGGCGGCTCGTTACGCTCACTTCCTTGGTTTTGTAGCCCACGTATGAAAATACCAACGTCTGCTTGTCGGCTACCTCTATGGTATAGTTTCCAGTGGCATCACTCGTTGTGCCTTTGGCAGTTCCTTTCACAGCAATCGAAACGCCTACAAGGGCTTGTCCGTTGGTGGTGGTAACTTTTCCTCCCACTTTTAGGTTCTGTCCTACAACCGAAAAAGTGAAAAATGTCATTAGAAAAAGAAAGGAAAATTCTTTCTTTAGTAAAAATTTTGTCATTGTTTTGTGCTTAGTTTAGGTACAACCATCTAACTAAAACCGTATCCTCTGTAGGGTCTCAAGCTTAGGAGGATTATAAACGAGTAAGGCTGGCAGGCTTTACTCGTTTTTTTATGACGGTTTGAATAAATTCTTGCACAAAACTAATAATAACATACTAAGAAAAGTTAGCACAAAACGATGATTAATATGCAAAATCCGATATATCAAATGGTTTTTTGCTCAAAAACAGTTTGACATACCGGATGCTGTTCTTTTTACCCTATATTTTCAATAATTCAGTACGTTACCATCTGCCTAAATTCTTTGGGCGATAGTTGGGTTTTATTTTTGAAAAAACGGCTAAAGTCACTCGGATTGGTTTCTGAAAATTTGAAGGCAATTTCGCTGATAGAAAGGTTTGTCTGTTTGAGTAATACCTTGGCTTCCAAAATAATCATATCAGCCAATAATTCTTGCGAAGTTTTCCCGATGGTAGCCTTTACACATTTATTCAAATGGTCGGGCGTAATGGCCAGCATAGAGGCATATTCAGACACTTTGTTGGTCTGATAAATGTATTGCGACAACAGGGTTTTGTACCGCTCGGTGACACGCAAAGCGGCATTTTTGTGGGTTTCTTGGCTACTTTTTTTGATAATCTTTACTTCTGTGAAAAGTGCCAACAAATAGGCTGTAATCAATTGTGTGTGAAAGCTTTTATTTGATAAATATTCTTTTTCTAGCCGACACAAAATATTCATAATTGGTTCTAATTGTTCCTCTTCTACCATAATTAAAGGTTCTTCGGCAAATTGCCAAAAGGGAAACTCTTCGTAAAAAGGACTATGCGGAAATAGTTTATTAAAGATTTCGGCATCAAAATGACAGAAAAAGCCTTGAGCGTCTTCGCTCATAGATTCATGTGTAGAAATTTGGTAGGCGGGAAGAAAAAAGAAGGTATGCTTGCCAAATTCATATTTGTGCAAGCCTTTGCTTCTCACCGATTTACCTTGGGTGAGAAACACAAAATCATACACCGTTTTGCGGTGCGGTTGTAATGGAAACTTTATTTTAGCCCGAACATCCTCTATCCTATTGATATGAAAAAGATGGTGAAAATCGGCCATATTCATTTTCCATTCTGTACCAAAATGGTGAATGTTCAGCTCTTTGGGCGACAAAGGGGCGATTTTCTGTTTTTCGTGCTGCATAGCAAGTAAGCAAATTAGTAGATGAGCATTATTAGCATGACATAAGCATGGTGAGGAATGATTTAAAATATTACTAATAAAAATCATTCCTCACCATGCTGTATTTATTCTTACTTATGTATCAATGCTACTTATTCATTTGGGCATCAACCACGGCAATAGCCACCATGTTGACAATTTCACGGGTAGTACTGCCTAACTGTAATACATGAATAGGCTTTTTCAATCCTAACAACACAGGCCCAATTTTCTCAATATTAGCAACTTCTTTTACCAAATTGTAGGCAATGTTTGAAGCCGACAAATTAGGGAATACCAAGATATTGGCACCGCCCTCAACCAAATCACAGAAAGGATGATTTTCTTGTAATAAATCCAAATTGAAAGGCAAATGGGCTTGCATTTCGCCATCTACAACCATATTTGGATTACGCTCTTTCAAAATTTTTCTTGCTTTACGCATTTTTATCGCATCCTCTCCATCAGCACTGCCAAAGTTTGAGTAAGTCAATAAAGCAATACGAGGTTTGATATTAAATTTCTCTACCTCTTTTGCTGCCAATTCGGCTATTTCAACAATTTCTTCAGCCGTTGGGTTAAAGTTTACACTGGTATCGGTCAAAAACAAAGGACCAAAACGGCTCATAAGGATGTACATCCCAGATACTTTTTTCACATTTGGCTGACGACCAATCGTTTGCAAAGCAGGACGAACCGTATCAGGGTAGTTTCGGGTCATACCGCCTACCATTGCATCAGCTTCGCCTGTTTCGACCATCATACAACCAAAGTAGTTTCTACGACGAATCAAATCATGTGCCTCTGCCTTATTGTAGCCTTTGCGTTTGCGTTTTTCAAAGAACAAATCACCATAATGAATGATGCGTTCTTTTTCAGCCTCGCTTTGTGGCTCATAAGGATTTACAATCGTTATATCAGGTAAATTCAATTGATTATCGGCAATCAAGTTTTTAATTTTTTGAACATTACCTAATAAAATCGGAATGGCAATGCCTTCTTCCTGCACTTGTTGGGCGGCTTTCAATACCGTGAGGTTTTCGGCATCGGCCAATACTACTCGTTTGGGGTTGGACTTAGCTTTGTTGATAATCCAACGAGTAAGCGTATTGTCTAAGCCCAAACGTTTCGATAGTTGGGTTTCGTAGGCATCCCAATCTGTAATTGGCATTTTAGCTACCCCCGTATCCATTGCAGCTTTGGCAACAGCCGGAGCAACGGTAGTCAATAAACGTGGGTCAACTGGTTTTGGAATAATATATTCTCGGCCAAAGATGATATTTTCTTTGCCATACGCCATATTTACAACATCGGGTACGGGTCTTTTAGCTAAATCGGCTAAGGCTCTTACGGCAGCCAATTTCATTTCTTCGTTGATTACCTTCGAGCGTACATCCAACGCCCCACGGAAAATGTAAGGAAAGCCCAATACATTGTTTACTTGGTTGGGGTAGTCGCTTCGGCCTGTCGCAAAAATCAAATCTGTACGAGTACTCATGGCCTCTTCGTAGCTAATTTCAGGCGTTGGATTGGCCATAGCAAATACGATGCAGTCGCTTGCCATGCTTGCCAACATTTCTTTTTTGAGGGTATTTCCTCTCGAAAGCCCAATAAATACATCTGCACCAGCCAAAGCATCCGACAGGGTTGTTGCCGCAGATACTGTACCATTGGCAAACTCCCGTTTCTTTCCATCTAAATTATCTCTATCAGGATGAATCAAGCCTTTAGAGTCGAACATAAAAATATTGTCTTTGTTCGCTCCCAAACTATGATACAAACGAGTACAAGAAATAGCCGACGCACCAGCCCCGTTTACCACAATTTTTACCTGTGCAATATCTTTTTCTACAAGCTCCAAAGCGTTCAACAAAGCCGCCGCACTGATAATGGCCGTGCCGTGCTGGTCGTCGTGCATGACAGGAATATTGAGTTCGGCTTTTAGGCGTTCTTCTATTTCAAAACAAGCAGGTGCCGAAATATCTTCTAAATTTACGCCTCCAAAAGTAGGCTCAAGAATCTTTACAGTACGTACAAATTCATCTACATTAGTGGTATCAAGTTCTATGTCGAATACATCTATATCGGCATAAATTTTGAATAATAACCCTTTTCCTTCCATCACAGGTTTACCCGCAGCCGCACCAATATCGCCCAAACCCAATACAGCCGTTCCATTAGAAATTACCGCTACGAGGTTGCCTTTCGCAGTATATTTATACACATCATCAGGATTGTTCGCAATTTCGAGGCAAGGCTCGGCTACGCCCGGCGAATACGCCAACGTAAGGTCACGTTGGGTGGCTGTTTCTTTAGAAGGAATTACTTCTATTTTACCAGGTCTTCCTTTTGCGTGGTAATGTAAGGCATCTTCTCTGAGGTTCTTTTTCTGATTCATTTTTGCCAAGTTAGTTTACTTTCTTAAAAAAGTGCAAGTTAAATATAAAATAACCGTGAAATTTTAGCACTACACGGTATCTATCATGCAAAATACGAGAATATATTAACAAAAGAGGCTTTTTAATCCCTAAAATTTATCAAGTTTGGCTTTCTTCTGGGCTAGGATAAAGCGTTTCTTTGGCTGTTTTTTCTATAAAAAGTAGCAAACATTGCTTCCTAACAAGTATGGTTTGGGCAATCACAAGATTTTTTTTCTAATTTTTCATACAAAAAATAAAGCCAACGTGGCTACGCTGGCTTTATTTACAATTATCCTATTTTTTAAATATCTGAGTACTCAGTAGGTCGTAAAAATCGGGTGTCGTTTTTTGATACATTGTGTTGATATGCTGGCATGGCCGAAAGTTTTTTCCAGTAGTCATCAGCCGAAAAAGCTTTCCAATGAGCATCTCTATCAGCACGGTTTTCAAAGGTAGTCATATACATCAAATTAGGCATTTGTGCACCCGAAACCACTTCGCCGTAAAACACCGCATTGAAATTAAGTCTTTTAAATAAGCCTATTTCGTCGCCTTTATTGAACATTTCTACCTTGTTTTGGTAGATTTTTTCAGAATGTCCTTCATAACTACGCAGTTCATACACACGCTCAGATTTAGGGCCAGTTAAGGCCGGCATCTGCCAAACAGGAGCGTCCACAAACGCATTCAATAATACCGACTCGATGCGCGTATAAACGGGCTGTGTATAAGGCGTATCGAGGTAATCTTTCCCATCTTCGGCATATTGCTTATCTTTGGCAAGCTTGCCTTCTAGTTGAAAAAACGCATTCGCCGACTTAAACGGAATCAATACATACAACAGTTTATCTGTAGGCTCTGGTGTTCCTTCGGGAATAATCGTTTTGAAAACACCAGCTTTCATCCCCAAACGGTGTAAAGCAGGCAAATAGGCTTTTGCTAAAAAACCATCCAAACGAGCTTCTTGCTCTTTGGTAGCATAATGGTAGATTTTTAGTTGATAAAAATCTCTTTTCCCTGCCAAAGCTTGCTGTGCATGACACAATAATAACATACAAGCCAACAATAGCGACAAAGCTTGCGTTTTGAGTAGTGGTAATGGCATCGTGTTGTTTGTTTAAATAAAATAATACTTAACAAAGATATAATTAGACATAAATACGCCTACCATGCTTTATACTTATACACTCCTGCTTTTGTTTAGCCCATAGCCATTTGTTTTTTTTGTAAACGAATCAACATCCATGTAAGTCCTACGCCAGCCAGGGCCATCAATGTACCCACCAACAAAGGCGAGCCTAAGCCCAAGCCACTGGCAATGGTAAAGCTTCCGAACAAAGCCCCCAAGGCATTGCCAATATTAAACGACGCTTGCGACAACGAAGCACCCAACATTTCGGCATCATTGGCAATACGAATCATCAAAATTTGGATAGGCGAGCCAAGCGTAAATGTAATGACACCCGTAATAAACGTCATAAGCATCGTTGGCACTTGATACGATGCTACGGCATAATCTATCAATAAACACACAGCTATACTAAACAAGCTAATGATACAAGCCGAAGCAGGAGAAAAAGTATCAGCGAGTTTGCCACCGATAAAATTCCCCACAACCATGCCTACGCCTGCTACAATGAGTAAATAAGGCACGGTTTCGGGTGCGAAATGCGTCACTTCTATCATCAATGGAGCAATATAGCTAATCCACGAAAACAAACCTGCTGTGCCAATAGAAGTAATCAAAATCAACAACCATAACTCAGGCCGTTTGAAAATGCCCAATTCGGCTACAAAATTACCTTTACGAACCACTGGTAAATTAGGCAACCAAGCCGCTACGCCTGCACAAGTGAGTAAGCCAATGAGGGTTATCAAACCAAAGGTAAATCGCCAAGAAAAGGTATGTCCAATGTATGTACCCACGGGCACCATCAGTAAATTTGCTAAGGTCAAGCCTGCAAACATAAAAGAAATGGCTTGGGCTTCTTTGCCTTTTTCGGCCAATCTACTCGCCACTACCGAGCCTACACCAAAGAAAGCTCCATGAGGCAAACCACTCATCAATCTTGCCAACATCATGGTAGCGTGGTTGGGTGCTAAGGCCGAAAGTCCATTAAAAAGGACAAAAAGCAACATCAAGAAAAATAGTATTTTTTTGGGAGGATATTTACTACTTGCCACCACCAACGTAGGTGCACCAATGACTACACCAAAGGCATACGCAGAGATTAAATGCCCTGCTTGAGGAATAGAAACCTCAAAACTTTTGGCAATATCGGGCAGTAAACCCATCATGACAAACTCGGTAGTTCCGATACTCAAACCACCCAAAGCAAGGGGAAGTAAACTTTTTTTCATTCGTTTATCTTAAAGTTATTTTAGGGATATTGTATTATATTTAGATTTTAGCACAAATATACACCACAAAATTACGCCGATTGTTTGGGTTTTATCCTGTAAAAAAAAAGTATTTTTACGGTAAAGTCGTATAATGAAAATCCCACAGCAGTTTGAATCGTTGGTGATTCATGATTTTGAAGAAGATGTAATCGCTATTCTGACCACGCTCATACATATTTCGGGTGTATATGTATGCAGGTAAAGGCGAGCATTACCTCAACAATTCGGGGGCAAATGAGTCTCAGGCAAATAGCCCTTGAGTTTGACTTTACCAACGAAAGTCATTTAATCAAATATTTTCGTAAATATACAGGCATGAATCCTTCTGAGTTTCGACAAATAAAAAGTAAGCATTTAAAGTAAATTATTTGTT
>JACCDR010057766.1_pt1 | contig 14954 bp, 15 predicted proteins | sample 7446431 | NCBI WGS metagenome assembly JACCDR01 (sample SAMN15323443, study PRJNA562643) | freshwater metagenome | isolation source: river surface water | place: USA:Blue River Watershed | collected 2017-08-17 | reverse complement strand
CTTTGTTTTGTTTTAATGGGTGCCTATGCTTTGCTGAAGCGCGGTTTCTGGCGCCTGATGCCGTGGGCGATTCATCTTCCAATCTATTGGTTGTTGCAATCTGTGGCGGCATACAAGGCTCTTTGGCAGCTCATTGTTGCCCCACATTTTTGGGAAAAAACCAAACATGGGCTGAGTCATCAGCTTCGTGGGGAAGAAGGCCGATGAAACATCTTCTGCTATTAATGCCCTTCATGTTTTTATCGGCCAAAGTTTTAGCGGGAGCCTGGGTCCAAGAAAAAGGTCGTGGATTAACAATCAATACAGTTCGCTTGCAGGCAGACCAAGAAAGATCTCGATTTGAATTCAATCCCTATGCGGAGCACGGCCTCAGCAGCCGTCTCACCATGGCAGTCAATGTTGGTTCATCGAGCGAAGACCAGTCTCGTTCTAAAAGAAACTTGCAGACCTATGGAGAGTTTTCGCTCAGAACTCCTGTGCGAGAATTTTCAAAGAGCATTATGAGTGCTCAAGTGATGGCAGGATCCGTGATGGAAAATTCTGAAGATGGTCAGCGCCGGGTTTATCCATTGAGCGATTTGAGGGTGATGTATGGCGAAAACTTTCAGTTTTCAGGTTTAGAGGGTCTTTACCTCAATTCGGAACTTGGGATTCGAACCTTTTATGGAGAGCGCGGAAATGAGTGGCGCTTGGAGCAAACAATCGGCTGGAAACACAACCCGAGCGTTTTGCTTGGACAGCTCATAGGAGTGAAGAATTGGAAGCGGGAACTTTCTGCGAAAGAATATGATTTGCTTGAATTGCAAGTTTCGTATGTTTTGCCAATCTTTGACCTTTGGAGCATCCAGGCTGGATTATCTTCTGCTCTCGCCGGTCAAAATATTGCTTCATCTCCAACTCTTTTTATGGGTGTTTGGTATCGCTGGTAGGTATCAAGGGAGAGTGAGAAATAAAAAAGAGGAGCTCAGGGCTCCTCTTTTTTAATCGATTCTCAATCGATTCTTCTTGCGAAATTTTCTTTCATCGAAAGAAAAAGATTCTTCAATTATTGGGCAGTTTGTCCTTTGATGTGTCGATCGATAATTGATTGAAATTCAGAATATGGATAAGCGCCGCGCAAAGAAACACCGTTGATCACAAAGCCAGGTGTTCCGCTGATATTGAATTTTCGAGCTTCTTCAATGTCAGCATCAATTCGTTTGAGGATGCTTTCATCCTTCAAATCTGTTTCTAATTTTGCCATGTTGACACCCAATTTTTTTGCAGTGTCTTTCATGAAGCCTTCACCTTTTGTTTTGAGATCATTTTGATTCTCAAACATTTCATCATGAAACTTTTCAGCCTTTTCATGACTTTGTCTTGCAATAGCTTCGAAAAACTTGGCCGCTGGTAATGCCTTTGGGTGAAAGTCCAACGGGAGATGTTTAAACAAAATGCGAACATCATTCGGGTAGTTTTTCAAAATTTCCTTCATTGTGACATGTCCCTTTGTGCAGAACGGACATTCAAAATCTGAGTACTCAACGATGGTAACTTTTGCATCTTTTTTACCAAAGAAAACCCGGTTTTCATCAATTTCAGGTTTTAAAGGATTGGCATATTCTTCTTCCCGTTGTTTTTGCTCTTGATCAATGGCCTTTTGCTGAGATTTCTTTTGTGCTTCTTGAGCAGCTTTATTGACAACTTCGATGAACTTATCTGGAGCCTTTTCGATAGCGACGAAAACAATTTCAGGTTCTTTTTCAATCGCCTCCCGGATTTGTTTTGGGGTTGGGGCACATGCTCCTAATCCTAAAGAGAGCATCGCTGCGAGAGACAGATGTGATAAATGTTGACGAGTCATTTCCAAAATTTCCTCCATAGAAAATCTGTGTTAATTGCTTCATTATTCTGGCAAAGACCATGAGTAAAGACAATGCCCTGCTCAGGAATAGCTCTTTTGTATGACGCGACGCTGTTGTGTTGCGCCAAGGGGCCTGTCGTTTCAAACTACTTTTATGAAAAATAAATTTACAGTATTTGCCTCGATCCTTTTTGTATTTATGACCCAGTCGGCTTCTGCAGGTTTGTTATATACCTATCATCAGTTGGCATTGAAAGATTTGGATGCAATGACCAAATTTGTTCAAAGCAAAGTGAAAGAATCTAAAAAATCCTCAAGCGGAAAGGTTGTTCCGCTGAAAGAGGCCTACCAAGCCGTGATGTCTCGACCGGATGATGATGGTTTGATCGAAAAGGTGATCGGTCCTCTCCGAAATGAACTTGAAGACATGGATGAAAAAGAACGAATCACACAGGATTTGATTCAGGAAGCCCTCAATGCTTTACAAAATACAAAAAACTTTAAAGCTGATGTTCAGGTGACCTATTGGATTTTCCTCGAAAACACGATCGCCGATCTAAAGCAAAATTTAACGAGCGCAGAAGATGTGGCCTCCTCTTTCGAACACCGAATGCTCCAGAAAATTGCAAAAGCAAAAATTGAGATTACCGACAAAGCAAAGCAGGAAAGAACTCTGCGGGTCATGAAATCAACAATAAGTCCTTCGGAAGTTTCAGCCAAAATTCTTCAAGGTCTTGAAAAAAAGGATGATGGAAAGAAAGAATAGGCTGGAGCCTTTATGTGGCAAATTGCCTCTCTGTTTTTTTTGATTTCTTGCTTTCCTTTGATTTCTGTCTTTGCCGACGTTCTGGTTGTTCGTCATATTCGGCCATCAGAAAAAGACAGTCGTTTAAATTACCGGTTAGAGTTATTGGAGCTTGCTTTCAAAAAAACTCAAGTTCCCTACAAACTTGTTCCCGTCGAGTCGTCGATGCCAATTTCCAGAGCATTTCTCGAGATGAATCATTCAAAGCCACTCTTAGACATCATTTCAGGTCAAACATCCATCGACCGTGAAGCAAAGCTTCGTCCCATTCGCTTTCCTATTGATCGGGGAGTCATGGGACTCAGGGTTTTTTTGGTGCAGCCCAAAAATCAAAACTTATTTAAAAGTATTCAAACGCTTGAAGATCTCAAGAAATTTGATTTTGGTTTGATGAAAAGCTGGTTGGACACTGATTTATTCAGAGATGCAGGTTTAAAGGTCGTGTATGCATCGAAATATGAAAGTCTTTTTGAAATGGTTGCAGCAGGTCGATTCTCAGCGTTGTCTCGATCCGTGGCTGAGGTCACTGCAGAGAAAAAGATGTTTGGTGTTGAAAAAAATCCTCTGGTGATCGAGACTAATCTTTTGTTGCAGTATCCTGCCGCCGAATATTTTTTCGTACGTGAAAAGGATGAAAAACTATACCAGACGGTGTCCCAAGGACTGTCCATTGCCTTTAGTGATGGTTCCTTTTTTAAGTTATTCGACAAATATTTTGCAAATGATTTTGCCGCATTAAGAATAAAACAGAGGCGTGTCATTAAGATTCCTAACAGCTATCTTTCAAAACAAGTCCTCGATGTTGATCCGCGCTGGTGGTACCAACAATGAGGGAACACCAAGGGGGACTGCTGCGCCCTTTGCTCAGCCCTTTCATCCAATCAAGTTTAGTTCGACAAGTTTTCTATTTTCTGATGATCGTGGGTTTTTTATTTACATCATTATACACCCATATCCAGTACAGCGATGAAGTTGCTTCTCAGCAAAAGAATCTGATTGTCCAGGTGGAAGCTAAGCTGCGGGTTGTGCAGGATCAGCTGGCTCAAGCGGTTTGGCAGCTCAATTATGAAGATCTTCAGAATATTGTTCGAGTTTTTGCCATCGACGAGCAAATTGGTTATGTCAAAGTGGTCGCTGACAATATGCCGACCCAAGAGGTGAACCATCTCAAAGCTGATGAAAAGCCTTTTTATGTGATCACTAGGACAATTGAAAAAACAATGGAGCAGGATCAGAGAATATTAGGCTCAATTGAGATCGGATTAAGTCATTCGGAAATCAAAACACGAGCAATTTCCAATCTCTTCGTGAACTTTATGTACAATCTGTTACGTGTCGTTTTGTTGGTGATGATTATAGGAGTTTTCTTCTATCGAAAAATTACAAAACCATTGCTTGATTTGGTTCGCGAGGCTCAGGGTTATGAAAATAATCTTCCCCTTGCTGTTGAGAAGGAGCCTCATCTCACCTCATCTCAGAAGATTTTGAAAGATCAGATTGGTGACATTCATCAGCTCCAATTTGCAATTCACGGTCTTAAACAGAGTTTGGAAAAAGCAGTGAAATTGCAAAACCAGTTTGAGCAAGAAAAAACCAATGCCGAACAAGCCCTTGCCCATGAAAAAGAGCGGCGGGAATATTATCAGCGCATGGAGCTGTTGGGGCGATTGACGGCCCAAATCGCCCATGATTTTAATAACATCATCTTCTTAGCCACCTTAAAGACTGAAGCGCTGGAGCGTAAACTCAGTCCGGAATTGCAACAGGTGACACGCCAGATTCGTTCCATACTTCATCAGTCGAATGAAATCATAGATCTGCTGTTGTCTTATGTTCGCCAAAAGCCAAAACAAAAACAAATTTACTCATTGTCGAGTTTGATTCTAGAGATGATTCCGTTATTTGAGGTCGCACTCGGGCGACACTATAGCCTTGTTGTAGAGGGATTGGAAATTTCTTGTCCTGTGCTACTTGAAAAAGTCTCCTTCAGTTCTGCAATGCTGAATTTGTTAGTGAACGCCCGTGATGCCCAGACCGACGGTGGTGAAATCAAAATTGTTCTTCAGAAGCGTTCACCTGAAGAGGTCGAGGTGAGTGTTATCGACCGCGGAGTGGGTATTCCTCCTGAGTTATTTGAAAAAATTTTCGAGCCGTTGTTTACAACAAAGCCAGCCTACATGGGCACCGGTCTGGGTTTATCTCAGGTGAAGGATGCGACCGAGTCCTTCGGTGGGCGGGTCGAGGTGACCTCAGGTCCTAAGTCTGGAACCGTCTTCAGGTTGATTTTCCCAATCAGTTCACAGAATGATGCTTAGATCTCGCATCATCAAAAGAAGTTCTCAAAAGTAAAAAAATAGTCTCAAGTTTAGACACTTTCCTCCGAAATAGAATTCAACGGAGGCACGACATGTTCATCCAAGGAAATCTTCAAGCTGTCTTTGATGCCCTTTATACCATCGGAGCCATTGATCCAATTTTGAAAATGGATTGGCAAAACGTCACTCAAGAAATGGAACATCATCCAGATATGGTGATGGAAGTTGTTGAAAAAATTAATGAGTGTCAAGGTTCAACCGAAAAATTAATACAAACTTTTAATCAACTTGATCCTAAATTGATTCAGTTTGCCGCATTGGAGGTGGCTCGTGAATTTTGTGAATTTCAAGAGCGTCAAACTCTGCACTAAACTCTTTTTATTCTGTCTCTTTAGCTTTTCAACAATTCGTGTGAAGGCTTGGGAAGTGGACTTTTCTCGAAGGCAGCTGGATTTTCAATCTGTCTCGGATGAGTCTCGGATGCCTGCCAGCACGGAAAGCAGCGAGCGTATTAGCTTGGTTGAACAAGTGATTGATCCTCAGGAGCTTCCTCAAGATGTGGTGATTCTGAGCACAGATAAGGGATTTGTCCCGGATCAGATTCGGTTGCGAAAAAATGGAGTCTATAAAATCCATGTCGTGAACGTGAACTCTGCTCAAAAGAATACAAGTTTTGTCATGGAAGCCTTTTCTGAGTTCCATGCGACAAGTTTTGGCGTGCAGAAAACCTTTCAAGTCTCTCCGAAAAAAGAGGGAGTTTATGGATTTCATTGTCCCGAAACAGCGACGAAAGGTCGACTCGTGATTTACGATTCATCACCACGTCGTTTGTCATCAGTCAGCAAAGACTAATTCAAGAAAGCGAATCAGGTATGGCGGGAAGTATTCGGCACGGAGCTCAGGTTTATAAAGACGCGATTGAACAAAACATGTCGCCGATTTTGCCTTATCTCAATGATCCGACGGTCTCGGAAATTTTGATCAACGGTCCCAACGAAGTTTTTGTCGAGCGCAAAGGAAAACTCGAGCGAGTTCCTGCGCAGTTTTCAAGTGAGGCAGCCTTGCAGGCAGCCGTCACGAGTATCGCAGGTAGTGTTGAACGTCGTGTGAGTGAAGAAGAACCCCGTTTAGATGCAAGAATGCCGGATGGTTCTAGATTAGCGGTGGTCATGCCTCCGTGTTCCAGAAAAGGAACAACGGTGAGCATTCGAAAGTTTACAAAAAATAAAATCAGCATTGTTGATTATATCAAAACGGGTGCCCTGAATGAAGACGGAGCCCTGTTTTTGAATATGTGCATGTTTTTGGGAAAGAACATCATCGTTTCAGGTGGAACGGGCTCTGGAAAAACAACCTTACTTAATCTCCTTTGTTCAAAAATTCCAAAAGGTCAGCGCATCATCGTGATTGAAGATTCCAGCGAATTACAAATCGAATATGAACACGTTGTGATGTTTGAAACAAAAAGTGCAAATGCCATGGGCGAGGGTGAGATCACAATTCGTGATTTGCTCAAGTCCTCTCTGCGCCTCCGCCCTGATCGGATCATTGTTGGTGAAGTTCGCTCCTCCGAGGCTCTCGAGTTAATCAACGCGATGAACACGGGTCACAAGGGTTGCTTGGGAACGGTGCACGCAAACTCGGCAGAGGATGCCATTGTACGACTTGAGGCTTTAGCTCAGGGCGGAGATAGCCGGATTAGCGAGCGTGCTTTGCGCCTGCAAATTTCATCGGCAGTCGAAGTCATTGTCCAGATCTCACGGCTTTCTGATGGGTCGCGCAAAGTCACTGAAATATCAGAAGTTCGGGGATTCTCGGCGGATGGAAACTATCTTGTGACGCCCATTTACAGGATGGGGCGTCTCAAGCGCCAACCTGATGGAACGCTCTTGGGTCAGCTCGAGCCCACAGGAGAAGTGCCCACATTCATGCAAGAAATCATTGATAATAATTTTGGCAGTCAGTTTCCCCTGTCAAAGTTTACGGTATCCAAGTCCGCATAATTTGTGTAGATTTTTGCAGACGCATGAAGTTTAGCTGCAAAATATCCAACTCATTGTTTCACTATTTAGAGCGCTCTGGTGTCGAGCTGAGTGAAGTCTATGAGCAGTTGCCAATGCCTATTGAGCTCCTCAAAGATCCATCTTACTGGATTAGCGCCCACGACATGGAACAAATATTATCTGTGGTGGAAAAAGCAACTTTGTATCAAAGGCCCCTCGAAGGTCAGCGTGAAAATCTTTTTCAAAATATCGCTCATCTGAGCGCAGAGCTCAAATGTTGGGGTGTCCTTGATCATGTCCTCCGAATGATGCCTCGGCCATTTGAAATTTTTCGTCAACCTGATAATCTCTTGTCGCATTTTATTCAGCCCCGACCGCCGATTTTTAACCTCACTTTGGCGGACAACAAAGTTGAATTTGATTTGCCAATATTGCATGAAGATTTCCCCCACGTTGCCGAGTACATTCGTTCTGCCATTGAAGCCATTCCGACCTACAAGGGGCTTTCACCTGCTCAGTGCAGGTGGGAGGGGATTCACCTAGAAATTTCCTATGAGCAAAACCAAATTGGTTTAAGTAATTTTGAAACCGAGAATCAGCTTTCACCAGATTTGTTTCGTTCCGTCATTTATGAAATTGAAAAGCGCCAGCCTGAACTCTCAGAAATCGGCTTTGTCGAATCAAAAAATGAACCCAAAAGTGAAAAGGTTCGTGAAGAATCGCCGGCGCTGAAAGCAAAACGAAACTTCGGACAGCAAAGTTTTTTTCAAGTTGATTCGGTGGACTCTGAATCTTCGGAAGAGATTGATGGCGCAGATCAGTTCGCTGAAAATCAAAAGGGCTCTGGCATCGAACAGCTCAGCAAACAGGATTTGCGCAAGCTTGGACAGAATCTCGCAAAGCTCAATGATTTTATGTATCGTGCGCAGCAGATGGTAACAATCTTATCGCAAACACCAATGAATAAAAGTACCTCGCAAAAGCTTTTTCATAAAACAGATTGGCAATCCGTTCGTCATCAGTTTCCGGAAATTTTACAAGACTCATTTAAACTTTTAAAACACATGGATTCAGAAGGAGATCAGCCTTGGCAAAAATAAGTGAAATTCACGCGCGCGAAATTCTCGATAGCCGTGGACAGCCCACCATCGAAGTTGAAGTCACCACTGAAACTGGAATCATCGGCCGTGCTGCAGTCCCCTCTGGAGCGTCCACCGGAGCTCATGAGGCCTGTGAATTGCGAGACCAAGATGCCAACCGTTTCATGGGAAAAGGTGTTTTGAAGGCTTGTCAAAATGTGAAAGAGAAAATTCGTAAAGAGCTCCTGGGATTTGACGTTTCTGATCAGCCCGGCATTGATAAGACTCTGATTCAGATTGATGGAACGGAAAACAAATCAAATTTGGGAGCCAATGCCATTTTAGGCGTTTCATTGGCTTGCGCCAAAGCGGCTGCTCAAACCCATGGACTTTCTTTGTTTCGTTATGTTGGGGGATCTCAAGTTCGCCAGCTTCCGGTTCCTCTCATGAACGTCATCAATGGTGGCGCGCACGCCAATAATGGTTTGGATGTTCAGGAGTTCATGATTGTTCCAACTGTAAATAATTCTTATTTAGATTCTTTGCGCGCTGGGAGTGAAGTGTTTCAGTGTTTGAAAAAAATTCTTGGACAAAAGGGAATGTCAACGGCAGTTGGCGACGAAGGTGGGTTTGCTCCAAAACTTTCCGGGAATCGCGAAGCTTTGGATTTGTTGATGGAAGCGATTCAAAAGGCCGGATACGAACCTGGACAAGAGATTTTTTTAGCTCTTGATGTGGCTGCCACAGAGCTCTATGGCGATGGCCAATACAAGTGGGAGGGTAAAAAAATCTCTCCAACTGAGCTTCAGGGCATTTATAAAAAGTGGTCTGATGATTATCCCCTCGTCAGTATTGAAGATGGTTTTTCCGAAGATGATTGGACCTCTTGGACCCAAATCACCGCACAGTTAGGTTCCGTTGTTCAGCTGGTGGGTGATGACCTTTTTGTCACCAACCCAAAGCGTCTGAAAATCGGAATCGAGAAAAAAGCAGCCAATGCACTTCTTGTGAAGGTCAATCAGATTGGGACTCTCACTGAAACAGCTGAAGCTGTCGCGATGGCCCAAACGAATCGCTACAAAACAGTCATGTCCCATCGAAGCGGCGAAACAGAGGATAGCCTGATTGCTGATTTGGCGGTCGGTCTCAGTTGTCATCAGATTAAAACTGGAAGTCTGTGTCGTTCTGAAAGAACAGCTAAATACAATCAGTTAATTCGTATCGGTGAAGAACTTGGCTCTACAGCAAAGTATTGGGATAAATCGGCATTTCGGTAAAAAGCACGCCTGATGATTGATCCATCAATCATCAGGTTTAAAGCACGATTTCTTCTGTGAGGGTTTTGAAACCCTCAAAAGGCGCCGACATTTCGATTTGGACTTTGTTCTCTGTCAGAAAATTCATATGAATTTCATTCCAAGTTTGGATCGACTGTTTTTCAAGAGCAGCTTTTTCGATGATCTTTTGGTAGTTGGCATCGATCCATTTTTGTAAAAGGTTGGTCAGTTGCAAATTTGCTCGCTTGATGGCATCCGATTCTGTGTTTTTTTCCACTGGATGAAGAATCAATGACTCGAGTTGAATGGATGTGTTTTGAAGAGTTCTGCTGACGCTAATCTTGCGAAATCGAATTTTTTCAAAAATATTTTCCTGGGATTGTGGCTGAATCTTTTTATCAATGCTGAAACTTGTGCTCTCACTACTGATGCTGTCGCCTCGATCAAGTGGAATCACTTCTTCTTTTTCCAGTGCATATTCTTTTTGCCCGGATGCAGAGGAGCTAGGGTCTTGCTGCGTCTGGCAGGCGAGCAGGACGAAGGGAAGAATAAAGATAAAATTTTTCATAGATAAAAGGCTATTTCAATTTTTGACAATCGTCGAGATAAAGTCTCGTCGTTTAAGCGTTGTAGTGGTCAATTTGTGTTCATCAGGTTAAGATAGAATTTCAGTGAGAATTTTTGAATGACGAAGCCTATTGAGTTGTATATCCAGATTTTTCATCGCATTCGTGATCTCCTGGATCATCCAAAAAAAGTTTTTATTTTATGTCTCGGTTTTTTTGTTTTCTCGATGTTGACGAGCGGTTTGTGGTGGCGGCTCTGGGCACTGAAGGCCGATGAGGCTCGCCGGGTCCATTTGATCTATGAAGAAAAGCAAAAATTGCAAAAACTCGAAGGCATGCTCGCACAGGCCCAAAGTCTAAGATACATTGAAAAACAGGCCAAAGATCGCCTTGACCTTGTGGCAGAGGATGACCTTGTTTTTATTTTTTCCGAGTAGTATCAATAATTTAAGAATGTGACGCAGGCTCTTCAGTTCAGCGAGATCAAACTTGCCTTTGCTTGAAAGTAGGTAGAATAATTACTCTATTAGATGAGAAAAACGTCGATATAGAGAGTGATAGAGGCTATCATAAATCTAAGTCGAGATGGGATCAAGAATGAAGACCATTTATAAACCTGAACACTTCAAAGAAATGCGAAAACGATTGGGCTATAGTGCTGGAGACGTTGCACGCCGAATAAGTACTCCGCTTGAGCGAGTCCGGCAGTGGGAATCTGGTTCGGCAGTTCCGGAAGTGGAAGACTTGGCTAAACTCCAGGTCTTGTTTCAGCAAGCACAGGTTTGCTGCCAGGATGTGCAAGTTCTATCTCTCACAGAAATGGAAATGCAGCAGAAGTCCCTTGATCAAATTCAAGCCACGTTGATTTAACAGTTCCTTTTGTTTTGGCTTTTTCAATCGACAAATCTAGAGAGATCTCTGATGATCTCGGGCAATGAAAAAAACTGTTTATTTGATTGATGTTAGCTCTCTTTTTTTTCGTGCATTTTACGCCATTCGACCGCTGACATCTCCGAGCGGGGTGCCGGTCAATGCTGTCTACGGTTTTTATTCAATGATCTTCAAGCTGTTTAAAGAAGAAAAACCGGATTACCTTGTTTTTTGCTACGATCAGAAAGAGCCCTCATTTCGAAAAGACATCTACGATGATTACAAAGCCAATCGCACAGAGATGCCGGAAGATCTTGCCGTCCAAATTCCCTACATCAAAAAATTTGCTGATTTGATTGGGATTCCCTTTGTCGAGGTCAAAAAATATGAGGCCGACGATATCATTGGAACCTTGGTGCAAGTTTCTCAGAAAGAAAATTGTGAAACCTATATTGTGAGTGGTGATAAAGATTTTGCTCAGTTGATCTCGGATAAAGTTTTTTTGTTTGATACCATGAAGAACATCAAAATGAATGGATCCATGGCCAAAGAAAAATGGGGCATTCATCCACATCAAATGGTGGACTACTTGGCTCTTGTTGGGGATTCGTCGGACAACGTGCCAGGAGTTGCGGGAATTGGTCCGAAGGGAGCAGTAAAGCTCATCGAACAGTTTGAGACTTTGGAAAACATTTACGAACGCATTGATGAGGTGTCCAGCGAATCGATCAGAAAAAAGCTCATCGAATCCAAAGAAAACGCATTTCTTTCCAAAAAATTAGTGACCATTGAATGTTCAGTCCCGATGCCATTGAATTTGTCAGACTATGGTTTTCGAACACCCAACGCTCCAGAAATCGAGAGTTTGCTCAACGATCTGAATTTTCAGCAAATGAAAAAAAATCTCCCAGATATTCTGGCTCGAGTCGGCGGGACGGAGATTTCCTCAATCGGTTCCACAGCCGCGCCTTCCGTTGCGGCTCCCGAGATCATGATTGCAGAACCCCGGACAGAGCCACAGATGGAGTCTCCAATTGAAGATCCTCATGAATACAGCGAAGCGACGGACTGGTCTGAGTTTATCGGGGGACCAGGTCCATTGAATGAAATCGGATTTTTTGGACGCGAAGACTCTGTCATCATTGTGAGGATTCAGCAAAAGAAAGTACGTTACATCAGAACAAACTCGCTGATGCAGGCTCAGGTTCAAAATGATGTGGCCAATATGAAAGAGCCGCGATTTTTTGGATTTGATGTGAAGTCTTGTCTGCGGCTACTCTTTTCCGAAAAATTTGTTCATTTAGACTATGTGATCTCCTGGGATTCTCAGCTACTGGCCTATGCTCATCAGTCCGCAGACTGCACGGAACCCAAAAAAGTATTCAAACGATTTCTTGAGCAAGAGCCTTCGGAAGATGATCGGCATTTGGTTCAGCAGCATCTGCAATTGTATCAGAAGCTGCTCCTCGTTCAGAAAGATCATGGAGACTCACGGCCCGATATCAAAAAAGTTTATGAAAATTTGGATCAGCCACTGTCCCCGGTCATCTATTCCATGGAATGTGAAGGGATACGCATCGATCGTTCCTTTCTGAAAAAGATGAGTGATGAGCTCAAAGTCGAAATTGAAACAGTTCAAAGACAAATTCATGAATTGGCTGGTATGGAATTCAATGTGGCATCCCCAAAACAATTGGGCCAAGTTCTCTTTGAAAAACTTGGTTTGGATTCTTCCAAAAAAATTAAGACCGGGTTTTCGACAGACACCGATGTGTTGGAAAAACTGGATCACCCCATCGCCAAATTGGTTTTAGAATTTCGAGAACTCTCTAAGTTGAAATCGACCTATGTTGATTCATTGCCTGCACTCACAGCTCCGGGTTCAGATCGTGTTCATACACACCTGAATCAGGCATTGACTGCCACAGGCCGGTTGTCGAGCACTGAACCAAATCTGCAGAATATTCCAATTCGAACTGCTCGAGGGCGTTTGATTCGAAAGGCCTTCATTGCAGACGAAGGGAAAAGGCTTCTATCCATTGATTATTCCCAGATCGAGCTGCGAATTTTAGCCCACGTTGCGAACGATTCGAATTTAATCAAAGCCTTTCAGAATGATTTAGATATTCATACTGCGACGGCAGCGGAAGTATTTCGGGTCGAATTAAAGGATGTCACTTCTGATCTCAGGCGAACGGCCAAGGCGATTAATTTTGGAATTGCGTATGGTCAGGGGGCATTTGGTTTGGCGGAAAATCTTGGAATTTCTCGGACAGAGGCAAAGGACATCATCAACCGGTATTTTCATCAGTTTCAGGGAGTCCAAAATTACATTGAGTCCACGATTCGACTTGCTCACGAGCAAGGTTATGTTGAGACCTTGTTCGGACGACGACGGTATATTGAGGAGCTCAAATCCAAAAACGCAGCAATGCGAAGTTTTGGAGAGAGGGCTGCAATCAATGCCCCGATTCAAGGGACAGCCAGTGATCTGATCAAAAAAGCGATGATCGAGATCAGCAAGAAGACAAAACTTAAAATGTTACTCCAAGTTCACGATGAATTGATCTTTGAGGGGACCTCGGCACAAATTGAGAGTGAAATTCCACAACTCAAACAAATCATGGAACAAGTAATTTTGCTGAAAGTCCCATTGAAGGTGAATGCGGCCTACGGATTAAATTGGGATGAGGCGCACTGACGGGAAACCGTTGTGCGCCATCTTTTTGTCACAGCGAAATATTAGGGATGACTGCTGTACTTCTGCTGACTTGATCATAGATCGACATGACCGAATTGCCGTATTGAATCTTTCGCGGACTTCCGTTGTAATTCACAAGACCTGTGTAATAGATCGCGCGAGTGTTTCGAGTTGTGCGGGCAGCAAGCATCAGATTAACCTTGAGCACAATATGACCAAAAATCAAATCAAGATCAAAGTTGTTCAAGATCAATTGCTTCATTCGATTGTACTGAGCGGCACTGATGGTGGAAACGTTTTTTGTGACGCCTTGGTTCCACAAGATTGTTTGGGCTGAGTTTGGTCTTCCGATAAAACAATCCACAGCGCTATTGAAAAAGGCGATATTTTCATCCGGTGCTTGTCCCGGACGTCCACCCAGTTGATCGAAAACTTCTGAAATCCCCGCATTGACCAGCTGGCTCATTCCAGTTCCATTCACGGACGTGGCTGTTCGATCAAATTTGGTTTCTTGCTGAAGTTTTGCAACTACAACCTTTGGGTCAATCTTAAAACAAAATCCCGCACGAGTGATTTTTTCAGCAGCTTCGTCAAAACTCATGTTGTACAAGTTGGGATTTGATCGAAAAGTTGCACGACGGTATTGTTCAATATAATTCCGAATTGGAATCTTGATCTGTTGGAAGGTCGCAGACAATGGCGACGGCATTGATCGCAAAGTCCTAAAAAGCTCCGGAAAAACCCGTGAAACAACCGGATCCAAATAAAAGGCTGTTGCGACATACTGTGAACCAGCCAGATACCCGGCATCATTAAGCATTTGGTGTTGTGCTGACCCATCTTCATTGAATTCGCCTTGCATGTTGTATTCAAATTCAGCTAGGTCCGCATCGCTGAGTTCATTATTTCGGATATCCTCTGATGCCCTCTGAATATATTGAGGGAGTGCTCTCATCATTGATACAGCCGCGTGTGTTTGTTGCACGCAAAACAAAGAAGCAAACAGAAGAGTGAAGAACTTAGGCATATCGCCTCCTTCTTCTCATCTCCCTGAAAGTTCCGTTCCAGTTTGAGACGAAACAGGGTCGAAACAGGGGGCTGGGAATCAAAATCAGCTGTCAATGATCTTGGCACCAGACGATTTTTGTCAGTCCGTCGACCATCCGACGACTTTTCCGCCCTCGAAATACACTATCTTTTTTTCTTGTTTATAACCCTGCGAGGACGAGACATATTTCAAGTATTTCCATCGTTCATTTAAAAATGAGGGGTCACCTGAGATGTCCACGGATTGAGGTTCGCCCCAAGATTTTCGAACAAAATCTCGTGGCATTCCTAGCGCAATATCCTGATTTTGAACAAGCGTGAGGGTCTGATTTGAGGGACTTCCCGATCTTTGCCAAATCGATCGACTTGTGGCCCACGATTCTTTTTGTTCTAAGTCAGGGAGTGACAAATATTCAGCCCGCTCATCGTCACTTTCGAACCAGGGAAG
>JACCDR012010745.1_pt1 | contig 14956 bp, 21 predicted proteins | sample 7446431 | NCBI WGS metagenome assembly JACCDR01 (sample SAMN15323443, study PRJNA562643) | freshwater metagenome | isolation source: river surface water | place: USA:Blue River Watershed | collected 2017-08-17 | reverse complement strand
CCAGCTCTGCGCCAGGGACGGCCCAGCGCACGCCAGAATGGCCTTGCGGCCGTGCGGCGGCATGGTGTTGCCGGTGAAGTTCCGCGGACTCAGGCGCCGGCGGAAATGCCGGCAGTTGAGGCGCATATTGTGGATGCGTTGCTCGTGCGGCACCGCGCCCTTGGTGGTGATTTCGCCAACCAGCGCCATGGGCTTCGCGATGCCGATGATATGGCTGCCGGTATCCTCGATTTCGACCACTTCGAAGCGCGCGGACAGCGCATCGACCCACCACTCCAGACCGGCGATTGCCGACGGCTCGACGAAGAAGAAGGCGCGCGATCCCAGGTAATGGGCGCGCTCCAGCTCTTGCTTGGTGACGGGGTCGCGCATCCAGCCGATATAGACTGCGATTTCGCCCGGCGTGTCGCCGCCGTCATCGGCGCGCATCCGCCTGCCCTGGCAAATCCGGTTGAATTCGTCCTGGGTGTGCTCGCCGCCCTCGCCCAGCCGGACCAGGTCGACCGCCTTCGATTTGCAGGCCAGCTCGATAAGGCGCCCCACCCACTGGGTTTCCGGGAAATTGCCGGTGTCCTTCCTAGACCTGCGCATGCGGCCTCGCGATGACCAGCAGGCCCTTGCCATCGCGGGTCCGGTCCTGGAATACGCCAATCAGGAAATGCTCCGCCAGAGCGTGGCGCCATTCGGCGGCCGTCATCAGGCAAATGTGAGCCTGGCGGCCGTCCTTCATGATCTTCCTGGACGGCGACATGGCGATGACCATGATGCAGACGTCCAGGGTGCACTGGGCCAGGTGCTTGATCACGTCGAATAGGCATTCCGGCTCGATGTGCTCCAGCACGTCGGCGCAGACCACGAAGTGGGAGCCGCGATCGGGCACCGTCTCCTTGCCCTTGATCGCCGGGTCATACTCCCAGATGGTCAGCCCCTCGCGGAGCTTTGGGTCGACCTCGATGCCCTGCCGCAAGTGCCCTTTGCCGCAGCCGTAGTCCAGGACGCGGACGGGGCGGCCGTCTCCGGGCCTCAGGACGCGGATGATGTCCAGGACCTCTGGGACGTCCGCGCCGCGCCCATAGTCGCCTTCATAGCGGCGATGCAGGTCACGCTGCAGCGCCAGATATTCCGATGTGATGAGTGGCAATGTTCCCTCCGTTATCCGACCTCGGAAGGGTCTAACACCCAATCGGTTAACGTCCGGTTCCATTCCTGCGCATAGGGGGCGTCTTCGTAGTCAGTGAGCCAGGGGCCGCCCAGGGTCCAGTGGACATTGGCCGCGCTTGGTGCATCCATGTTGACGCTGTATGGCTCCGGCTGCATCCCAACCAGCCAATTCCAGCTCGCCGGCAGCTCGCCGATTTCCTCGTCATGGCACCAGCCGAATTGATGCAGGTATAGGCCTGGCGCGCTGTTGACCAGATAGGGGGGCAGGTTCTTGACCGCTGGGTGGGAGAGGTTGAACACCATGAAGCTCGACCAGAGCTTGCGCGCGTACCAGGTCTGGACCTGGCCGTCCATTTTGACCTCCTGGACGCCTAACGCTGCCTGGATGTCGGCCTGGCGCTGCAGGTCATGCTTAACCACCCAGACCGCCTTGGACGGGTCATCCTTGACGCGCTGGAACAGCTCCAGGACATTGCCCCGGATCAGCATGTCGCAATCCATGAAGATCGCCGCGCCACTGCTGCCGGCGAGATGAGGGACCAGGAAGCGCGAGAGCGCGAACTCCGTAGACATCGGGGCGCCGGAGATGACGTCTACCAGGCGTCCCCGCTCGTCCGTGGAAATCGGCCGTTGGTAGAGGCCACGCTCCTGCAGCTCGCGCAGATGCAGACCGTGAATGGAGCGGTAAGGCTTGGTATGCCCCAGCGAACGCTTGACCGACCTCGCGGCCACAGCGAAGGCCTGGGGGAAGGGGGAGTCGTAGCCGATATAGACGAATTTCTTCATTGCGGTTTCCGGTAAAAAAATAGCCGCCGAAGCGGCCTAGTCAAAGGGAGGAAACGCCCAAAGATGAGGGCCTAAGGCCGTGGAGGCGCGAGCCGCCAAGACGCCAAAACGCTACCACGAAAAACATCGCCCCGCCAAGGCCCCGAAACCGCAAGGGGGATTGGCAGGGCGACGCATTCGCCACCGTCGGGAGGCAGGCGACTATAGCACCGTTGCCGGCGCGCTATGCGGGAAGGAGGCAATGGCCTGGACACCGCTGACGATCGACCCGGCGCCACCTGTGCCCGCCGTCGAGACCAGGAAAATGCCACGGATCGGGAACTGGGAGCCGGAGCTGACAGCATCATCCAAAACGCCGGCGGTCGCCGTGGTGTAGAGCTGGACGTTGGCAGCGCAGGCATCGGCCACGCGGATCAGCGGGGCGCCCGACTTCATGAACCAGCCGGCCTCATTCGCCGCCAGGGTCGACCCCTGGCGGAACGCAATGGCGCGATTGAGGTTCGCCACGCTCGTGCCGCCGGCGACGCTGGTGGCGTTGCCGTCCTTGTCGATGCCGACCGTGTCATACTGGGTAATCGTGGCCGTGGCCTTGGCGAAAACCCAGATGCTACCGTCCGTGGCCTCGACCTGGGTCCCCAGCTTATGCGGGAACGCCGGGATTTCAGGCGTGGAGGTGGAAATCGCCGCGTAGACGATATCCAGATTGAGGTCCACACCGATGATGGACTGAGAAACTCGTGCAACCATCTTATTAACTCCTGGACCTTAAGTCCCTGTAACCATTGACGCCTTCGGATTAGGTCGTGAGAACGCCCTGCAGGAACCCGTTGGTCAGGACCATGTTGCCTGCCCAGCCCATGAGCCGGACCATGGCGTCCTGGTTGACGGAGAACCGATCCGGATTGAGCGGGACCATGTTCCGTTCTTTGTGCGGCATCAGATAGATGTAGTCCGTGTTCAACATGAACGCGGTGGAGCTCGGCGCGCCGCCGATGGCGCCGGCATCGTTGGAACCGAAGGTGTTGCCGTCATCGGTCGCGCCCTGGAAGCCGCCATCCAGGACCACGTCAGCCGTCATGAACTTCAGCGAGCTGAAGCCGGCCTTGGCCAGATCGGTGTTGGTGTCCGTGATCCGCGCATAGCCCTGCAGGAAGGACGCATAAGAGGACCAAACAGTATTGTCCGCCAGGATCAGGTCCGGCTTGTCGGAGCCACGGCAGAGCTGGACCCACAGCGCCAGCAGGTAGCGGAAGACGTTGCTTTCGCTCACGGCCGCGCCGCCGTCAGTCAGAGCCGAATACGCCTTGTTCCTCCAGAACGTCCAGGTCAGGCGATCGATGCCACCCACCGTGCCGGAGCCAGGCGAGGAGGCCACCAGGGCGCGCAGGCCGTTGATCTGGCCCGTAAACGAGCCGTCGCCGTACATGTCATAGGCCAGGCCGTTCTGGAGGGTACGCTCCGCGTTGTCCATGCGGCCAGCCAGCAGGCCGATGATCTGCTCCTTGCCGGCGTTCTGCAGTTCCTCCAGACCGGACATCGAGATGGCCACGGCCACCTGGCGGATGGGGAATTCCGCGCCAGTGAAGATCGTCGACGGCGAGATGTTCAGGACGTCATAGCCCGAATAACGGGTATACGTCCGGTTGTTCGCATATTCGAGCTCGCGGACAATGGTCCGGCCGCCGCTGAAGGTCTGGATTTTGCCCTTCCTCGCCATGCGGGTCAGAATGGCATTGTTGCGGGTCATGTTGTCCGCAGCCTTGCCCGAACGCCGGCGCAAGGTCGTCGTAACGATTTCCGATAGGTTCGGTGAAGGCATGTTCGCAGCTCGCTTTACTAGCGCGCTGCGATTTCATCCCAGGTCTTGAGAAGATCGTCCGCAGCGCTTCCAACACTCGTCAGGGGCGCCGTGTGCGACTGTCCCGGCTGGCCCGCCAGATGGACCCCCGCCGCGACCGCGCCGCGCCTCTGTCTCTCCGTCGCCTCCTTGGCCGCCCTCTCCTGGGCGGCCACAGCATCGGCGTCGGCCTTCATCTTGGCCTGGACATCCGGTCGCATCGAGACGGCGGCCGAATAAGCGTGGCGCAAGACAGTTTTGGCGTCAGCCCCGGGATGCGCCGCCTTCACTGCAGGGATGCATGCGTTGATCTGCGCCCGGACTTCGTCGAAGTATTTGCCCTCCGGCGACTGGGCGAACGCATTGATTTCCTGCAGCAGCGGACTCATTTGCTGGACCTGGACTTGGCTCTCCAGCGCTTGGATGCGCTGCATGACCGGGTCCGCCCCAGCGTGTCCGTTGCCATTCTGGGCCTGAGCCTGCGGGGGAGCCATGGTTCCGGCGGCCATTTCCGCCAGGTCGTCCAGGTTCACCTTGAACATCTGCGCCAGCGAGAGCATGGCCTGATAAGGCTGCTGCTCAAGAGTGCGCTGCGCGTCCGTCAGCTTCTTCAGGCCGTCACGCCAGTGGATACCGCGCGCCTTTGACATCGCGTTCAGCTCAGCCAGGTCTTGGCCGATCTGCTGAAATCCTTGGGCAACCTGGGTTTCGCGCGCCGTGATTTTGGCTCTCACGGATGCGGGCACCTTGCCCCAATCGTCGGCGGAGATATCGTTCCAATTCGAAGGTGGACCTTCACCAGGAGGGGATTCCTGGGCCTTCGGTTGTCCTTCGCCAGCCTTTGGGTCGGCAGCGGCAGCGGCGGCAGGCTCGGCCGCCTTTGGGTCGGCCGTGCCGTCTTCCTTTTTCGCGAACCGCCCCTGTTCATCGCGGAGACGATCGCCCGTGCTGGATTCTTTTTCGCCGGTTTCCGCGCCGGCGTCAATATTCTGTTTCTGCTCTACTCCGCCGGCGTCGCTTTCGCTTGCGGCAGCTCCCCGGCTTCCCGCGTCGACGCCCCCAGCATCTGCGCTGCCTTCTGCACTTCCGCCGCCTCTTTCGGCTTCGTCCCAGGCTGCTGTAAGATCGTCAGCGGCTGAGCTGCCAAGTCCGAATCCTGTTCCCGACATTCTTGAAATCCACCTTGCTCGACAATGTCCCAGGCCTCCGCGACAACCTTCTCCATGGATTCCACGGGTGGCGGCCGATAGGCGGGGAGGGCCTCATTCCCCACTTCCTCGCATCCGCTGGCCTTCGTGACCTTACGGAATTCACTGAGCGATGTCATTAGCTGCCCAGTCGCCGGGTGAAACGTTGGGGGGATTTCATCGCGGACGAAATAGGGCATCGGCAGCGCGGAGCGCTTCGCCGGCGGCAGCAGCGGGGCAGCCTGGCTCTTGGGCACCAGCTTGCCGTCCCGCATGACATAGGTTTCCCGGGCCATCAGAACAACCACGCCCCCAGCCCCATGCCGCAGATGAAGGCGCCGGCGATTAGGCATAGAAGGGTCCAGAGCAGGCGAGAATCTACGGACGTCTCCCGGAGGCGACCTTGCATGCACGCGGCATCCCAGCCCAGCTTAAACCCATGAGCATCATAAGGATGGGCGCGACCGGATACATGGAGGTCGTCCCAGGCCTCCGTCATCGGATGGCCCGCCGGAAAATGGACCCGGCTGTCCCATGTTGCCTTGCTCATGCCCCCAGCTCCTTCTCACCCCAGCGCGCTAGCGCCAGGGCGTCCTCCAGGGCGTTGTGGGGGACGGCGCTGTCCAGCTCGCCGGAGTGCACCAGCAGGGTGCGAAGTTGGAATGGCAGGTCTTTGAATTCGTTCTGTGCGCTCCAGCCGTCCAGGAGCTGGTTGAGGTGGGCGAAGTCGGCGGGGTGATCGGCCACAACTTCCACCCATCCGGATGATGCGACGTTGCGCAAGAAAGCCACAGCCAGGCTGCAGAGCCGATCATGCGTCACGGGAGTGAAAGGCATAAAGCTGGCATCTAGGACGGGAAGAACGTTTTTTTCCACCCATTCGGCCTGCTGCCCTACAGAGCGAAGGCCGTAATAAAACGCCAAGCTCGTATCGGAACCGTCCACCAGCGCAATGCTGATCAGATTGCCGCCGTAGCCGTTGAATTCGCAATCCAGATAGAGTCTTCTCATTTTTTGCGGTTTCCTGTATTCTCATAAACGCAAGATGCCTTCTTGTCCTTTCGGGTGCTCCGGAAACCCTCAGCATTCGCACTGCTGAGGGTTTTCTATTTCTTGTCGCCGCCCGCCGGCTTCGGCTTCGCCGCCTGTTTCTCCTTCGTCGCCATCATCTTGGTTTCGTGTTGCTCCTGGCGCTGCATCTGGCGCTCCGCCATGCCCTCCTCGCGCTCGCCCTGGCGCTCTGCACGCTCGTCCTCACGCTCCGCCATCTGATCGTCGCGGACCATCTGGCGCTCCTGCATTACGGCTTTCTGTTGCTCGCCCTGCAGCTTAATTTGGTTGGTTTGCTGCTGGAGCTGCAGCTTCATCCGGCCTTCTTCGGCCATGAGCTGCATCTTGGCCTCCATGACCTGCAGCTCCATCTGCATTTTCTGGATGTCGAGCTGATGCTTTTCGCGGGCAAGCTGCATTTCCAGTTGCATCTTGGCCATTTCAAAGTCTTGCTGCTGCTTCGCGGCTGCAGCGTCGGCCTCCATCTTGGCCTTTTCGGTCTGAGCCTTGATTTCGTCCGGGGATGGCTGTTTCGGGGGCGGATTGGCTGCCTTCTCCTGCATTCGATCCAGGAAGATTTCGAAGGCCGTTTCCAGCTCGCGCGAGGCACCGAAGCCGCGCACGGCAAACAGCAGCATCTGCGATAGGAGCGGCACGGCCTCCGGGAGCTGGGCGCCGAGTAGGAGCGCTTTCTCCATGAAGACCGACATGGTTTCCAGGAGTTGGGTCCGGCGCTGCTGCTCCATCGCCGCGTCCGGCTCGATGGTCGAGTCGGTTTCGATGGTGATCTGGAATCCGCGGAGCTTCTCGTCCTTCAGCAGCTTGACCGCGCGGATGAATATCTCCTTCGCGGTCGGCAGCGGCGGAATAGGGGCAGGAGCTCCGGGAACCGGCATCGGTTCGGAGGGAGCGCCGGGCGGAGCTCCTGCAGCCGGCATCAGCGGAGCGCCCGCCGGCAGGGTCGGGGGCATGGCGCCCCCGCTGGGTATTGGTGTCCCTACCCCCGGAGACGTCGCTGGTCCAGGCGTCACCCCTCCAGGGGCAGGGTATCCAGCCACAGGAGCCGGAGTAAGTGGCGCGCCACCAGGCAGCCCAGGAAGGCCGCCAGGCGCGCCAGGAATGGCGCCGACGTCATTGGCGGGCGGAACAGGCTGGCCTTGTGCCTTGGCCCTCAGGCCGCGCTCCTGGCCCTTCCACCAGTTTTCGAAGTCAGACATCTGCCAGAGCGAGGCCGGCGAGAAATGTTCGGCGATCATCTCGCCGGCGATGGCCAGCGTGTTGCGGGCGAAGGAGGCCATCTCCTCCTTGGGCTCGTTCCCGCGCTGCTCGCCATATCCGGCTTTCAGCTTCTGGGTGCCCAGCTTTTCCTTGGGGTCGGCCGCGCCGCGCATGACATCGAACACGCCGGACATCTGGTCCGCGTCGGCCTTGGCGACGGCGCGGGCCTCCACTAGGACCTGCAGCACCTTGGCATACTGCTCAATGGGCAGCCAGTCGGTCGCGCCTTCGAGGCCGCCCTTTTCGGTGAACTGGCCCCATTTCTGGACCGGGATAAGCTGGTTTTCATATCCAGCCTTCAGAAGTTCCTTTAGCTCGTCGTGAGCCGCGTCATAGCAGCCGGAGACGCGGATCGCCTCCAGCACGGCATCGGCGCGGATGGTCAGCTCGTCGACCTCGCGGGCCTGCGCGCCATACTCGATATAGTCCGGTACCGGCCAGACGGTATCGTTGGTCTTGGTGCCCAGCGCCGGCGGCGGGACGGGGAAAAAATTCTCCAGGCTCGACGGGTCATCGATCGTCGCGATGACTTCCTCGGTATAGCCCTCCGACACATAGACGATTTTGCGCCTGGTCTTGTCCCAGATGGCCCAGATTGGACAGCGCATCAGGACGCCGTTTTCGGGCTTTTCCGCGTCCGCGTCACTCATGCCGGACGGCTTGCTGTCAAACTGCAGCACAGTGACCAGGTGCTTAAGCCGGGCCTCATCGCCAAACAGCGGCTGGGCCAGGACCTGGTCCCGGGTCATATGCGAGCGAAAGCCGGTCCAGTTGACCTCGTCCCAGGTCCGCGCCGCATTGCAGAGGAAGTCCTCAGGGTGGACCAGGTCGAAGCAGATTTCCTCATCGACCACATTCTCCCAGGCCTCGATGCCGTCGGGCGGGGCAGGGCGGACAGGGGTCGAAAGGTCGGAATATTCGGCGCCGTTGCCCTTGGCCTGGTTGTACTCCTCGCGGCTGATCCGCTTATAGCGCGGGCGAGCCTCTGCCCAACCGCCGAGCTGGAAATCGAGCCGGCAAGCCTTCATGACGCGGTGGAACTGATCGTCCTTCGTCCGCATCTGATAGGCCAGCGAGCGCTGCAGGATCACGCATGCGGCGCGGGCGACGATTGACTCGTCCTTGTGCCGGCGCTCGACGATGACCTTAGGCGGCTTAGAATAGATCGCCGGGCCAGTGGTGCGGATGTTTGCCCACAGCAGATTGTAGCCCGTGCGAACGCTGGCTTCCTCGTCATCCGTCGCCTGGGCCTGGCTCCGGGCCTCGTCCCGGTAGCGCTTGACGATCATTTTATAGCGCTTCAGCCAGCGCTTATATGCCCCCTTGCGCGCAAGCTGCAGCTCCATCAGCCAGCGGCGGATTTCGCCTTCTTTGCCCTTGCCAAGGTCCTCTAGGCGCTCGACCTGGTTTGCCGGGGCGGAACTATCGGCCATTACATGCCGTCTCCGCGTGTGACGTAGAGGCTGGGCGTGTTCGCCGATGCGATGGCCGCGACGTGGGTGGCGGCCTCTGGAATGGTGACGATTTCGGAGGCTCCCGGGACCAGGCGCATGCTGGCCGTGGTGGTCGCCGCGACGCTATCGTCGCCGAAGGCCACATAAATGATATCGCTGCCGCCGACCGCGAGCAGGCGACACTGTTTGCCACCCTTTGGCAGCGCCGCCCGGCTGCTACTGGTTGACGTCGCCAGGACGAGAGAGCCCGCAGGGCAAAAGGGGTTAGCGCTGGCCATTAAATCAACCTCATCCGCTTACGCTCCGCCGCCATCTGGCGCTCGTGCTCTTTCCAGATATCATCGATGGTGACTTGCGGTCTACCGTCCTTGACGCCAATCAGCGGCACATCGATGTGCAGTGCGCGGCCTGGCGCCTGGCCAATCTTGTCGATGCCTGGCGTGCGGTGCGCGACACAGCCGATGCCGAAGCTGTCCGCGTTGTGGCTGGCGTAATTATGCTTGGCCTCCTTCCTGAACACCATGGCCTTGTCATCGAATTCATACTGGTAGGCGCCCAGCGTCTCCAGGGCGTCGGCGCAGCGCGGATGAAACCAGCTCTGGCGCAGCACCTTACGCGCGGCGGCATGGCGGTCCAGGACGTAATGAGGCGGGACCAGGACCGGGTTGAGGCCATATTCAATCATACCCTCGACGCGGGTCTTGCCTTCGGCGAGCAGTTCATGGACCTTGGCGTCCTGGGGCACGAAATCACACGCCGGGTTGTCCTTGGTGCCCCTCGGATACTGCTTTGCGTGGATCCGATTCGCATACCAGCGGATGGCCTGCAGTGAGCCTTCCAGATAGTCCACCCAGCGGACCTCATGGCCGACCCACTGGAAAAACCAGATTGCCATGGCGTCGGAATAGCCGAAGTCCCAGCAGCGATGGACGGGGAGCGTGGGGTCGATCGGAAACGGACGGATGCGCTTCCGGTTGCGCAGGATGGAGATTTCCTTGCCGTAGATCGACCCCAGGATGGCCGCCTCGAATGAAACGAAATACTCCTGGTCTATCAGCGCGTCGCCGGCGTCGTCGCCAAACACCGTTCGGTATTCGTTCCGCTGGGCCTCGACGCGCTCCAGGGGATAGCCTGTTTCCAGGACACCCTGGACAGAGGCGAACCACTTCTCCGGATCGGCCAGCGCCGCCTGCAGCGTCTTGTAGGCATGATTCTTGCCGCGCGGCGTGGTGATGAAAATCGCCGTCCCGTCATTTTCGTCCAGGATCGGGGAGAAATACGCCCAGGCCGCCGGCTTCGCGAGCGCCCATTCCGAGAAGGTGATGCCCAGCGGCGAGGCGCCAACCAGGTGATTGTAATTGTCGGAGCCGATGACCTGCCAGGTGGAGCCGTTGACCAGCTCGATGTACATCTCGTGGTCATTGGTCCGCTTGCGGATTTCTGGCGGGAACGCCTCGTCTATGCGCTTGCGGCCAGTGTGCGGATTGACCTGGTTCCAGATCGCCTTACGGGCCTGGGCATATTCGGGAAGGCAGTGCCACCAGGCGCCAACCCGCTTTGTCAGAGCATGGGCTGACCAGTGGAGGGCAATCTCATCCTTGCCCCAGCGCCGATGCGCGATCGCGATGGCGCGCTTCATCCCGCGTTGCAGCGCGAGCCATAAGCCTCCCTGGTATTTGCGCGGTTTCCAGCCCTGGGGCGGTAGGCGAATTACGGCCATTTATGCGGTTAGGCGGTCCTTTTTGTAAATGCGTGTTGCTTGTGTTTGAGAATCAACATATTTGTAGACCCAGACAGAGCGGAGGGCGACATGGTCAACAATCAAGGCATTATGCACCTGGCTGGCGTCAAGGGCGGAGAGCCGGTCTGCAGGAACCGCAGGGCGCATATGAGCACGACAGAGGACTGTTTCCGCCAGGAGCCGAAGCAGTGCAAGCGCTGCGCGGCGAAACTGGCCCAGCGCGATGCGAAGAAGGCGGCAAAAAACGCCTACGGCGAGACGATCACTGCGGAAATGGTCGCCGATGATCCGACGCTCCCGAAGCCGTATCCATTCCAAGACGGAGTCATCATCCTGGTGAACAAATTTACCAGCCGCATTGATGGTGGCTACCAGGTGAAGAACGGCAGCCAATGCGGCCGCTACTGGGGGACGCGCGAGCTGGCCCGCTTTGTCGAGCAAAACCCGCTCACCAAGGTTAGCATTAGCACCACCTAAGCGCTGGTTCCGACTGCACAATTTCAACGGCGCCGATGGAGAGACAAATGGGGGAGACTGCCGACATCCTGGAGCAGCACGGCGGACCAGGCCGCATCTATTGCCTTCGCGAGTGCACCTATGTTGTCAGTCGCTGCTCCGACTGCAAGGCCTTTGCCGAAAACCAGGGGTATGAAACGGACGGTTGTCCGACCATGGAGGACCGGGACGAGCGGGACCATGGGGACCGGGGAGCTGGCGTCTAATGGCTGACCGGCGCAACGTCCACCTGATGGCGCAGCAGCGCGCCATTCCGGACAGCAAGCTCTGCCAGTGCTGCGGCCAGCTCCGCCCGGACGTGATCCACGTCGACCTCAACGCGCACACCGTCAGCCGGGGCGTGAAGACGGTCAAGGTGCGGCCGACCGGCGCCGAGCTGATGGCGATCATGGTTCGCTTTCGCCCCGGCTCGCTGGTGCCCTATGAGCGAATTTATTCCGGCATCTGGGGCGCGGTCTTTGTCGAGGGTGGCCGCAAGACCCAAAACCACATTTCGGTTCAGGTCCTGCATCTGCGCCGCCAAATCGAGCCGCTGGGCCTGGGCCTCACCATGGTCCGCGGACTCGGTATGCGACTAGACATCGAGGGAGGCAACAATGGTTGAATACTGCCCGCATTGCCGCCGGGTCATGCCTGAGGAGTTTGTCATCGACATCAATCGGAACCTGGCGGAACGCTGGGGCAGGCAGGTCAGGCTCACGCCTAACGTCGCCGAGCTCGCCCATGCGCTCTGGAAGGCGGACGGCAACATCGTGAACCGCGATAGGCTCAAGGCGGCCATATGGGGCGCGGATGGAGCCTGCTGGCCGCAGTATGATGAAAACTCTCTATCGATCTGCACCAGCAAGCTGCGGGAGGCTCTGAGGCCGCTAGGCATCCACGTCATCACTGTCCACGGCGCCGGCGTCCGCATCGAGGTTGACCGGAAGGCCAGACCATGACCAAGGCACCAACGGCAACCTATGTGCATTTTCTGCGCCTGGTGGAGGCCAATGACGATCGGATGACCACTAGCTATTTCACCCATCACCTGAAGAAGGCCATCAGGCAAAATCACGTCTACACATCCAAGCTGCTGGGCGGCCTGAAGCTCACGCCCAACGGCGAGCAGATATTGGCCATGTACGGCAGCAAGGCCCAGCCGATCAAGAAGAAGGGCGAGCAGTGAGTAACGAAATCACCGCGCTGATCGCCATCGCCGCGTCATTGTCCGGCCTGGCGTTGGCGATAATCTCAGGAGGTCTTTACTATGTGGCAAGACTCATCCAGCACTATTCAGCAGATGCAGGCCGCCGCCCAGCAGTGCCCAGAGCTCACGTTCGGCCTCGCCGGCGTGCTGATGCTGGTGGGATTGGCGGTTTATCTACTGGCTACCAAAGGGGGGGAAAGTGACGTACCTGACTAAGCTTGCGCTTGCCTGGCTCGCCGGAGCCCTGGCCGCCGTGTCTATACTGGGGATCGCCGCCAGCATCTGGCTGGTGCAGCCTCTGCAGGAATGTGCCCTCGATGCCTCCGATGCTGGCATGAAGGCGGATTATGGCCCGTTCGGGACCATCAAAAGGGATTCGGTCCGAAAGTAGCGAAAGCGAAATGTAAGTGGCTGGATAGGCGCCGGCGGCAGCGATCTGGGGTCAATGCCGCCGGCGCTTTACGTTCAACTCATCGAGACAGAAAGATTTCTACCATGACGAGCAAATACACGCATCTGCATTTTCGCCGGATCACCGGCCTGGGGTCGATCGTGCCGCAGACCCGCGACGGCATCGGCTTCAAGGAGCTGGAGAACGGCATGGCTGAATTCCAGGTGTCCGATGGGTGTGGCGAGACGAAGGAGAAGTTCGCCGACGTCCTGGAGCGCATGACGCGCGCAGGCCTGTGCCTGCAGCTTGGCTCGACGGCGCCCCTGTTTGACGAAGTTCACCAGGTTGCGGCCCCAGTCTCGCTGGCAATCGAAGCTCTCGACACCATCCAGGACGAAGTCCCTGGCCAGTTTTCTGAAACCATGGACAGCCTGCGCCGCACCATCCAGGGCCAGGAGGCTGAACTCTCCAGCCTTCGCAAAGTCGCCCGCGAGGTCAGCTCAAGCCTCGATGTCATCCGCCATTGCGGCGTCCCGGAGTTTGAGAATTGCGTCCCGGCTGCCGGCGGCCTGGCCAATGTGATCTGGGCGCTGCTCCTGCAGGCCAAGGGCAACAAGGCGGAGCTGGACCAGACGAAGGCCCATGTCCGAAACACCAGCGCCGTCATCGACAAGCTGGAGGCCAAGGTCAACACCTACAACATTCACGAGAGCGCGGCCGTGCGGCAGCTCAAGGCGATCCGGGATCGAATTTCCGCCGCGTCCTTCTTAGCGATGTTTGAGGTAAAGCGAGGTGATAACGCAGCAGTGGACAGGATGGTGGACTGGTGCGAAGAGGTGGAGACGGAAATCAACACCTTCTTGACCACGCTACTGGCCCCCGATGCGTGAGCTGGAATCAGTCGGCCTCATGATTCTTGCCCTGCTGGCCCTGCACATCCTGCAGGCGTCCAGCGAGGCGAAGAACGCCGCTTTCGTGATGCGCCACCAGATCACGCGAGCGGACCAGGAGCTGGGGGCGTGCAGGGCGCGGCAATGAAATGGGCACCGATGCAGCCGGACGACGAGCTGAGCCGAATAATAGCTAAGTCACGGAAAAAGCTGGCGGATCACTATCGAGGCCTCCGCCAGCGACTCGGCCCGCGAGCCGCCAGGGCGCATTGGAAGATCGACACGCGGACCCAGAGCCTTACCATGAAGGCGATAGACCAGGTCTTATATTTCGCCCCGCCGGAGATGCAGGAGAAGGCCGGCGGCCTCGCCGCTCTCATTCATCGAAGTCCTTCTCGGAAAACTCCACAACCTCGATGATCACGCGGCCGTCATGATCGGGCGGCCGGTAGGGCGCGACCGCCATTCGCGAGCGCATATAGGGCAAGGCCTCCAGGCCGAACTTCGCTCGCACCCCCACCTGCAGGCGGACATCCTCCGCGATGGCTACCAGCAGGTCTAGGATGTCGACCTTTTGCATGTAATAGGGGTCATAGGGATCGCCGGGGATGCCATTCCATTCCCCGGGGCGAGTGGCTCCCGGGGCGGTCGGGGGGAGCAGTTCCCCCATCACCTGCTCCCGTGTCTTCTTCGGCTTGCCGCCAACGATCTTATTGGCGGACCCCTTCTTGCGCCCGCCACGGCGCTCCCCGGGCTTTGATCCAGGCATGGCTCCCGACCCCTGGCTATGTGACTAAACGGCCTCCTGGCCCGTTTCTGGGCTCACAGGCGGCTCTTTCGCCTCCTCAGGTACATCAGCCCCACAGAACTGGCAAACACGCATTACCTGGCCCTGCGCATCCATCACAGTGACCGGGACATGCTTGCCCCTCACCTGCAGGCACATCTCAGCCCGTTCCGCCATGTCCCTGAGGCGCTGCTCCGCATTGCGCGCGGCAATGTTCGCCCGCGTCGGATTGATCCGCTCAAAGCCTTGGCACTTCAGGCATGTCCGCCCATCGCCCGCCGAATTCTGGACCCAATGATGTTGGCAGCTCGCCTTGGGGATGGCGTGCATGGGCCGATCCACAAACGGCTCCTTGGCGAGCTCCGGCGAGACGCCACCAGAGGCTGCCGGCATCCGGGGGACGGCGCGACGCTGCGGCACAGGCTCATGGCGCCGGCGCTGCGGCTCCTGGGCATGGTCGCGGTCCTGAGGCCCCAGCAGACGGCGGACCCAGTCGAGCTGCTTCCAGGTGCAATATCCAGCCGCATCATCCGGCGTTGCAATGCCGTTGATGTCGACGCGCTTACGCTGTCCGGCATCGATGCGGAACCGGAGCTCCGGGAACTGGCTACACAGCGCCAGGCGCTCGCTGCCCTGCAGGCCGGTCATGTCGATGCGGTCGGGATTGGGGAATTCGGAGACGGTCGTGG
>JACCDR012343915.1_pt1 | contig 14960 bp, 9 predicted proteins | sample 7446431 | NCBI WGS metagenome assembly JACCDR01 (sample SAMN15323443, study PRJNA562643) | freshwater metagenome | isolation source: river surface water | place: USA:Blue River Watershed | collected 2017-08-17 | reverse complement strand
GTTATTAGCAAATGTTTTTACATCATTTAAAGATTTGTATAAATAATCTAATGTGTTTCTTTCATTCTTATTAGCAGCAATTTGATTTAAAGTCTTTAACTGTTCTGCTTTTGCAATTGGTATTAATTGAGCACTTCTTGCTTCAAATATAAGATTATCAATTTCATTTTTTATAGCTGTATTACTCTTATTTAATATATCTTTTGTGCTGTTATAAATAGAAGAAAAACTATTAGGAATTATAGCTAATCCTTTTTTTATTGTGTCTGTAATTGGATTAAATATGTTTGTATTAGAATTATTTGTATTGGAAACTAAAAAGCTTTCACTTACACTTAATATATCTTTTAATTTATTTATGTCTTTTGTATTGTATATGTTACCAGTTTGTATTAAAGCTGAATATAACTCATTTTGATTATTTGGTGTTTTTAACATTCCTGATCTGATTAGACTATTTGTAATCTTTTTTTGATCTTCTTGTGAAAGTTTATTATAGTCAATAATTAAACTATCTTTATTAAAGTCAATATTACTAAATACATTATTAATAAGATTGATATTTTTATTATCCGTATTTAATTGCCCATTTGATAATAAGCCTCCAATATCTCCTTGTTGATTTGATTTACATTCAGCTCTTGTTAAATCAATTATCTCAAACTTGATCATATAATAGTTTCTATCTTGTCTAACATATATCTGTTTAAAGTCTTTTATATAACCTTTAAATCTAATGTTAGATTGCTCATCTCTAAAGGTAGTTGCTGTTGACTTCTTGGGTGTAAATGAACCGTCAGATGTGTATATAATAACTTCAATAAGAGACTTATTCCTAACAGCAAACTCATATAACTCATTAGCTGCTGTGTATGAATCTTGTCCATCTTTTATTGTTAAGTCTTTCCATCCTTCCCACTCAGATGCTGTAGATATTGTGTCTGTACCATCATAGCCAGTAAACATGCCAGACATTGATACTGTTAATGTTTCTACTCCTAAGTGTTGATAGATTGGAAAGAAGCCAGGTATCTTTAACTTGGATATGGCGGCTGATGCTTCAATTTGTAATCCTGGCATTTGCATTGGATTTGATTTACCAGGATGCTTTGTTTCAATTGATGGAGGTAATAACATGTTAAACACTTTACCATTAGAGGTTAGTTTGACTTTATATAACTGAGGTCTTCTTGTTATGTTTGCTGCTGTTGATAGTAGACCACTACTAGTATTATCAGGTGCTATTATTGGTGATCTTATTGTACCTTGTATTACTGAGTCTGGTAGAGGCTGTCCACCAACTCTTATGGGAGTATTTGTTGTCATTATGTTGTATAACCTTTATAACCTTTTACTATGGGTTTATTATCTGACTTTGTCTCTAAATCAATTCTAATTGTTAGATAGTTTCTAGTTGCTTGTGTTATATTACCCACCTCATTAATGATATTTGTAAGTGTTGATAGATCGTTGTTATACACATATCTAAATGTTTGATCATTACCATCAACTAAGTAAGATGTTGGTGTTGTTAGACGTTCCCAAGTATATCCCTGATTAGAAGATATATAAGGAGTTATTGTTGTTGAATCAGGTAAAATTCCATCTAACTCTAAATAAATATTTGTATAGCTAAAGTTAGTTCTAATTGTTCTAGATATGTACGTAGATATTGTTTTATTTGTACTTATTAGTATTGGATATACAAGTGAATACTTACTAACATCTAACACTATATCTATTGTATTAGTAGGGCTTAATGGTGCCTCATTTATGTATTCAATGCTGTTTATCTTAAACTTACCAGGGTAATATATATAATCAAACTTATCAATGTTATCCGTTACTGTTATTTTTGTTGGTACTGATGTTGCTGTGTAGATGGGTTTATATAATTCAAACTTTAAATCCTTATTTAAATATGGTACGGGCTTATTATCAGTAACAGCTATTAAATTTGAATTAACAAGAGTACTGCTGTTTGATATGAATAAGTCTATTGGTCCATTTAAGGATGTGATAACAAGAGCGTATTGCCCTTTTGATAATGTGATAGGTAAATCAAATGTGTATGATGTTGCTAAGCTGCCATCAACTGATGTTTTAATGTTTGTATTCTCAACTATTGTTTGGCCAATGACTTCTTGTACTTGATTGTTATATCTAGTTATTAGTACTTTAATAGTTGGATTTGTTGTTGTCACTCTTCTTATATATAATGATCCTCCAACAATTGTTGTATCGTCATTATCTATAGAGAAGGTTTGACCAACATAAGTATTATCAATTGAATATGAAGTATCTTGTAATGATGACGTAGCAGATGATGTGTTATTCTGCACTGTTATTACATCATTAGCTGAACATCCTGCTGGTAATGAGAAGGAGAATAAGGCTTTCCCATTAGAATCAGTCTTTATGATGGTTGATATTAGTTTAGCACCAACACTCAATCTAAAGTCAGATGAGTTGGGAGTTAATCCATATGCTTCTGCTGATATTAGTGTTTGTGTTAGTACTATTGTTTTGTCTGATGTTCTTTTATAAATAGATGTGTCTAATTTAGTTGGTCCTAGTTTTAACACACCTCTAGTAGATGCACTTGTTGTTATAAAAGAGTCAAACTGTAATTGTGATATAAGTGGTGTTTCTGTATAATCTTGTACTATCACATATGAGTTAGAATTTGTAACTTTTGTGTTTGTTCCAAGGTTAGATATAACTATATCATTTGTAATTCTACTAAACTTATTGAGTATTAAGTTTCCTTGCTCTATATCACAATCAAACAGTATGTTACTTGTATCCGCGTTATTACTATTATTAAAGGTATCTGTTATTAGGTTAGATGTTGTATCAATTGGTTTTAACAATGCTGTCTCTAATAAATAGTCTCTAATATAATTAAGACTTGATTGTAGTAAACATATGTCTTTATTAGTTATTAGCTTGTTATATAGGTTTGGTATCCATCTATTATCAATGTAACTGCCTAGTTCAATATTATTCTTTAAGTCAATTGTTATATCTGTTGGATATGTTATTACAGTACCAAACTCATTAATAACCACTTTATAGTTGTTAAGATTAGTTGTTATTGGTGTGTGATATGACACTACTATCTTATTACCTTTTATGTAGGCTATACCAGGAGTTATACAACTATCTTTATATGTAAGACCCTGCTTAATAAAGTTGCCATATATCTCAAATAACTGTTGTTTTATATAGTCCTTCTTATTATCTTTAACTAGATATTTATAACTACTGTTATTACACTGAATAAGGGGGTATCCATCTTCAGTGTTAAAACTGTAGCTATAGGTGTATGTATTATCTTGTTTAGTAATATTAATAACAATATATATTGTGTACATTGAAGATGTTGATTCTATTGTTATTTGTTCTGTTTCTATAATTACTGGATATTCATTTAGTAATATTCTAGAAGAGGATAAAGTGATACTGTTATTAGATATTGATAGCACCTTTAACCCAGATAAGATTTCATAACTGTTGAAGTTATATCTACTATATGATTGTATATTGTTTATACATATATCTTGTATATCTTCAAACTCCTTTGCTTGTGGAGGTCTCTCTCTAGATGCTACTGGTAATAACTTTAAGTAGTAGGCATTATACCTACTACTTTTATAATTAGATAAGTTCAGGATTGACATAGATGTATTTAATTGTTAGTGGGTTGGCAGTGTCTGTAGATATAAGATCAATTCTATATTTAGATCCTGTTGAGGTGGTGTTATAAGTAACCTTATATATTGCCTCATATAGATTTATATTCTCATCAATAAGAGATGTTGTTGTCAAAGTTGCAATCTTCCATGTCTCATTAACTTGTTGTTGGCTATGATATACAATTAGGGAGGAAGAAGTATCTCTTATATATCCAACTCTAATAGTTACTGTTGAGTAGTTATTACCAAATGATGTGTAATTAGATATGACAGTACTACTAGCATTTGTTGAGTAGAAACTAATAGAGGAACCCTTTATAAGAAGTAAGGGGGATATGTTTAAGTTGTTAGTAAATAAAGTAGCTCTAAAGGATACTTGATTACTTTTAGCATTTAGTTGTGTAACTTTATTGGGTATGAACTTATTCCATATACCAGATTCTGTTGCATATTCATAGGTTATAGAAGTTAAAGGGGGTATTACATCTCTAGTATTTATAGTAAAAGCTGTAATAGCATTAAAACTATAAGTACCAAGTGTTACTACTCTTGTATTAGATGTGAAGCTGTCTCTAGATAAGTCAAATGATAGGTCATACTCTGTTAGTTGAAGACTATTAATTCCATCTTGTGAGTAGTACAAACAACCATTACTAAATAGTTGATTACCAAAGTATTTACCAGTTGTTAGATCTGGCTCATTTATCTTAGCAATGCCAAATTTAAATCCTTGTTGTGGTGATTTTAAACATATTATATACTCCTTATCTCTTTCCACTAAGCAAGGTGTTAGAAAGTTTAGTTTTATCTTATCACCAATAAATGTTGTAGCTTCTCCATAACTAATTACATTCCTATCTTCATCTAATAACAACACTGTTATTTCTGCTGGCACTGATGGTGCTTGAGATGTAAATAAAGTTATACTGTTCAACAAGTAGTAATCATCAGCTATAAATGTCTGTTCTAGTGTATAAGTAACTTTATCTTCTGATATATAAGGGGCTGTTATTCCACTAGTCACTTGTTTATTAGTAGCATCAAATACTATGTGATTTAGTAAGTTATTAAAAACACTAAACTTACTTCTAGTTGTATAAACTGTATTCTTAACTTCTATTGTATGTGTTCCAGTTGTTATGTTGTTGGGTATTACAACCCTAACAACTGCTTTACCATTATTATTGGGTTTAAATGTGTTATTTAATGTGCCAGCTAAGGTGCCATTTAATAGAATTAATGTTGTTTGTATAAGTACATTATCAATATAAATTTTATAGTTAGTAGAAGTAGGATCTAAGTCAGTAATGAATAAATCAATTGTTAGTGATGGTAGCAATGCTACATTATTTGATATGTAGTTCTCTGACTCTTGATCATATGAGTTAGAATTGAATGCATTGTTTGTTTGTACTGCCTCTTCTAGTGTGTTTGATAGAAGGCCAAATAAACTGTTATTGTTAATATCAATTCTATTATTAATCTTACTGCTAGCCCTATTGAATGAATTACAAGGTGTGGCCTTAGCAGTATTATTATTAAAGAATAATGAGTAAGAACTTAGTCTAAGTATTGGTCTATATGTTGTTTTAGTTAAATCTTTATACTCTGTTATTCTTTCTTGTTTGATATAACTAGTTGGTGTCACTGATGTTGGCAATCCAACATAGTTCTCATTAATATATCTAGAAGCTTCTGGCGTATTAATTGATGCTTCTTTATATATATATCCATTAGTTATTGATTGCTTATTAGGACATATGGCGGCTGTATATCCCTCATTCTCTAAATCTTGAGAGTTATAAGATAAGAAGTTATCAGATACTAATTCCGGCTTATCTTCTAGTGCAAATACAGCTTGTGTTAGTCTATTGGATAAATCATATAAGTCCTTATTGGTAAATTTATTTAAACCAATAGATTGAAATGTGGAGTTATTAATAGATAATTTAAATGTTGTTATTGGTAGTAAATATGATGGTACTGAGGGTAATGGTGGATTGATGCCTGCCTCAGATAATATATAATCTATATTTCCATCCCTATCTAATGTTATAACACCTGATTTAGATTGAAAGTAACTGTAATCAACTGAGAATGATTGACCAATAGCAGGTGTTCTATTAATAAACTTAACACTGTCATTTTGTAAAACATAATCAACATTATTAGTTAGGATTGATGAATATAAATAAGTTACAAAGTAGGTAGTGCCTGGTGCTGGTTCATTTGTAGAACCTAAAGACCAATCAATTTGACTTTGATTAATTAGTCTATAATCAACACCTTCTATGTAACTAGTAAAGTCTTTACCAACTGATATTATTCTTGATATTGTTGCTTGTCCTAAGTTGTCAACTGTGCCAGGAACTGCCCCTCTAATGATAGGTTTACTAGTTGATATTAGTGTGGCGCTTAATCTATTTATAGCTGATACGGGAGTAAATCCTAGCTTATAAGAATTAAGAGTTGAAGACGCATTACTTGTTAGTGTTTTAGTTATTGTTACTCCTGCTCCAATACCAATAATAGTGTTATTAATATCTCTCTTCAGTAAAGATATATCTATGTTTGGTACAGTTGCTGAGTTTCTAAGAGTTATGAATTTAAATGTAATAGTAGAACTATTTGTAAGTATTATCTCGTAATTTTGTTTAATAACACCTAATAAATCTGTATTGTTTAAAGATAAGGTGGCACATGTAAAAACAGTGTTAGTGATACTATTGTTAAATTCATTAACAATAAATAGAACAATATCAGCAATTGATGTAACTGTATTTGGTAAAGATATATCAGCTTGTATTGTATGCTCAACACCATTAAATACAATATTACCTAATATTATTCTTACTAAACTTCTATTAGATATTAGTGCTGATAGTTGTAAGTTAGAGAATTGATAGGAGGTAAAGGCGGATGTACCATTATAAGTAAATACAGCATTATATATCTGTGATACTGGTAGGTTCTTTTGTATTGTTAGTAAACTGTTATCCGTCTTAACAATTCTATTACCTTCAACATATCCAATGCCAGGTGATATTGATACTGTTTCAATGTTTATTTGTGTGTTCTTCTCTGTATCAATATCTTTTTGTAGTAATACATTGTTTTGACTAACTGTATTTAATTTGTTCTTTAGCTCATTAATACTATTATTATTAGCTTCTATTAATGACTCAGATTGAACAATTAAATCAGCTAATGTTGCAGTATATTCAACTAATATTTGTTGCTTGTATAAAGCTAAAGAACTATTTAGTCTATTATTAGAATCAATTAATGCTTGTATTTGGGCTTCAATTGTACTAATGTTGCTTGTCAATCCCTCTTGTTGTAATAACAAATTGTTTAAGTTATTAGAGTTAGAAGTTGATGTGCTAGAACCAATACTTGTAGTATTAAATCCCTTAATAATAAAATTACCCTCAGCGTCAAATATATAATCAGCTAACAACTGTCTTGTTGGATCTATCTGTTGTACTCTTACTACTTTGTCACCGTCAATCTTTGCAATGGGATACATTGATGTAGCATCAACCGCCACAGATGCTGTCCACTTTAGTCTATAAGCACCAGCAGCACCCCATAACTCACCACCCTTCTCTGGATCATTTAGTGATAAGTCTTCCTTCTCTGTTACTATTGTCTCTGTTATTAGAATGCCTACAGTAGCTGTTGTATTAGCTACTGTGAAGGTTGAAGTGGGCACTTGTACAAATTGACCTTCAATGTAAATAAGGCCCTCAGAACACTTAAAAGTCCTAACTCGTGATATTGATTTTTGTTGTAGTGTTATATCTAAACCATTAATAACAGTGCCATTCTTATAAATAGTGTCAAATATCTTTTTACTATTTGTTTGTACTATATCTTGTATTTCTAATAACTCTCTAGATTGTATTGGTCTATTGTTATTAAATAAGAGTTTAATCCACTCATCCTTTATAGTAGAAGGAAAGTCATTTCTATATGTATTTATTTGTGCCATTATAGTGCTATTAGTTGTTTTACTAAGTGTCTTTGATTCAATTCTCTTGTTATTCTAGTATGATTAGTTGATGTGTATACTTGGCCCCTTTCAATCATATCTTCTGGTTTAAACAAGGCTGTACTATTAGGAGCTTGTGCGCCAACAATAATTGATGTTGTTCTAAAATATGCACATAGATAATCTTTAAATCTAATATCTCCTTCTATGTATATGTGGGTAGCATTTGATTCAATAATAGATGGATTAGATGGATCTACTAAATAATATCTCTCATCATTTATAAGTTTATTACCACAAGATATACCTCCACAGTTAGTCTTAGTTGCTAGCATTACTAATCTAGGTCTTTTATATATTATTAGTTCATCAACTGAGGTTTCTTCTGTTACTAGTGGTGGTTTTGTCTCATCTTCCCACTCTGAGTATCTACCTATTGTTATAAAACATGTTTGTTTTAAGTAGTTAGCTATATCTTTAAGAAGTAATGATCTACCTTTGGGTAATCTGTTAAAGTTAAATACTTGCATCTATTTCCTCCATTATTTGTTTTGCAGTTGAACTGCTTGATATTATTGAATTAACTCTTGGTCCGTCATATAAGATTGCTAGAGTACTGCTTACAAATATATTATTAGTAGACTTAACCCTAAAGTTAGTGGTTATATCTGTTGGATTTATACCTAATATGTTTGTAGGTACTACACCTGTTCTACATATGTATCTATTATTGTACTTACTAATAACATCTCTTATATCATCTTTACTTGTGTAGATGGGTATTGTTGTTAGTAGATACTCATTATTTGGTGTTATTGAAGGTCCCCATTGTTTAACACTACTAATATATCTTTTTCTAGATTCTGTTGAGGGTAGTGATGCACAGTAGTTAGATAAGGCTGATCTTGGTCCCCACAAATCATATGATGGAGCTGGATATTGATGTATCTTTGGTTGTTTGTTTATATATAATCCAACATTAACTTGTTTAGTATATAAGTAGGAGGCTATATCATAAGCACCCTGCCCACTACCAATAACAAGAACTGACTCATAACTATTATTTAATAAATCAATATTAGTTATTTGTTTATATTGCTTTAAATTTGTAGGAATTAGTTTCTCTTTTACTCCTTGTGCAAGTATTAGATAATCAAACTTTATCTCATCATCATTCATCAGTTTAATAGTATTGTTGTATATACTTTTAACTCTACAATACATAAAATTAACATTACTATTAGCTATCAACATTGTTTTAACAGTTGATAGATAATTGTAAAAATCAACTCTATTTAATCTTCTACTATCCCCTTCTATTGCTTCTTGATTGTCAAACATTACATCCTGATTTAACATAATACTACTTAGAGAATATTCTCTGTAGTCTGTAGAATATGTTACTAAATCAAATGATATTGGTGATCTTAGTTGAAAGTTAGCAACAGTTGATAGGGGGCTCCAACTGTTGGTAGGTTGATCATCAATTATATATATATTGTCAAACTTGTTTAGCCCTTGTATAACACAGGCTAATCCTCTTGGCCCAGCCCCTATTATTACTAAATTACGCTGCATAAGGTTTAAACCATAATGTTGTACTGTTTAAGGCTACTCCTATTACAACAGCAGATGGAGTTGTAGATATAGTAGATAGTGAATTCAAATAATACGTTGTTGCTGGTAATAATCCTGTTAGTCCTTCAATAATTGATCCAGCTAAATATGATTTACTATTTAGGTAGAATGTTAGAAAGTTTATAAGAGGACTAGTACTATCTGTTGGAAGTGCAAGAGCCCATTCATTAATACCTGATATTTTAAATATTTGATTGTTACTAGGTATTAATGAGCCAAATAATTGTCCTGTTAAGTACTTAGCACTTAGACTATTAGGAATTCCTGTAACATACTCACTATCTCTATAGACAAGTGTTGATTCTTGTTCTGGTAAAGTTGGGGGTGTTGGAAATGTTACAGGAACATCATTAATTCTATTAGCATTCCATTTATTACTATTATTAAGTATGTTTAGAGTTAAGTTGTCTGTATTATTAGTAATAGTTGCTACGTCTACATTTCCAGTATTGATAACTTTTAAGGTTGTTAGACTACCAACTTGTGAGGATATTAGAGTATTAGTATTTGATGTGGAAGCTATTGAAGCTGTACTATTACCCCTAATAACAATCTCATTAGCATTTAAACTTTCAACAACTAATCCGTCTTGTCCTCTAATAGTTTTTAACTCATATCTATCTAATGTTGAATTAAAACCTTTACCTATAGAAGTTCCAGTTCCAACATTAGCAATTGAATTAGCAGCATTTGTATTAATAGTTATTGATGATTCTGTGTCATTAAATAGAATACCATCACCTGCTATTAATGTTTTTACTTGATTTGATAGGTTTAATAACTTACTACCGCTTCCACTTGTATTTTGTATTGTAGCTCCACCTTCACCACCAATTACAGCACTAATAACAACTTCAGATGCTCCATCACTTATAAGTATATTTGATCCCGCTCTTAAGGTTTTAAATCTAAGCACTGAAGATACATTATTAACATATAATCTACCTGTACCAATACCTATATTTTGACCAGTAGCATTAGAAGATGATCCAGTACTATTAATTACTATCTGATTATTGTTACTAGTATCAATTGATATGTTAGATCCAGCTACTATTGATTTAAATTGTAAGGCGGCTCCTACTTTTTGTTTATATAATGATACTCCACTGCCAACTGTTGTTACTGTGTTAGTCTCACCAATATTAGTTGCTGATATTGTTATTGTGTCTGTATCAGGCGTGATTGATATGTTAGATCCAGCTACTAATGTTTTAAAGTTGTAGTTAGTACTAAAGTTTTTATATAGACCTATACCACCACCAACATTGGCAATTGATAAGGGATTTGGTATGGTGCTATTAATAGTTAGGTTATAGTAGTTAGAACTGTTAGATCCACTAACAGATATGTTAGACCCACTTATAATGTTTAAGGCAGGATAGATGCCAGCTAATACGTTATTTAAATATAGCTTAGTAGAAGGAACAACATTAGATAGTATTGTTGATAATGTTGTTGCTTGTGTCTCGTTGTTCTGTATATTCTCAAAAGGTATTAAACTATTGAGAGGTATTGTTGTTGCTAATGGTAAATCTGGTATGGTTATATTACTCATTTGTTTCTAATAGTATGTTGTCTTGTATGGATGTTTCTTGTGTTATTGGATCTGAGTTCTCTTGTAGTAATACTGATTGTACTATTGGTGCTAAATCACACTGACCATCTGTTAGTAGAATTAATTGACCATTAATATCAACTTGACATCTAAAGTCTTCTAACTTAACAATGTCTATACATAAATCAAAGTTATCTATAAGTGGTAAATCAATACTACTTACAACGTTTGTTTGTATGCTTATACTTTTTATATTGTCTAACTTATTATTTATTTCATCATCAATGTAGCCCTTTATTTCTAGATCAACACTATTGCTGTAAGAACCTGGCCATAAACTATCCCTAATAGAAGTATTATTAGTTGTTATTGTTAGAGGTAATAACTCCTTCTTATTTACAAATATGTCTGTGTAGGCTAATGTAAGTGCGTCTTTAATAATAAAATTATCTTGTATATATCTAGCATGAATATATAAGTCAATTAGAGGCTTTGTTATTGCTTCAATAATAGTATCCTGTATTGGCGTGTTTGAAGATAACCATCCAAATTCAACAGGTATTGATTCTTTAAATGTTGTTATTACTTCTTGTTTATATAGTTTATAAGGTAGTAGTATGTTTGTATTTAAATAGCTATTATTATTAAGATTTATAGCGGTTGTTGTTAGGGAGCTAGGTATAGGAATATCTATTGATGATTCTATTAAATTAAGTATTAATAGATGAATAGGATCTCTTGTTATTAGATCCTTAGAAGATGTTAGATATAAATTAATGTTATCTATATATGTTATTTCAGAGCTAATATAGTCTTTAATAGGTGGCTTTATATTATAAACATAATAGTTATATAAATCACCATACAATTTAGATTCAACTGTTTCTATTGGATTGTCTAGAGACTCAATATAGTTGTTATTTGGTAATAAGAATCTTCTTTCTATTTGATTAATTGTAGATGTTACATTTGATAATATATAAACATCTTTAAGTTGTTTATAAGCCTCTGTTAAAGCTACTACTTTTAAGACTTGTTCTTTTAAAGAATAACTATCAATACTAATAACTCTATCAACATATATTTGTGTTAGAGGGTTATTGATAATAGCTAATACTATTGTTAGAAGAATAATAATTAAGTCTGATTCATCCTCTTTTATATACTCTGTTGTTGTGTATATAGCAGGATTAATCTTTATCTCATCTATAGTTTCATTATTATTAGTTACAAGTGAAGAATATAAAGAAGGGATTGTTTTATTCTTTATATATGAATAGTTATAAGAGTTGTCAACAGTAATACTTATAATAGTACTTATTAGTGTTTGTATAAGTACTTGTTGTTGCTCTTTATACAGTATTAAAGTATTACTATCTTCTATGTCTAAATCAGTATTTAATAAGTAGATAATAGTTAGTAATACATCTTCTATGTTGTTGTACAAAGGGCCCCATGTAATGTTTGTATTAAAGCTAGATCTTAGATATAAGGTACTAGAAACAAACTTATATGTTGTAATTATCTCTTCTATGTTGAATTTAGTTATGGATAAAGATATATTAAAACCACTAGGCACTTCATAGTCAATATCAATATTAGAAGATAACAAACCCTTACCTTTTATTAGTTGTATCTCTTCTCCAGTCTCTTCATGTATTAAAGCTATAGAATATATATAAGCATAACCGTATCCATCTAAGTTGGCTTTTATAAAGTAGTATGTCTCATCATCAATTACTACACTTTTATTAGTTGTTATAGCTTTTGTCCATATACCAAACTCTTCAGTACAACTTGTATCAATACAATCATCTTCTAAGTAGTTTGGTGTGTTTATTAGATATAAGTTATTTAATACTATTGATAGCTTATCTGTAATATTAAATGTTGGATATATTAAAGACTGTTTACCTAATATCTCCTCAACTGTTTGCTCCTCATTCTCTACAATCTCAGAGCAAATAGGTATACATTCTTCTTCAATACAGTCTGCTTCAATGCCAGTACCTGTTATAACAAGTTGCGCTGTTGGTTTAGTTGTATTTATTTTATTTGTTGACCACCATATATTATTGCCTCCTTGATCTAAGTATGTAAGTAGTAGATTAAAATAATAGTTACTTTGATTTAACATTAACTTTTACCTCATTTGGAATTAATAAATACTCACTAATAAGAGGTGTTAAATCACTTGAGGGTTTAACTATTCTATTAATATAACCCGTGTATGAACTAATAAAACTTGATAGCTCATTTATTATTAGCTTCTCACCAATTGACAGACTATTAAAGTATATAGTTATAGCTTGCTTAACACTGTTACTAATAACAGATAAGGAGTCACTAATATTGTTTGTATATGTAACTTCTATTGTCATATCTACTTGTTGATATTGTATAGGTTCTATTATTAATAGAGTGCCAACAGGTCTTATCTCATTTAACTTATTAACTAATAAATCAATAGTTAGTTGATCTTGTGTGTTTACATATATGGTTGTATATCCGGCAGCAGGTTTACCTTCAACAAAATAAACATCACTTACATAGTTCTGTGCTAATGCTTTTATTGAGGGCAGTGTTACTATGCCCTTATTATTAATATATGTTGATAATCTATCTCTTAGTGAGTTATCTGATTCACTGCTAGAACCTCCACTTAAACCACCAATAATATTGTTGTTTGTGTCTCTAAATTTACCCACCTGTATAAATAACTTTGGATATTGAGGGGATACTAATACAGATTGTACTGATAAATTAGCATCAAATGTCTTTGATATTGATGTTATATCAATTGTTATTTCTTTGTTAGCTGGCAGCCTTGTTGCTCTTACTGTTTGAAAAGTTAGTAGACCATTCTGAGTTTGTAGTAATGTGTTAGAAGGTATATCTAGCTCTTCTGTTGACTTAATAATAACTGAGCCAAATGCACTTGTTCCTTGTCTTCTAATAATGCCATAGTTATTAGCATATATGTCTAAATCAGCCCCACTTGCTGATGTTACTAATCTACTATTTAATAATTGCTCTATTACTTGTTCTTGATTATAAGAAGCTATTGCCATACCTCTTATAAGACTGTATAAGTTGCCCTTGTTATTTGCAGCATTCTCTAAAACAGTATCTCTAAACTGTAATTTTATATCATCTAATATCTGTTCAATTGTTCTAGACATTTATTGTTATCTCCTGTGTAGATGTGTCTGTATATGTTATTAGATAGTTGATAGTTGCTAGTGAATCAATTGATGCTTGTATGTTCTTTGTTGGCACATCTACATAACTGGCCGCATCTCTAACATCATCTGTTAATGTTGCTATTACAGAGGTGTCTATATTCTCTCTAATCTTATAATAAACATTATTACCAAACTGCTCATCAATACTTATGTTTGGTCTATACTCATAACTTATGTATCCCTTAGGCGTTAATACAGCCTTCTTAAATAATGAGTTTGGAGTTGTTTCAATTATTAGATCTCCTTTATTATCTAACTCTAAGTCTGTATTTCCTTTTATATCAAACATGATTGTGTTGTTATATTAGCTTGTATGCTGACTGTGGAAAATTTATATGGACTGACTGTTCTTGTTTAGTTAGTCCTATTGTTATGGACTCATTATCAACAATATAAATGCCATTTTTGTAGGATACATCTATTGTGTAGAAACCACTAACTATTGTGTAGTTAATAGTTAATATCCTTGGTTCTTTTGTTATAACTATATCCTCATCATATATAACAATCTGTTTATTACACTTGAGCCATTCAAGTGTTGGATTAATATCTGAATATGTTATCTTTGTATTTACTATAGATGTGTCTTTTTTAGGGATTAAATATATAGCAAATCCATTTGTTATGTACTTAGTTGCTGGTATAAACATGTGTCTTATTAGTTGTTATAGTAGTATGTAGGAGTCAAGTATATAAGGGGCTAATCTATTACCAATGTCAGAGGTTATGTACTCATATAAACTGCCATCAATATTATTCTCTAAGGTTAGTATTGTATTTGTATTTATAAGTCTAGCTGTGTATTCATCTCCTATCTTATCTGTAAT
>JACCDR010418593.1_pt1 | contig 14961 bp, 17 predicted proteins | sample 7446431 | NCBI WGS metagenome assembly JACCDR01 (sample SAMN15323443, study PRJNA562643) | freshwater metagenome | isolation source: river surface water | place: USA:Blue River Watershed | collected 2017-08-17 | reverse complement strand
GTTGAAGGCGAAGAAGATCCCTCGTCGGCGTGGTGAGACTGTGATGCGTGACCAGGCCGAGTCCTCGTACTGGAGCGGCTGATGTTGACCGCTGCGGAGCTTGCTGAGATGCGGGCGGAGGTCGCGCGCGCGATGCCAAGTACAGCGGCGATCACGCGGCGCCCCTCCACGAAGAACGCGATGGGGGGGCGCGACAACACGCTCGCCGCTGTCAGCGGCCTCGGTGCCGTGCCGTGTCATGTGCACCCCGACGAGCGAAGCGTTACCGAGGGTGAGCAGCAGGGCGCCGTCAGCGGCGACCGTCGCTACCGCATCATGTTCGCTTACGACACCGCGATCACTGTCGCAGACGTCGCCACCATCGACGGCGTTGCATACGAGCTCGTCAGCGTCGACAACGCACGATCATGGGCGCTCGAGGTAGAAGCGATCGCCGTGCGTAGGCAGTAACCGATGGGCCGGCACGTGCGCATCACGAAGAACCGGTTCCGGCAGCTCTCGCAGGACGTGAAACAGCGCGCCGACGACGTGACCGAGCTATACGCCGCACAGATCGTTGAGAGCGCCGCACTGAAGGCGCCGTACCGCTTCGGCGTGCTGCGCGCCAGCATCGAACAGGCAGAAGCTGGTGCGGCACAACGTCGCATCACCGTTGGCGCCTACTACGGCATCTTCCACGAGCTCGGCACCGGCAACATCTCGGCACGGCCGTACCTGGAGCCAGCGGTGGAGCAGTGGCGAGACGATTACGTGCGCGCCATAGGACTGCTCGTCAATGGCCGGTGAAGCACAACGAGAGGCGCTCATCATGGGCGTCATGGCACGCCTGACGGGTGACGCTGCGCTCGCTGCGCTCGCTACTGGTGGTGTGCATCTCGTGCGCGCGCCGCAGGGGACTACTGCGCCGTATGTGACTGTGAGGACGTACCCGGGGCGGATCGTGCCGACGATCAGCCGCGGCCGCGCGGCGCGGATGGTGCGGTTCGCGGTAGTCGCTCGAGTGAAGGGCGCCGGCAGCATCACTGCGGAACGCATCGATGAGCGCGTGCACGAGCTGCTGTCGGATCATCTACCAACGCTCGTGAATGGTTACACGTGCATGTCGATCCGGCGGGAGCTGGACATCAACGAGCCCGTGGTGGACGAAGGCGTCGAATACGACCAAATCGGCGGGATGTACGCCGTGTGGGTGAGTGGGGGAACCGGATGAGTAACAGCAGCAGCAAGCCGTCAAAGCCGAAGGGTCGCGGCCGTGATCGGGTCGCTCTGATCGGTGGGCACCTGCCAACCGGTGAGCGCTTCGAGGAGGGCGACAAGCTCAAGGATCTCGATGCTGAAACGGTGGCATCGCTAGAAGCTAACGGCATCATCGAAAGCGAGGGCTAACCAATGGCAACGATCGTGCATCAAGCGGGTGTTGCAAAGCTCATCGGAGGCGGCGTCAACCTCGGATCGGTCGCGCGCAGCTTCCAGGCTGAGGGAGTGATCGCGACGGCGGATGCGACCGTGCTTGAGTCGACCGCGCGTCAGTTCGCGTCAAACGGCACCGCCGGTACCGTCGGAGGGGTCTGCAGCGGCACGTACAACGCGGAAGGGTTCCTGACTGTCGGCACCGACGGTGATAGCGCGTACGAGGTGCTGCAGCGCATGTTCGCTGACGAGTCGGTGATCGTGAGCGCTTCGATCGGTGATGCGGTTGGTAAGCCAGCGGTGGGGCTCGTCGCGGGAACCACGATGATCTCAACGCCGGTGCAGCTCGGGGAAACCGTCGGGTTTTCGCTGCAGGGTGAGACTCGTAACGGGTTCGAGCCGGGTGTTGTGGCATTGCCGTGGGGTGAGCGCACCGGCACCGTCAACGGAACATCGATCGACGCTGGTGCGAGTAGCGCTCGTGGCGCTGCTGCATTCGTCGCGATCGGCGACTTCGTGGGCACCAACTGCATCGTGAAGATCCAGCACAGCACCGACAATAGCTCGTGGGCTGATGCTGGCACGTTCACAACGATCACCGCGGGGCGCGGTGGGGAACGATTGTGGATCGCTCCGGGGACCCTCAATCGTTACCGTCGCGCGGCAATCACCGGCGGCACATTCACCAGCATCGAGTTGATCGTCGCGCTTGCCGCGATGTAACGGAGGAGACTATCCATGGCGACACTCACACACAGCGCCGGCGTTGCCGACATCATGTTCGACAACTCGAGCGGCACGCCGGTGGATTTCGCGCCGTACATGCCGGGCGTGGCGCTCGAAACGAGCGTTGAGACTGCGGACTCCACGGCGGTCGCGGATGCGGCACGCAAGTTCGTGTTCGGCCTCGAGGATGGGGGCGAGACCACGGTCGACGTGATGCTAGACGCGAGCGACGTCGCATGGGATCACCTGATCGCGGTGTTCAATGCGCGGTACGTCGGCACGCTGTCCGTGTACCCGCTGGGTAATACCAGCGGCAAGCCCAGCATCAGCCGCGAGGTTGGTATCACTGGCCTGGGAACGCCGGTCGTGATCGATGACGTTGCGAAGGTCAGCGTTACGTTCAAGGCGCATGGCGCCACCACGCTCGGCAGCGTGTAACCGCTTAGCGGTCAAGATCCACACTCCCGACCGGGGGGCGTCCTACGGAGGTGGGGACGCCCCCCGTGTCGTTGGCGGACGCCTACCCGTACTCGTAAATCGCCCCCACAGGAGGAACACCTATGACACTCACACGTGACGCACTGCTGGCATACCGAACCAGCACCGTGAAGATCCCAGACAAGGGAGAGGTTCGGATTCGGCAGATCAGCGCTGGTGAGTACGCTCAGAGCCTCGAGCTCGTCGATGGTTCCAACGAGCGGCAGTTTGTTGACCAGGCTGCGTTCGTGATCGCTCACGGACTGGTGGAGCCCGAGTTCGGTGGTGATGAGTGGCCGATCGTGCGGGACATGCTTCCGACGAACACTCTCGCGATCCTGCACGAGAAGATCCTCGAGTTCAGTGGGTTGGGTGCTGGGTCTGCTGATGAGCCGATGGCGGCTGAGGCGCGGGAGGTCAACGCTCGCGCGGAGTCGTTTCCTGAGGCTGCAGACGGAGCAGGCGACGGCGACAGCGGCGCGGCGGTGGTTGCGGCTGCAGATGGCGAGACGGTGGAATTGCCTGCCGAGTGACATCGACGCGTTGTCGCTGGACGATTGGCTTGATATGCGGGCCGAGTGGAAAGCGGAGCGGTTGCGTGAGGAGCTCGCTGCTGCGGCACGCAACTAGGTAGGTATCGTGGACGCCCCCTTGACTAGTTTCGAGGGGGCGTTTGCGTATGGCTGGATCGGTAGAGGTCGCACGGATCGAAGCGATCATTGGTGCGAACGCGAGCCAGTTCGAGCGAGCGCTCGCGTCGAGCGAATCGCGTATGCACCGGTTCGTGCGCAATACCGATGCAGGGTTGAGCCGATCGAAGGTCGCGTGGACCGGGTTCGATCGCGTGGTGTCGAAGGCTGCGATTGGTGGGATCGTTGCGTTCGGTGCTGCGGCTGGTGTAGCTGGTGTGAAGAGCATGCAGCTTGGAGCTCGCCTCGAGCAGAGCCGGGTGGCGTTCAAAACGCTGCTCGGTGATGGTCGCAAGGCTGAGGTGTTCCTGAAGGATCTTCAGAAGTTTGCGGCAACGACGCCGTTCGAGTTCACGGGGTTGCAGCAGAGCGCTCGGTTGATGCTGGCGATGGGTTTCAACGCGAAGCGGGTGCTCCCGAGCCTGCGCATCATTGGTGATGCTGTGGGTGCGCTCGGTGGTGGTGCGCCTGAGATTGATCGGGTGGTGCGTGCGCTCGGTCAGATGCAGGCGAAGCAGAAGGTCAGCGCTGAGGAAATGATGCAGCTGTCCGAGCTGGGCATTGGCGCATGGCAGATGCTCGCGAAGGAAATCGGGGTGAGTGTACCCGAGGCGATGAAGCGTGCTGAGAAGGGCATGATCTCCGGCACGGTTGGCGTGAACGCGATCCTTGCGGGGATGAATGCGCGGTTTGCGGGATCGATGGAGGAGCAGTCGAAGACCACGATGGGTAAGTGGTCGAATTTCATGGACACGCTGCAGATCCGTGCGGCTGAGTCCGGGTTGAAGCTGATCGACGCTTTCGATGTGAACGCGAAGCTGGCAGCGGCGACAGAGTTCCTTGGCAGTGATGCGTTCATCGGCGGCCTAGAGACCGTGATCGATGGCGCATCGCGCGCGTTCGATGGGCTAGGGCAAGCGGTTGGTTTCGCTTCGAGGCATTGGGATGAGTTGACGACTGGTGCGAGTGTTGCGGTGCCGGCGATTGTTGCGCTTGGCGCGGCTGTGCTTGGCCTTACGATGCCGTGGACGGCGGTCGCCGCGGGTGTGATTGGTGCGGCGTTTGCGTTGAAGAAGCTGTACGACAGCAGTGCAACGGCGCGCGAGGCGGTTGACTTGCTGTGGCAGGTGGCGCAGCGTCACCCGCTCGCGTATCTCATTCGGGGGTTGGATAGCGCCGCTCAGAAGGCTGGCGGTTGGGGTGACGTGATGCGCATCGCTGGCATCGGCTTCCTTGGCTTCACGAAGATCGTGCTCACCGGTGCGTTGAATGTGATTCAGGCGGTGGATCGCATGACGGGGAGTTGGCTTGGCCGTTTCTCTACGATTCTGAATGTGGTTGCGAAGGTGCGGCCTGAGTTTCGTGGTGTTGCGATGGCTGTGCAGGAGATGTCTGAGCGTTCGTCGAGTGGGTCGAATGCGATGGCGTCGGCGATTGAGCGTGACATTGCGAAGATCAATGGCAATATCGCGGTGTTGAAGGCGGAGATCAATAGCATTCCTACGTCGAAGACGGTGACGGTGACGATGCAGGAGCGTCGTGCTGCTGGTCGTGGTTATACGGACCAGGGGGGTTCGCCGACGCCTCGACCTCGGCCCGCTCGAGATGGTGGTGCGATCGAGGGCGAAGGGACTGGCACCAGCGACAGCATCCCCGCGCTACTCAGTGACGGCGAACACGTATGGACCGCCCGCGAAGTGAAGGCCGCCGGCGGGCATGGCGCCGTGGAACGCATGCGCCGAGGTGTGCTCTCCGGACGCCAGGCATTCGCTCGAGGCGGGCGAGTAGCGCGCTCACCGCTCGCCGCCGCGACGCTACAGGCCGCGATCGACGCGAGCCCCATCCGAACACTCCGCCAGGCAGAGAAGCAGTACGCAGCCGCGATGGCCGCTGTGAAGCGCATCGAGAAGGGCGGCGTGTCGAAGTCCGAGCGAGACAAGCACGCCGACGCGAAGCGGGTTGCTGCGGATCGCGCGCGAGCGTTGGTTGCTGCGCGAAAGGCGGTAGCTGATGCGCGGCGCTCGCAGACCGAGTCGGCTAACTCGAGGGCGCAGCAGAACGCGATCGACGGCGTCGGGCGCCACTTCGAGGAGCAGGATGCGCTGGACCGGCAGCAGATGCTCCGCGCTCAGGGCACGGAAACGCTGACGGATGACATTGCTGCGATCGATGCGGCTCGGAGTACGAATCAGAAGCGTATCGACATGCTCCGCGAGCGCATCGCGAAAACGAAGAATCCGGAGACGAAGCGTCAGCTGCAGCAGCAGTTGAACTCTGCGATCGAGCAGCAGATCGGGTACGACAACCAGCGTGAGAGCTGGTCGTCACAGGGCGGGGCTTCTGGTAGCGACTCGGGATCGCAGTTGGATGAGGCTCGAGCGATCGCTGATCAGGCACAGCGGCGTGCTGATGTTGCGGCTGAGACCGCGCGGCTATCGGAGGCAGCGCTTGGGGTGTTCACCGGCACCGGTGACATTGGATTCGGCGGCGGTCGGAACGCGTGGGGTAGCGCACGTGGGATGCAACCAGCGGTGAACGTGCACGTGAACTCGTTGACGGGTTACAGCCCCGAGATCCGCGAGGTCGTCGGTGATGCCGCTGGCGGCGGGTTCACGCAGGGTGGGAACGCGTTCAGGAGCTACAGCGGGCGCGGCTAGTAGGGACGCTGGGATATGGCGATCCTTGCGAACATCGTTGCTGACCATACTGCGGCCGCGATCGATGTTGCATCCGCTACCGGTTTCACGGTGCTCGCGGAGAATGCGAGCCTCGGGCATGCGGTGGAGAACCCCGTGTTCGGGCAGGTGTTCGACGGCGATTCGGTGCAGGTCGCGGGTACGTCATTCGAGACGCGCGAGATCCAACTGCCAGTGCTGATCGAAGCATCAACGGTGGCGGAGTTGCAGTCGCGATTGGACTCGTTGGATGCGGTGCTGCGGGATGCGTCGCGGTATGGCGGCTGGTTGACGTACGAGTCGGATGGGTCGGCGGTGCAGACGCGGTACCGCATCGCGATGGCGCGGCGTTCCCCCGCGAGCCTCGCGGAGTATGAGGCGTTCAAGCGTGTTCGGGTGACCGTTGCGCTGGCGGTTGATCCATTCGGATTGGGTGCGGAGTACGGAGTTACCGACACGTTCAGCACCGACACCATCGCAGACGGTGACTGGGTTCAAACGTACGGCACAGCCATGCCCACTGTCACGGGTGGAGTGGCCGTCGCGCCATCCAGCGGATCAACGCGAGGCGCAACGCATACCGGATCCGGGTACTCGTTCGGAGATGCGCTGGTCAGCTGCCGCATGGTATGGGATACCACCATCGCGTCGCAGAAGCGAGGCGGCGTCGCACTGAAGATCCTTTCGGACGGTACCTCGTTGTGTGCTCGCGCGGAGTCCGATGGCGCGGGAGCTGGCACGCTGCGAATATCCAGCCTCGACTCGGCTGGTTCATCGACGACGCTGACGAGTACCGCGATCACCTCTCTGGCGATCGGCACTGACTACTGGATCACGCTTCAGATCGTCGGCAATGTGCTTACTGCTTCGTGGTGGACTTCTCGACCATCGGCGACCGGCACTGCAACGCACTCCGTGTCGCATGTTCTGTCGACGGCGAACGCTGCGATATTTGGAAGCGCTGTGCGGGGGCAGTGCGGGATTCATTGGAATACCGCATCGTCGAACACGATCAGCTTTGACGATTTTCGCGTGGAGCCGCTTACGTATCGTTCGGTGGTTTTCCCGCGTGTGCTGAAGCTGGAGATGGCGTCCGTTGGCACGCATGATGCGCTGGCGGCGGTGTTGTATACGGCGACGACGACGGTACCGAGCGTGATGTTGTATGCGTGGTGGCCGGCGGTCGCTGTGCATAACCTGATCCCGTCGAATCATGGCGCGGAGGAGATCGGTACCAGCGCCACCGTTGCGTACGGATGGGTGGCTACGGCGGTTTCCGGCGTGATCAGCGCGGCTACGAGCGTGACGCGCACAACGACGGCGGGCAGGTTCCGCACGGGCGTTGCGGGGCTGGAAGTCATCACACCAGCGACGACCGACACGGGCGCGTCGTTCCGTATACATCGCAGGGGCGGATTCCGCGCAGGCGTAACGTATACCGCTCAGTGCTATGTCAAGGCAGTAGCTGGCACGACGGCGGTACGTATCAAGCTCGGCGTTTCCGGCGATCTCGGCACGGGCACAGCGAGCGCGCTCACGAGCTCGTGGGTGATCCGCACCGTGACATGGACGCCCGCGGCGGATACCGATGTCGCATACTTCGCAGTTGGGGTGAACGCCGCGACCGCGACGACGTTCCAGGTCGATGACGTGATGGTGTTCGAGGGTACGACCGCGCCGACGTATGAGGGTGGCGGGTTCGGGCCGGGCATCATCCCCGCGGCGTCGTACGATCTCGCGAAGGGCTCGCTCGCGGGCGGCACCGCGTGGACGCAGACCACGGACGCGGATTACCTCGTCGGGTTCGGACCGCAAGCATCCGGCGCGCTCAGCACGAACGGGAACCTCGAGTATCCGATTCTGCCGCATCTGTTCACGCCGGATGAGTACGCCGATGATGAGGTGCAGCTCGCGGTATTCGCGCGCATAGAGGTTGCGAGCACGCAGACGTCGCTGGCGTGCGCGATCTCGCTTGCGCCGGATCGTGGCACGTCCTACGGCGTCCGCAGGTACGGCTCGTTCAGCAGTGTCGGAAAGACGTTGAAGCTGCCCAGCAGCGGCACGGTGTTCAAGCCGTATTTCCTTGGCACGATCACGGTGCGCGTCGACAAGTCGCGGCCGCGGCGGGAGTGGCTACGCCTGGCGTTTACTAACAGTGGTGGTGCGACGGGTACCGTCGGCGTTGACTACCTGGTCGTCGTTCCTGTCAGGTCGTGTGCGCGCAGCCAGAGCGGCGACAGTGCATCGCTCGTGCCGGCGTTCATGGCGATCACGAACAGCACGAAGCTCATCGACGCTGACGGTGGTGGCGCGATCGTTGAAGCTGACGGCGTCGCACTCACGCCCGATGACGGGCTCGGCGGTGCACGCCCGCGGATCCCGCGTGGTGGTTGCGAGCTGCTGGTGTGGCCGAGTGATCAGGTGGTGGATCTCACGGACTCGTCGAGCGCGTCGATGAGCGAGACGTTCACCGGCAGCGTGGTCGTGAAGGCAACGCCGCGGTATCACCTGCTCCGACAGGCGTAGCAGCCTGCGTGGACCGAGGGGTATGGCTGACCTCTCGATCATGTACCAACCCATCGCCGGCGGCTGGGTGAAGCTCGGCACGCAAACCGGTGGCGGGCGTGGTGTGAACCCGGAGTCGATCTCGCTCGAGGGTGATCGTGGTGAGGGTGGGTGTCTCGCTGCGTCGTTCAAGCTGAAGCAGGATCCGCGTTGGATCAACTCGGAGATGCAGGCGTTCACGCCGATCACGGTGTGGGATGGCGCGGTGTGCATCTGGAGTGGGCGCACGATCATGGCGCCGACGACGTTCGGTGAGAGCGATATTGAGGTGGTGGTGCAGTGTCAGGGTTGGTGGCAGCATCTGAAGGATGACTGCACCGACCGCGAATGGGTGATCAGTGATCTCGGACGCGCGATCGAATCCCGCACCACTACGGATGCGCTGCTATCCATCCAGAGCGCGTCAATCGTCACGCGCAGCGAAGGAGGAGCGCTATACCTCGGAGTTGCGTCAGGCGTTCCGGTGACCTTCTCGCAGCGAGCAGGGTTTCACTTCGACGCTGGCCCGAACAACCTGATTACGCGCGCGGTTCTCGTCTACACATCATCGAACAACAACGGGAATTTACGCATCTACGCCAGTGGTATGGCGAATACATCGATGAACGGCATCGGTGGCGCTGATTCGACGAACTTCATCAACAATGCAGGCGCGAGTGGAACGCGTGCATGGACGTTCGCGACTCCCCGCCGCTACCTCTCCCTAGCGCTGCATGTGGATGGGTCGCACACGCCGGCCGCAGATGCGTGGTTCCAGTTCTCGCAGGTCATCCTGTTCATGGATACCGCAGACGAGTCGGGCAACGCGAGCATCCTGAAGGCGTCCACCGTCATCAGTGAGACGCTCGACGCGATCGCACCGAAGATCAGCCGCGACCGCAGCCGTATCACAACGACGGCGCTCAACCTCCCACAGTTCCCCGGCAGCCCCGCATGGCGGTACGCAGACGAGCTGATCAAGCAGGCGAACGCGCCTCACGGCTACATCACGCGCCTGACCCCGGAGCCGCTCCCGGTGTTCGAGTTCTTCCCGGTGCCGACGGATTACCGCTTCGTGGTCGGCCAGGGCGAGTACACGCTCGTTGAGCCAGCCGCGCAAGACGGACAGTTCGTCTACAGCCGAATCATCAGCGAGTTCGAAGACGCAGCCGGCGTGCGGTCGTATGCGGACTCAGAAACGACGGAATGGTTCTACTCGACATCGCAGCCCACAAACCCATCATTCACGGTAGACGCCTCAGGATGGGGCGGCGGCATCACGCGCGATACCGGATCCTTCAACTCGTCGCCAGCATCCGGGCTCGTGCCATCCGCCGCAACCGCGCAGACAGCGACCCTGACGACGCCCCTTGTCGTTGGCCGAACATACCGACTTGAAGCAATGGTAATCGGATCCAGCGCCGGCACCATAACAATGGGAACAGCGGCCCCATTCGGCGTCATTGCATCATCTGCCGTGGCGATCTCCACATCATGGGCGCTCAAGACGTACGAGTTCACCTGCACGGATCCTGCGGAAGTTCCTTTCGTTCAATGGGGCGGCGCGGTCACAACACGCATTGATGACGTAGCGCTGCGAGAGCTGGGCGGGAACGTCGTAGCGCAGCGCGGTTTCCGGCGCACGGCGCTACGACCTATGACGCATCGCACGACCCTCGCCACCGCACAGGCGGTAAGCGATCTCGAGCTCGACGCCGCTCAGTTTCCGCCATTCAAGGGCACCATCACCGTCAGTGGTCGGATCCCCCTCAAGGGTGGCGGGCACCTCGACGTCGCACACCTCCCCGGCATGACGGGCGAGAACATCCTGATCAAGAACCTGCAGGATCCGAACACGCAAGCGCTCGGGCGCATCGGGAACATCACCAGCGCGATCTACGACCACAAGACGCGCCGCACGATGATCGGCATCGACCGCGACCTCAAGTTCATTTCGCAGATCCGAGACCGTTTAGCGATCGCGCAGCGCTGACAAACCACTCGGTTTCTGTGGACGCTGCGGTATGGGGGACGGGCCGGCAGCAGAATCACGCATCGAAGCGAAACTAGACGCGCTGCTCGTCACCACCACACGCATCGAGACCGAGATCACGAACCGCGGGAAGCAGATCGATGATCACGAGCAGCGCCTCCGTGATCACTCCGAGCAGATCGGCGCGCTGAAGTCTGCGCAGGCGTCGGCTGGTCGGTTCACGTGGGGTGACGTGCTACGCGTCACCAGCGCACTCGCCGCTGGTGGGTCTCTGCTCGCGCTGTTCGTTGCGATGGTTCTCGCGATAGCGCAGCCGCATACCTAGCCGCATTCAGCGCCACGGATGGCATAACCAACCGGAGAGCACGTGGCATCCACCACCAATGAGCAGTGGTATTGGGATCGGGAGAAGCTCGCCGCAGCGCTCGCGCAGCACGGCAGCCGCAACGCCATCACCGACGCCACCGGCGTCAACCCGCAAACACTGCAGCACTGGATCCGCAAGCACGGCCTCGCGAGCGGCCACCCACGTAGCCCCGGCGGTGGCAGTCAGAACCATCCCGCGTCGAAGGCGATTCCACCTCGAGCGAAGATCACGGATGATACGGCGCTGCTTATTGGCGCTCCGAATCCGATGGCGACGAACTCGCTGTCACCGGATGACCTGTTTAGGGCTCATAATCTGGACCCCCAAGATTGGGAGTACACCACCACCATCAACCGGTGGGATGCGCTCGCCGGTGATGGGAAGGTCACGACGCTCGCGCAGTTGAAGATCAATGCGAAGCGGAAGCGGTCACTGGATCTGATCGTGCCCGCTCGTGCCGCTGGCTGGCGTCCCACACGTCTCCCACAGCGCAAGGCGCCCCGAAGGGCGGTATGGCGGGAGCTCGTCACCAGCGACGCGCACGCGCCGTACCACGACACCGGGAAGCATCGCGCGTTCTGCCGGCTGCTCGCCGACGTGAAACCGGATGGTCTCACGGATCTCGGCGACATGCTCGACCTGCCCCGCCCGTCGCGGCACCGGCCGACGCCCGGGTGGAGCGCGAGCCCCCAGGAATGCGTCGACGCATCGCACCGGCTCTGGGCGGAACGTGTCGCCGCCAGCCCCCGCACGCGCCGCCGTGCGCTACTCGGCAACCACGACGACCGCCTCCGCATGGCAGCTGAGGAACGCATCCCCGACTTCCACGACCTACGCCCACCGGGCAACGAGCTCTCCCCGTTCGACGTCGGGCATCTGCTGCGCTTCGACGAGCTAGGGGTGGAGCTGATCCGACCCGCGGGGGAGTACCACGCCGCTGAGGTCGTGATCGCGGAGGGCGTGCCCGGGAAGCCATGGACGCGCCTCGTAGGGATCCACGGCACACAGGCAGGAGCGAAGGGGCAGCCGGGCGCGGGAAAGGCAGCGGACCGCCGCACGTGCTCTGTTCTGCAGGGGCATGACCATCGGCAGGGCCTCACGTACCTGTCGCGGTGGGACGGTGAGCGCCGCGTGGGCGACGTCGCCGCGGTCAGCATCGGCACGAGCAGCACGCGGGATGGTGGTATCGGTTACGCCGTCGACCCCGACTGGCAGCAAGGCGATGCGATGGTCACGATCTGGCCGGACGGGCACTGGCACGTCGAGCTGATCCGATGGGATGGCGGCGAGCTCACATGGCGCGACAACCGCTACAGCGGCGCGGACGTCGCAGCATGATCTCCTCCCCCACGCAGATGCGCCTCGTCGAGAAGCACGTCGACGCCGCACTCGACGACCTCGCCAACCTCCTGATCCGGCATCGCAGCGAGATCCGCCGGCGCACGATCGATCGCGTGTCGAGCATCGGTATCGTCGAGTACGGTGATCGCACGTGGCATCGCGGGGATCTCGCGTTGCAGAGCGAGGCGATTGATGAGCTTGCGGATGGCGCGTTCTATCTGGTGCCGTCGTTGGCGCGGCGTGCGGGGGATCTGGTTGCGGTGGAGGGCGCCGACGGCGTGTGGCGCGTCGCCGTTTCGGTGGATGCGGCGCCGGGCAGGCAGGAGCTGAGTTAGCGGACTCGAACAGGAGGCCGTACCGGGTGGGACCGGGACTCAAGGATTGCGAGACCGGCGCCGATGGCGCCGAGAAGATGGAACGGCGACCCCCGGTCAAGGAAAGCCGCCGTCCACCTTGCTTATGCGACGTGACCGCTTAGCGCAGCCACAGACCTCCGAGCTTCGGAGTAGGAACCATGACCGTAGTCAGGACCTTCCCGTCAGCGCCGTAGATCTCTACCTTGGATGCATCCATGTGGAGCTCCTTAGTTGAGGGTGTGCAGTCCCAGCCCTAGGGCTGGTCCAGATCAGGTGATCGCGGCTAACCACGACGAAAACGCACGACTCCCGATCTGACCTGCGCAGTCTAGTCGGATCGGTGGACGCGGGTGCGGTAGCGGACAGGTGTCGTCGCACATGTCCGACAGGCCGTGTATGGTGCGCCGCACACGACGAGAACGCCGGCTGGGTTGCAGTCACGTACTCCGCTCATCCCCCGGATGAAGCATATTCGAGCCGCCCATCGATCACCCTGTGGTGACGGTGGGCGGTTCTTCTTCGTCAGTGCACCAGCAGCTCGAGCACACCGAGCGCCAGGAGCGCGAGCAGGCCGAACGCGCCTAAGCGCTCCTCAGCCGTTGAACGTGGTTGCTGGTACATGCGTCCCACGGTGCACGCCGCGACTCCACAGCGCAAGCCTGAGCCGCGTATCGGCACACATTCGTCACAGATGCTGGACGCTGGTCGTGCACCCCACGATTGGAGCACACCATGGACATCCGAGGAATCATCGCGGGCGGACTATCGCTCGTCGCACTCATCGGCCTCATCGTATTGCAGGGTATCGGCAAGCTGGATGCGGGCGCGGCGGGAATCCTGTCGAGCATCGCGAGTGGTGGTATGACGTATGCGCTGGGGTTGTACAGCAGTGCGTACGATGCGCCCGTTGGTGTTGGCTCTCGTGACGGTGAGAGCGGGCGAGTGGACGCGCTCGGGGTCGCCGTCATCGCCTACGTGATCGCGATGATGGGCACCATCACCGCTGGCATCCTCTCGGTGATCCTGTGAGCGCCCGCAAGTGGCTGCCCGTATGGCAGCGCATCCCCGGCAGCAGCCCACAGCGATGGCGCCGCATCGGATGGCGACGCTTCAAGCCATTCCGCGCCGACCAGCACATCAAGGGCCTACGCCCCGTGCGCGAAGTGCCGCGCGAGGATCGCGAGGTGTATAAGCGCACGATCATCGCCGCTGCGCGCGTTGCAGAGCAGTTCGGTGAGGTGTGGCATTGCCGCTCGAGCTATCGCACGTATGCGGAGCAGGCCGCGCTCTATGCGGCGTACGTCAATGGCACCGGCAGTCTCGCCGCCAAGCCCGGTACCAGCCGGCACGAGAAGGGCAACGCGCTCGATCTCGGCGACGCTCGGAACGTGAACATCGGCAATAGTGCTGTGCGGCGTGCGGCGCTTGAGCGAGCCGGTTTCGTGTTCGCTGTGCCGAGCGAGCCGTGGCACGTCGAGTACCAAGGCTGAGACGGTTTCGCGTCACCCGTTGACCCGTGTACGGGTACTCTCGGCTTAGGGGACGAGAGCGTGGTGATGCGAGCACTATCGGGCCGGGCAGCCCGGTAGGCACACTGAAGGGGACCCGTTGGGCAGCGGGTCCCCTTCGTCGTACCTGCGACTACTTCTTCGCGGGTGCTGGCCGGCGACGGGTGCCCGGCTTCGACTCCTTGGATTCCTTCGCGGCGCGTGCCTTCGCGATCGGCACGACCGTTTCCTTCTCGGGTACGACGGTGAGCTTCGTGACGATCTTCTCCGCAACCTCGTCGCTCGCTGCGCGCTCCGCGAGCTTCGCATTCGCTTCCGCGAGACGGTCGACGACCTCCTGCAGCGCGTTCTCACCGCGAGCTCGCTCCTGCGCGACCGCATCATCGATAGCGGCGCGCACGACCGGATGATCGACCGTGATCACCGTGGCGCCACCTTCACCGGGTGCGGCGCCGAATGCCGCCGCGATCGTCGGCAGCGCCTCCGGCGGCAACACCACGCTCGACAGCAACTGCCCACCCACACCACGCCGGCACGTGACCACACGCTCCCCGTCGCGTCGATCCTCGACGCCGTAGGTGATGTTCTGCACTGTGACGCTGCTCATGGTTGCTCCAATCGTGGGGGATACCACGACACGTCCCATTGGTGGGGCGCGAGCGTCCGAACAGGGTTGCATAACTATGGCATCGCTACATTCACGACGACGTGAGGCCGCCGACGATGAACCCGAACCATGAGGTATCCACACTCACCGCACGTATCGCCGAGCTCGAGGAGGAGAATCGGCAACTCAGGAAGCAGGGAGCATGGGCAGCGTTACGGATGCGAGCGTCGGTGGAGGCGTTGTGCTGCGCGGTGGGCGAGCTCGAGCG
>JACCDR011233329.1_pt1 | contig 14966 bp, 14 predicted proteins | sample 7446431 | NCBI WGS metagenome assembly JACCDR01 (sample SAMN15323443, study PRJNA562643) | freshwater metagenome | isolation source: river surface water | place: USA:Blue River Watershed | collected 2017-08-17 | reverse complement strand
GGAGGCCGGCTACCGCTTCTCACGACGGTAGCCGGCCCCCTCCCCCTGTCCCCCTGGGACGCCCCTCAACGCCAGGCGGAACAACCACAACTTAACAAGGTCGGGAGGTCCGCGTGCCGCTTCTGCGAACTACGCAGCTTCCGTCCGGCGCTCGCTATTCGGAAAAGCGCGCTAATAAGGCCGCGGCCTTCATTGAAAAGGCTACTGTGCACACGAAGTCATCGTGGGCCGGCAAGCCATTCAAGATGGAGCCGTGGCAAAAGGGCGATGCCTGGCAGGACGAAAACGGCCTGTGGAGGGTCGACGGGATCGTGAAGCCGCTTTTCGGCGCAGTCCGCTGGTCGGAAATGTATAAGACGTGGATTCGCCAATTCACGATGGCGTGGTTCGAGGTCGCCCGTAAGAACGGCAAGTCAGAATTGATGGCGGCCCTCGGGCTGTATCTTCTGATTTTCGACGGTGAGCAGGCAGCGGAGGTTTATTCCGCAGCGTCGGACCGCTATCAGGCGGCAATGGTTTTCGACGTGGCCCGGGACATGATTCTCCTGTCTCCGGTATTGCGTCGGATGAAGGACAAGGGCGAAATCGTCATTGTCGACTCGCAGAAGAGGATTGTCTACACCCCTACACGAAGCGTCTATCGCGTTATCGCCGCAGACGCCGCAGGCAACCTCGGTGCCAACCCGTCCGCCGTTCTGTTCGATGAGGTGCTGGCACAGCCGGACGAACGCCTCTGGGACTATCTGCGCCAGGGTTTCGGTACCCGGCCGCAGCCGCTCCTGGTGGCCGTCACGACGGCCGGGCCGGACCGGGAGAGCTTCGCGTACGCGGAGCACGAGTTCTCCTGCCGTGTGGCTGTAGAACCGGACCTGGACCCGTCCCGGTTCGTGTTCCTGGCGTTCGTGGATGAGCACGCCGACTGGTTGGACGAATCCCACTGGGGCGAGGCGAATCCGGGCCTCGGGAGCTTCCTCAACATCGAGTCGCTTCGGAATGAGGCGATCTCGATCAAGAACAAGGGCGATCTTTCGCAGGTCGCCAACTTCCGTATCTTCCGCCTGAATCAGTGGGGCACCAGCAAGAACCGGTGGCTCGACATGGCGGTGTGGGACGAATCCGAGGAACAGGCCGGCTCTTTGCCGATCGACGTTTCCGGGTGGGCGATCGGTGGCCTGGACCTCGCGGAGACCACGGACCTCGTGTCGTGGCAGCTCGTGTGGCAACAGCCGGACGGCCGGCTGTATACGCGGTCGCATTTCTGGATCACGCGGCAGGCGATCGAGCGGAAGCATCGGAAGATGTTGGCGAAATTCCTTGAATGGGAGGACGCCGGATATATCACCGTGGTCGAAAAGGATGCTCATGATTATGAGCTGATCATTTCGAAGATCATGGAGGATATCGAGACCTACAACGTCGGGATGATCGGGTACGACCAGTACCAGGCGCCCGCCGTTATCGGGCACGTGGAGGACCGCACGGATGTTGTCTGTGTGAAGGTCCCGCAGACGACTACCCGAATGAGTCCGGGCGCCAAGGAGATTTCGCGGCTTATGGGCCTGCGGAAGCTCACGACCGGAAAACACCCCGTCATGCGGTGGATGGCTGACAACGCGGCTTATAAGAGCGATCACGACGGCAATATCAAGCCTTCCAAGGCTGAGTCCACCGGCAACATCGACGGCATTACCGCGCTGACGAATGCGCTTGTCGTCCTGGTGACCGTTCCGCAGGAACCGGAAGTTTCATTCCACGAGGTTGTGGATTGTCCGCGCTGCGGTGAAAGCGATGTCTACGACGACGGCGAAAACTCCCGCTGCGGTGAGTGCGGCCATGTCTGGAGGAATTGATGACAGTTCACGATATCGGCCGCAATTTGCCCACGCGCGAGCTGGTGACGGAGGCGCAGGCTGACCCCGCTGCGGGCGCTGAGTTCACGGTGACCGTGCCGGCCGGCGAGGTGTGGGAACTGCTGGGGGTGTATTCGCGGCTTGCGTGTGACGCGACCGTGGCGAACCGTCGACCGCACCTGACGATCGATGACGGCACGCTGATCTTCGGCAAGTTCACCAGCTCGGCCGTGCAGACGGCTTCGAGCACCTGGAGCTATGTGTGGTCGTACAACGTCGGCTATTCGTTCGCCACGTCCAACAGCATGATCGGGCTTCCCAAGCTTCTCCTGCCGGCCGGCTACCGCGTCCGCAGTACGACGGATCTGCTCCAGGCGGCAGACAACTGGGAAGCGCCGAACTTCCACTACATCCGTTGGAGTGGCTAAGCCGTGGCGCGCATGGGAGGTATCTTCCGGCGCGTCGGGGGGTGGGCTCGACGCGCGGTCACCTGGGACCAGGTGTTCGGGGATGCTCTCCCACCGGCCAGTTTCAGCGGTAAGCACGTCAGCGAGGAATCGGCGCTCAAGTACAGCGTCGTGTGGGCCTCGGCAACGCTGATCGCGGATGCCGTGTCCAGCCTTCCGCCTGAGTCGGTCATCGAAGGTGAGGACGGTGGGACGAAGCCGGGCACGTTGCCCCGGTGGATCTCCCGGCCGCACCCGGAAATGCGCCGCAATGAGGTGTGGAACCAGCTCTTGCTGTCGCTTCTGTTGTGGGGCAACGGTTATGCGCTTCTGGTCCGTCGTCCTTCGGACGGTGTGATCACCGGTATGCGTGTGCTGGCACCGGGAGCGGTGCTGTGTGAGTGGAATCCTGACAAGCCGGGGTTCCGCCGCTACCGCATCGACAATGGGCCGTGGCTGTCGTCGCAGGACGTGTTTCACGTCATGGGACCGTCGCTGCCCGGTGCCGCGAAGGGCCTTTCCGTTGTGGCGCAAGCCCGCGAGGCGATCGGGCTCGGGTTGACGCTGGAAGAGTTCGGGGCGCGGTACTTCGCGCAGGGCTCGATGGCGAAGGTGGTCATCAAGGTTCCGAACAAGCTGCTCAACGATCAGGCCGCGCGGGACATCGTGAACAACTACGAGCGCTTCCACCGTGGGGTGGGGAACTGGCATCGGCCGGCTGTGCTGTCCGGTGGCGGTGAAATCGAGAACATCTCGATCCCTCCGGAAGACGCCCAATTCCTTGAGACACGGGAGTTCCAGGCGCTCGACATCGCCCGCTGGTTCAGGGTTCCGCCGCACCGCGTGGGCATCATGACCAAGCAATCTTCGTGGGGTTCCGGCCTCGCGGAAGAGAACACGGCGATGGTGCAGCATACGTTCCGGCCGTGGATCATGCGGCTTGAGTCGGCATTCACGCAGTACGCGCCGGGGTCCGAGGACAGCGGCGTACGTATCCGGCTCAACGATTCCGCGTTGCTGCGCGGCACGTTCGCGGAACAGGTCGACGCCTGGACCAAGGCCGTCACTGGACAGATCGCAACCCCTAATGAGGCACGCCGGGCGCTCGGGCTGGACCCGATGGACGGCGCGGACGAACTGGTGAAGCCACCGGAGCCGGCAGCTCCGGGCGAGGGTGAGAAGAAGCCGGCCGGGGCGAAGAAGCCCGCCGAGAAACCGAAGAAGGAGGCGGCGTGAAGAACACCCGTCCCGTGGAGCGGCGGTTCACCGCTGGCTCCGTTGAGGTCCGCACACGCGGATCGAAGATGGTGATCGAAGGCCACGCGGCGGTGTTCGACAAGCGCTCCCAGAACCTCGGCGGTTTCGTGGAGACCGTTCAGCGCGGCGCGTTTACGAAGACCCTCAAGGAAGCCGACGTTCGCGCGCTGCTGAACCACGACGCCAATTTCGTGCTCGGGCGCAACGTCGCCGGCACGCTCGATCTCGCGGAGGACGAATCCGGGCTGTACTACCGGATCGATCCCCCGGATACCACGTTCGCGCGGGATCTCATGGTGAGCATGGAGCGCGGCGACATCTCGCAGTCCAGCTTCGCCTTCCGCACGATCGAGGACGACTGGGGGCTGACGGAGCAGGAATTTCCGCTGCGGACGCTCATGCAGGTGGCCCTGGTCGATGTGTCCCCGGTGACCTATCCGGCGTACCTGGACGCGGAGTCCGGCGTCGGCGGGCGTTCACACGCCCTTGCCGGCCTGGCGAAGCGCAGTGGCCTTGAGATCGCGGATCTGGCCGATGTGGACGCCATCCGGGCTGCGCTGACGAAAGAAGATGCTTCCACCGAGACGGAGCCGGCTGACGCCACTTCGGTCAACAGGTGGGCGAAGCGGGCCGAAGTGCTCGCGCTCATGGCGGAAACGCCGTAACTGCAACACCTCCGCTGGTGCCGCTGCCCGCACACCGGCGATCTGTAATGCACTGACACCCGGCCCCCCGAACACCGTCCTATGGAGACGGTCGGTTCGGCGTGGGTAGGGAAGCTGAAAGGGCCACTTACATGAGTGACCTTCTCAAGCGGCTCCACGAGAGCCGGATGCGTGCCGTCAACGCGGCGCGCGAGATCGCAGAGCGGGCGGCCAGCGGCGAGGAACGCGCCGAAGATGAGGCCGCTTACACCGCTGCGAACGCCGACATCACCAAGTACGGCGCGCTGATCGCGGACGAGACCAAGCGGTCGGCGGACGACCGCGAAATCGCGGAGCAGTTCGCGGCTTCCTCGCGTGCGGCCGGCGTGGACGAGAACGGCAGCGCCGAGAAGCGCGAGCTGGTGAAGACCTGGCGCGATGAGGCTCGCGCGGCCATTTCCGAACAGCGCGCGACGATCGGCGGCCAGTACGAGAGCCTGCCGAACGAAGCGCGTCAGGCGGAACTGCGGACGATGCTCGTGGGTACCGCGACGGCCGGTGGTCACACCGTCCCGACGACCCTCGTGGAGAAGCTGTTCCAGAAGCTTTTCGATGACTCCGCGATCCTCTCGGCCGGCGTCACGATCCTGCGGACCGGTTCCGGTGAGACGCTCAAGTTCCCGCGTCTGACCTCGCTCGGTGCGCTGTCGCAGTCCAACGCGCGGCGTGCTGAGGGTGCGACGATTCAGAAGTCGGACCCGGCGTTCGACCAGGTTCAGCTCGACGCATACAAGTACGGCCAGATCACGCAGCTTTCGCGTGAGCTGATCGAGGACAGCGTGTTCGACGTGCAGTCCCTCGCTGGCACCGTGCTCGGCCGCAACATGGCGAACTACCTCGGCTACGACCTGACCCTCGGCTCGGGTTCCTCGCAGCCGAACGGTGTCGTCACCCTGATCCCCTCGGGCAACAAGGTGACCTCCGCGACCGGCCAGACCGTCAAGCCGACGAACATCGATCAGATTCTCGATGTCATCGCCAAGCTCAAGCCGACCTACCGGCGCAACGCGAAGTTCCTGATGAACGACAGCACGACCTTCGTTCTCCGGAAGTTCAAGATCAACACCACGACCGGTGACAACGCCTACGCCTGGCAGCCGGGCCTGGTGCCGGGCAGCGCGGACACCTTCATGGGCTACCCGCTCCTGACGGACCCGAACATCTCGGCCACCGGCCTGTCGGCTCTGTCCATCGTCTTCGCTGACTTCTCGCAGTACTACGTGCGACTGGTCAACGACGTGCGCGTGGAGTGGAGCACCGAGTACGCCTGGGACACCGACCTCGTGTCGGTCAAGGCCGTGCTCCGTGCGGACGGCGAAGCGATCGATGACACGGCGTTCGCCGCGTTTGTCGGCGCCGCGTCCTAAGTGGACCGACCCGTCCGTGCCTGCCCCTACTCCCGGGCACGGGCGGGTCTCTACCGGAGGCCGCGATGCAGACCCTTCTTTCCAAGCTCGCCGCGCAGTTCGCGCTTAGTGAGCGGTACCGGTTGGCGGTGCTGCGCAACCACGCGGTGTTCGCCGTCATCATCGGTCCGCTGTTCGCCGTCGCCGGAAACAGCCTGACTCCACAGAGCAGGATCGCACTCGGTCTCCTGCCCGGTTTCCCCGCCAGTATGGGCGCCGCGCTCACCCTCGCCGGCCTACTCATGCTCGTGGGGGCCTACCGCCACAAGCGATGGGCCACCATCACCGGCCTGGCGCTGATGATGAGCTGGTACGCCACATTCGGCGCGGGCCTGTCGGTGACCGCGATCCACTGGGCTTTGGCGGGTGGTGAGTATCCACCTCCCACAGCCGTGTACGCGAGCTTCGTATACCTGCATGTCGCTAACACGTTGCGAATCCACCTGTCTCGGGTGATGACCAGACAGGACGCGCCGTGAAATGGGAACAGATAGCCGCCCTGCTCGGGGCTCTCTCACCGCTGCTGATCGTCCTGTTCAACCGTCGCGGATCGAAAGCGACGGCCACGCAGGCTGAAATCACCAACATGCGCGCCCTCATCGAACAGGCGCGCGTCCTCACCTCCGACCGGGAGGCATTGGCGCAGAAGGAAATCGCTGCGCTGACGGAGACCTTCCGCCGCGAGCTGCGCGCCATCCGGCGAGCGCTCGCCCATCACCAACAGTGGGACGCCGCCGCATTGGAACTAGCCCGCAGGGCTGACCCCGCGTTCCCCGCTTCTCCGATCGTCCTCACGGACGCGGAGATCGATCTCTTGGGAGAGACATGAATCTCGACACGATCAAGTGGACCCCGGAAGCGCGTGTGGCGAAGTACGACGCGGCTTCCGTCGATGAGGTGGCACGGCGCCTTGAGGTGCACCGCCCGACCGGTGGGCAGCTCGCTTACTGGTCCGACCCGTATGAGGTGCTGACCCTTCCGGGTAACGCCCTCACCACGGCGGGCCTCAACCGCGCTACCGCGCTGCTGATCGGTGGGTCGTCCGGCACGCTCGACTCCACCCGCGTACGCCTCGGCGTCGGTGACAACGCCACGGCGTTCAACGCCTCGGACGCCGCGCTCAGTACCGGCTCGAACCAGTACTTCCGCGTCATGGAAGCGACGTACCCGCAACAGTCCAACGGCGTCATGACGTTCCAGTCCAGCTTCGCCACCGGTGAGGCGAACTTCGCGTGGGCGTGCTGGGGCCTGGACGTGGGCACCGCCACCGTGACCAGCTCCGCGACGCCGGCCGCCGTCCTGTTCAACCGCAAGGTCGGCTCGCTGGGCACCAAGGCATCCGGCACGTGGGTTCTCACGGTGACCGTCACGTTCTCCTAATCCGACCAGGAGGACGCCATGCCGGCACCTACCCTTGTTGCCGAGTACGAGACGACCTGGACGAACAACAGCGCGAGCAAGAACACCTCGGTAACCGTAAACGCCGGCGATGTGCTGGTGATCATCTCGGTTACCGAGGAAGGCAGTCAGGCCGCTCCGGGCACACCGTCCGGTGGCGGCCTGACATACGCGCCCGCGCAGACAAACTCCGTCAGCTCGTACTGCGGCACGTACGCCTGGACGGCCACGGCCGCTTCCTCGCAGACGTTCACCCTCACCGTTACCCGCAGCGGAACGGGCGCATCGAGCAACTGGGGATTCAACGTCCTGCGTTTCTCCGGAAGCGACGGTATCGGTGCCAGCGTCAAGGCGAATGCCAACGGCGCGTTCTCCATCTCGGTCACCACCACGCAGGCCAACTCCGCTGTGGTGGCGGTGAACGGCGACTGGAACGCAGTCGACGGTGCATCGCGCACCTACAACAGCGGGCCGGGCACCTTCACCGAACAGACCTACCACCGAAACTCTTCGGCCTACACCGTCTACGGCGGCTTCTACGGCGACACCAACGCGACCGGCTCAAAGGCGTTCTCCATCGGGGGCACGGCCGGGCAGAAGTGGTCCGCGATCCTGGTGGAGGTCAAGGGCTCGGCCGGTGGCGGCTCGACCCCCAAGAGCGACGGCGACACCAGCTCGGCCACCGAATCGACCGGCACGGTAGCGCGCAGCTCCACAGCGACGGAAACCGGCTCCGCAACGGACGCCGGCACGGTCGCTGCGGCACTGTCCACTTCGGACACCGCAAGCACCGCGGATTCCGCCACGCTGGTTGCGACGCAAAGCAATTCGGATCTATCTAGTGCGGTAGACGCCGCCAGCGTCAGCCGTACGTCGAACACGCCGGACACGGCGGGATCGACGGAAGGCGCAACGCTGGCCGTTGCGGTCTCCGGTTCCGACACCGGCACGGCGGTAGACGCCGGCTCGGTCGCCTCGGGATCGAATCCCAACGGCAGCGATACGGGCGGTACCACCGAGGGCCAGAGCATCACGGCGACGCTCGCCGGCACGGACACAGCGGCCGGCACCGAGGGCCAGGCGCTCACGGTGAACGTGAGCGGTACCGACACCGGTTCGGCGGTAGACGCCGGCTCGGTGCAGTCCGGTTCCAACCCCAACGGCGCGGACACCGGAGGGACTGCGGAAGCCGCGACGGTCACCGTCTCGATCAGCTCGACGGACACGGCCGGCTCGACCGACGCCGGCTCCGCGACGGGAGGAACGTCCCCGTCCGGGGCGGACTCGATCGGAATCGTGGAAACGGCGGCCCTCAGCGCTTCCCTGAGCGCTTCGGAGACCTCGGCGTATACCGACGCCGGCAACGTCGCTCGGGCCAGCACAGCGGCCGACACAGCCGGCGCCACCGATTCGACCACCAGCCGCAACGCGGCCATCACCGGAAGTGACTCGGTGAGCGGAGCGGAGTCGCCGGCCTCGCTGTCGGTGAGGGTGCTCGCCTCCGAGCTGCTGGCCTACATCGAAGCGGCCAGCCGCGCCCTTCCGCAGAGCGTGAAGCGGTGGGCGGCCGGATTCGGCGCCCGTTCCTCACGCAGCGACGCGGGGGCGGCCAGCTCGACCACGGCCGGCTCCGGTGCGGCCACCGATCAAGGAATCAGCGGGCAGTCGACCGCTCGACAGGAATTGGAGGGCTGATGGATCTCGACCGCATCAGGCGCGGCTCACCGGCCGTCCTGTCCGTGACGTTCTACGGCGATGACGTGCCGACCTCGGCGGACGGCATCGTGACCTACGAGGTGAAGAACCAGAACGGGACTTCGGTCGCCTCGGGTAACGCCAGCAACGCCAGCACCGGCACGTATCAGTTCACCCTTCCCGCGCAGGCGAACCTGGCGCAGCTCACCGTCACGTGGGCCGGGCAGTTCTCCGGGCAGGCCGCGAGTGTGCAAACGGCCGTGGAGATCGTGGCCGGCGACTACTTCACGGTGGCGGAACTGCGGAACTTCGATTCGGTACTGACCTCCACGGCGAAGTACCCGAACGACAAGCTCCGCGACGCGCGCACGTCGGCTGAGGTCGACTTCGAACGCATCTGCGGACGGGCGTTCCTGCCCCGCTACGCCAAGCAAACCCTCTCCGGTGACCGGAGCCGGAACCTGTGGCTGTCCAACCCGTCGTTCCTGCGGGTCATCTCGCTCACGGTCGACGGTGAGGACTGGTCGGACAAGACGCTCTACATGGAGCCGGACAACCTGCGGGTCATCCGGCTCGCGGACGACTACCGGTGGCCCTGCGGGGACTACAACATCGTCATCGAATACGAGCACGGCATGGACGCGGTGCCGTTCGACATCAAGCGGGCGGCGATGAAGTTCGCCCGGTACAAGGTCGTGGCCGACCAGGCGCGGATCGATGAACGCGCCACGGTGATGAACATCCCCGACTTCGGAACGTTCTCCCTCGCCACCCCCGGATTCCGGGGCTCGTACACCGGCATCCCTGACGTGGACGTGGTTCTACGCGAATACGAACTGGTGGGTGGTGCCTGGTGACAACGGCGTTCGATGTGAAGGACGCGCTGGTTGCAGCGCTCAAGACCGCCCCCGGACTGACGGACCTCGCGGACGACGCGATCTGGTACGGCTACGAGGGGGGAGCCGGTAAACGCCCGCGTGAGTGTGTGTGGGTCGGTGAGATCGGCTGGGAGGACGACGAAGGCGCGGCCTTCGGATACTCCCGCAAGGACGAGACGTACAAGGTCATGTTGACCGTCGAGTCCCACTTTCCCGGTGACGACCAGGTTACCGCGAACGGGCGAGTCAAAACCCGAGTCGCAGCAATCGAAACGTTGCTGCGCAATCCCCGAAGCCTCGGCGTGCCAAACGTTTTCGAGTGCACGGTCATCCCCCAAATGCTCGGTGAGGGCACCGACCCCGATGGACGCGGCGCGATCTTCGTGCTGGCCGTCCGCGTACGAGCACGCTTCTAAGGAGGGCGTTCCTTGTCTGGTTCGCTTACGCAGTTCGGCATCGGAATCGAGACCACCTACGGTACCGCCGTTGCTCCCACCAAGTTCTTCGAGATCACCAAGGAAGACTTCAAGGGCAAGTACGAGCGCATTCAGGCTGACGCGCTGTCGGCGGCCTACGTCGACCGCTCCGACCGGTGGGCGCTCAACCCGAAGGGTGCGGGCGGCTCGGTGGAGCTGGAAGTCCTGACGAAGAACTTCGGCAACTGGCTCAAGTTCCTCATGGGCACCGTCAACACGACCGGCCCGGCTGAGACCACTGCCTACACGCACACCGGCACCATCGGCAACCTGACCGGTAAGTACTTCACCGCTCAGGTCGGCCGGGCGCAGACGGACGGCACCGTGAAGCCGTGGACGTACGAGGGCGGAAAGGTCACGGACTTCGAGTTCTCGAACGCCATCGACCAGACGCTCAAGTGCAACATCTCGTGCGACTTCGAGAACGAACAGGCTCCCACATCGCCGGCCGGTGCGTACGTCCTGGCGACGAACGTCCCGGCTGTCGGTGCGGAGATCCTGACGTGGCAGGGCGGCACCATCACGGTCGGCGGGTCCACTGTGGACATGAGCGACTTCTCTGTGAAGGTCGACAACGCCCTCAAGACCGACCGGTTCTACATCGGCTCGGCGGCCAACAAGAAGGAACCGAACCAGGACGGCAAGCGCAAGGTCACGTGGTCGTTCAAAACCCCGTACGACAACGCCTCGTTCTGGCAGAAGGTCTCCAGCGCAACGCTTTCCGGCTCGCAGGCCACCATCGTGGCGAAGTGGTCCGGGTTGACGTTGCTGGGCACCACGATCTACCCGAACATCACCATCACGATCCCGTACGCCCGTTTCGATGAGGGCGGCCCGAACGTGGAGGGCCAGGGTCTTCTGGAGCAGTCGATGTCCGGCGTCGGTCTGTACGACGGCACGAACAGCGCGATCACCGTCGCGTACCAGACGGCCGACACGACCGTCCTGTAAGGACAGTGGCAACGGCCCGGCCGGGCTACACCACGACGCATCGTCTCGCGTCGCTGCGCACGCTGATCGATTCTCTCCAGACCACACCACGGCGGCTGACGGAAGCGGAGCAGGTATTCCTTGCTACGGCCGCAGCCGTCGTGGTGATCCGCGCCCGACAGCGGGCGATGGAGTGGGGTGGGGTCGCAGCGAAGTCAGCGCCCGACGTGAAGACCGGCGCGAAGCTCGGCTCAATCGCCTACGGCGGCAAGCCGTACAACATGGGCGCCGAATGGGGCGCCATTCGCTACAAGCAGTTCCGGGCTTGGCGCGGACGCGGAGACGACGCGGGCTACTTCGTGTGGCCCGCCGTCCGCGAGTGGGCGAACACGGACATGGTGGCGAGCCTCGTGCGCCATCTCGACATCGCCCTTAACCAGATCCACGGCTAGACAACACTTTGCGGGAGTAGACATGAGCAAGATCAAGCTTTCGATGGATGACCTGACCCTCGGGGACATGGAGCTGTTCGAAGAGGCCACGGGTGAGGACATCATGGAAGTTCTCAAGCCCGTCCCGGTCATCGACCCGGTGACGAAGATGCCGGTGAAAGACCCGGACCCCGCCGCGAAGGGCCGTCCCCTCATGGAGACCAAGGTTTCCGCGAAGGCGTTCATCGGTCTGGTCTACATCGCCATGCGCCGTGACAACCCCGCGCTGACCGTCGCGGACGTGAAGGCCATGAAGCTGAACGATCTCGATCTGGAGATCGACAGTGAGGCCAACGTCCCTTTGGAGGACGCGCAGGAAGCGCTTCCGCTGGAAGGACTGCCCGACAGCTCCGAGAGCTGAGGTACCGGCGCTGGTCCGAGGTCGCTCAGTTCTACGGCTGGACCTTTGACGAGATTCGACGGATGACCGTCGATGAGTACTCAGCCGCGCGTGCGTATGCGGCTGAGTACAACAAAAAACAGGGGGCGTAATGGCTGCCAGTAGCGCGACCCGCACGATTCAGATCAACATCCGTGTCGACTCTTCCGGTGCGGCGAGCGGGTTCCGCGCTGCGGCGTCCTCAGCCAACAGCGCTTCGGGCGTCATCGGCTCTGCGGTGGCGTCCATGCAGGACTCCATCGCCCGCATGGCGAGCATGGCGTTCCAGGCCGCAGAGCGCGTCGTCGTCCAGGCGGCCGGCGTCGGCTTCAACATGGCCGTCCTGTTCGAGCGGACCGAACTGGCGTTCGCGCACATGCTCGGTTCCGCCGAGAAGGGCAAGGCGTTCGTCGCGGACCTCAAGGCGTTCGCCCTGGAGACACCCTTCGAGTTCGACGGCCTTGTCACCGCCACACAGCGGCTCATGGCAATGGGCTTCACCGCCAAGGAGGTCCGCCCGACGCTCACCGCAGTTGGTGACGCCGTGGCGGCCCTCGGCGGTGGCGCCGAGAAGATCAACCGGGTGGTGCTCGCCCTCGGTCAGATCAAGGCCAAGGGCAAGCTGTACGCCGGTGAAATCAAGCAGTTGGCCGAAGCCGGTATCCCTGCCATGCAGTACGTGGCCGACGAACTGAACATCACCGTTGGCGAGCTGTATAAGCGCCTGGAGCTTGGCCTCGGCCCGTCCGCAGAGGTCGCCTTGAAGGCGATCAACAAGGGCATGACCGAAGGCACCAAGAACGCCAAGGGCTTCGGTGGCATGATGGACGTGATCACAAACTCCATCGGCGGCCAGTGGGGCAAGCTCAAGGAATCGGTCCGCATGGGCCTCGGTGAACTGGTGCTCCAGGCCGGTCCGCAGCTCATGGGAACCATCAAGAACGCGCAGCAAGGGTTCACCCAGTTCTTCAACGGCCTCGGTGGGCAGGCGGGCGTGGGCACGTTCTACGTGCTCGGTGCTGCGATCCGCCAGGCCGGCGCCTACCTGATCGATCTGGGGATGCAGGCGCGGGCCTTCACCGACACACCGCTGTTCGGTACGTGGGTCAGCGCGGCGGCAAATCTCGGGTCGAACTTGGTGCGGCTGTGGCCGCTGGTTCAGCGTCTCGCCGGCTACTTCGTCACTCTTGTGGTGGCGATGATCTCCGGTGTCGCGTGGCTGGAAAACACGTACAACGTGTCCGGCCGACTCGTGGACGCTCTGCTCGCCACGGCCGATGCGCTCGCCTCGGCGGCCCGGTGGCTCAATGAGCACCGCACGCTGCTCTACACCCTCGGCGGTGCCATCGCCTACGTGGTGGTGGTGAACAAGGCGTGGGCTATCGCGCTGGCCGTCAACAACGCGCTGATGGCCTCCGGTGGCCTGATCGCGTGGGCGCGGGCACTGCCGGTCGTCATCGCTCTCACAAGGGCGTGGACGGTCGCGCAGTGGCTTCTGAACGGGGCATGGACGATCTTCAACTCCCTGTTCCTCGCCAACCCGATCGGTCTCATCATCCTCGCGGTCGCTGCGGTCGTCGGCGCGCTGGTGCTCGCCTACAACAAGGTCGACTGGTTCCGCAACGCGGTGAACACCGCATGGGAGGCCATCAAGACGGCGGCCGGCGCGGTCGCCGGCTGGTTCATGAGCAACGTGTGGCCGCTCATGGTGTCCTTCTGGAATGGGCTGGTGTCCCTGGCGCAGACCGTGTGGGGATGGCTGGTCGTCGCGTTCAACGGTATCGCTGCGGCGTTCCGCGTCGTGCGGGATGCGTCCGTGGCGACGTTCAACGGCGTCATGTCGGTGGTCCGCCCCGTCATCGGGTTCTTTCTCGACTACGTGTGGCCGATCTGGAAGATGATCTTCGGGCACATCGCGCTGGTGCTGAACGTGTGGTGGGAGATTGCCAAGTTCGTGTTCGTGAACATCGCCAGGGCCATCATGATCCTGGTCGGTGTCATCACGAACATCGTGTGGCCCGTCATCAAGTTCGTGTTCACGCTGATCTTCGAAATCTTCTACACCCTCGGGTACATCGTCTTCACGATCATCAAGACCGTGATCGATGTGTTCATGGGCCTGGTCCGGTTCCTCGCCACGTACTTCTGGCCGGTGTTCGTCGGGATCTTCAACATTATGGTTGGAGTCGCGGAGACAACGGCGAACATCTTCAAGGCGATCTTCGGGTTCCTGTGGGATGTGACGTTCGGGTGGCTCGGCCGGAAGCTCTGGGAGTGGTTCGGGGATGAGTGGACCGCAGCGTGGACGCTGCTCAAGACGGCCGTCGCTACCGGCGTTGAGGTCATCAAGTACCACTTCGATGTGTGGATGGCACGCCTTCGATTCCTGTGGGAAGTCATTCAGTTCATCTGGGGCAACATGAAGTCCTCGTTCGGAGAGCGTTACAACACGGCGCGCGACCGGCTCTCCAAGATCAAGGAGAGCATCGACGGCTTCACCGAAGGCACCAAGCGCGCGTTCTCCGGGATGCGCGACGCGGTGTCCGGCATCTGGGAGGGCGTGAAGAACAACCTGCGCACCGGAGCCGAGTTCCTGGTGAACGTCGTCTACAACAAGGGCGTCCGGAGCCTGTGGAACCCGATTGCGAAGGTCGTCGGCAAGGACCCCTTGCCGGAAATGCACTTCGCAACCGGTGGTGTCATCCCGAACGTGCCCGGCATCTCCGGTGACTGGGTTCCGTTCTACGGCACGGCCGGTGAGGTCGTACTGAACAAGAGTCAGGTCGCACGGGCCGGTGGTCCACGCGGTATTGAGGCGATGCTCGGCAAGTTCGGGCACAGCGGCGGTGGTCACTACGACGGCGGCGGCATCCTCGGTGACGCGGTGAACTGGTTCAAGGGAATGGGCGGTGATGTCGTCTGGGGCGCTGTCCTGTCGACCATCAACCCGTTCATTACCAAGGTTCGCCAGGCGGTCGATGTCGGAATCCCCGGTAAGAACGGGGTTGCGGAGCTTCTGCGGGCCGTGCCGAACAAGGCACTGGACACGATCGTGG
>JACCDR011387855.1_pt1 | contig 14967 bp, 20 predicted proteins | sample 7446431 | NCBI WGS metagenome assembly JACCDR01 (sample SAMN15323443, study PRJNA562643) | freshwater metagenome | isolation source: river surface water | place: USA:Blue River Watershed | collected 2017-08-17 | reverse complement strand
CTGAGGCTGCGGCGAACAGCTTCAGGAGTGTAGGGCACCGCAACTTCTATCTTGGCTTTGCCATAGTTCAGGAACGGCTTCTCACCCTCATAAGTGAGCGATATCGCAGGGTTCATAATTGACCTCCTTTCCGCTGCAATCACTTTCATTTCTACTATAGAATCCTTATTTTGCAACACAAAAGCCGCTCATACGGGCGGCTTTTGAGCGCTATCAGGAGAGCCATGGCAGACTTTCGCTGGGTCGCGTGGGGTGAGTGTATATGAAAGTACCTCCCCCCGCAAATAATCCATAGAACCCATAAGATAATGGCTTGTTTTGGGGTATACTACGGCGATGTCTCTTATTGAGCACAAGAAAGCACACCTGCAGTACGAAATCCTCGAAACATATGAGGCGGGTATTTCCCTGTTGGGTACCGAAGTAAAATCACTTCGTGGGGGGCGTGGCAAGCTTGAAGGTGGACGTGTTGTCGTCCGCGGCGGTGAAGCATTTGTGGTTGGTGTCTCCATTCCTGCATTTCAACCAAGCAATGTAGGGAAAGACTATGACGCAGAACGCCCGCGCAAATTGCTCTTGAATCAAAAAGAGTTGCGTGCAATAGCGGCTGCAGAACACGAAAAAGGATTGACATGTATTCCACTTTCATTGTATAATATAAGTTCGTATTTGAAGCTCAAAGTTGGTATCGCTCGCGGAAAGAAGAAACAAGACACCCGCGCGACGATTCGCGAGCGCGAAGAGAAGCGGCGAACAAGTAAACTTGAAGGAAGAGGTTAGATTCCACTTCCCTGTTCATTGAAAAATAAACCCGGCCACTCAGTACAACCTGCTGTAGCGCTCACTGCTCGGCATGTTTTAGGGGGTGACCGGTTTCGACAGAGAGATTCGATTGGTAGTGGTGCATGGGTGTTTGATACTACACTCAAAGATCAAAACCTAAGTGCAAACAAAACTGCACGTGGAATGGTATCACCATTCCAGTTCGCATACGCAGCATAACTGTTGAGCTTCGGCTCCGGTTCGCGTGCGCGACCATCGTCGTAACGGACTCCGATAGGTTACTCACGGTGTCATAGCCAGTCGCAAGACTGGTCGGATAGTACATAAGTGCTGTTCCCACTGATGTATAAAATTCAGAACTCGTGCGCGGCGATTTCGTATCGTTTTCTACGCCTCGCATTAAACCTCAAGCGATATCTAACCATGTAGATTCCATCATCAATCCTCTTTTGGACGGGAGTTCGACTCTCCCCACCTCCACAAAAAATCAAAGGCGCCTAATGGCGCTTTTTGATTTGATTTTTTGTGGAGGTGGGAGCACAGTGCCTGCGCACTGTGCATGAGAGTCGAACTCGGCGGAAGCATGTCTTGTACTCAAGACAGCTGAGCCGTGACCCGCCGCACTTAGTACAAATTATGTACTCATAATTCTACTTAGTGACGGTCAGGTTAATTCTCCACACATGCATTTTGCGATGTGCGAGGCAAAATACTTAGTGAGCTGCGCCAATTCTCCCCACCTCCGCCACTTAGTCGCAATCGACTTAGTGGCGGGTGTGCCGGACTCGACACTGCTTGTAATTTTGCTTAGTGACTATCATACTCAATTCCGTCACCACCCCAACCGCTTAAACAACTCCACCGTTGGCGGAGTAAGCTGCAACCGCTTTGCCTCCTCGATAGCACTCCACTTCACTTCGATGAACCGCTCGTACTTGCCCTCTAAGCAACTTCTCGCTACAGTCTCACAGTTCTTGGTGTGCACCGAGAACAGAAAGGGCTGAAATGAAGCAAGTGCTCATATGCACGTTCTTCGGAGTCATCTGCGGACTTCTCAACGGATACCTGTCGTGGGATCCGACCATACATGCTCAGGCAGATATGGTTACCCACTACCTACAGAACGGATGGGGACTCTCGCTGATGGGACTTGTCGGTGGACTGACCGTGATATACGTCACCCGATAAGAGAGCGCGGTACTGGCGGAGCAGGTCTCTGCCAGTACTTTTTTTATGAACCTGATATACTGCCGCGATGTCTACACAAGCAATTAGCTATGCACTTATCGGACTCATCCTTGGAGCGCTCACTATAAACTTCTTATTTACAGGAGCGCCAGAGACAGCACCCGCACCACTCACTGGTGGAGGTGTTGCAATTGCAAATCCCGCATCGGTTTTTTGTGTCGAAAACGGAGGTTCACTTTCTATGAACACTACTGCCGAAGGAACGACTGGAACATGCACCTTCCCCACTGGTGAGCAATGTGAAGAGTGGGCACTCTTTCGTGGCGACTGTGATATTGAAGGCGTGAGTAAGCAGGTTACCTACAGCAATGGTACTCGTATTGTTCGTGTGGTGTACCACATCAAAAAAGATGTAGCGACTATCACCGCGACTGATTTTGGCATTGAAACCACTACGCTGACACGTTCGGTAAGCGCAAGCGGAGCGCGATACCTATCCGCAGATGCACGACTCGAAATCTGGGAGCACCAAAACGAACTCACTATTGCTCGTGATTCCCAACAGCTCTTTGTTGGCAAAAGCAACGAGTAATTTTGCTACGGTATACTACATAGTATATGCCTGAGAGAGCGTCTACACGAAAGACAGAAAAGCGGAAAAACTATGAATCTCCTTTCGATGCGCTTGAGCGAAACCCGCAATATATAGCTGCTGTATTTCTTTCACGCGAATACGGCGCTCAAGAACCTCACACACTCGAACTACTCGCAACGCTCGGTTTTCCTCCGATGCGTGCTGAAGCCATCGCGCAGCGCGCTCGCTTTGTAAGTGGCAGTCGTGATGCGTATCACGAACATATGCGTAGTGCTTTTGCACAATTACCAGTGACTACCCGAGCGGAAATGCAAGAGCTTGTTGATGTGTTTATGCGCACCGAGGTGGCTCATAAGTACTGGCAACACGAACCAGGCTCAAAAACACTTGCATATATTCTTATCGGGCACAATGCACCACTACCGGTTGTCAGCTATGCGCTAACCCAACATCTTGGGGGTACGGTCAAAGCCTCTACAATTCGCGAAGTCTTAAAGCTACAAGGACGAGCTGGACTACTCGCCATACTGCAAAGCGGCGTGGAGGAAGCAATCGCTGCAGCAGACCCAGCACAAATCACCGAGACATACACTGCCCTTGAACAGCAAGCATCATATGAGCGAAAGCGATACAAATCTGCGTTCAATAAAGAACCTCGCAACAGAGCTTTTGTGTTGACACTTCATGCCCAAGGCATTTCTCCTGAAGGTATCGCTCGACTTGCACGACAGCGGCTTCGCTTGCATGTCCCTGCAGTCAGCATCAAATATTTCCTTAAAACCAATCCTCCACTCCCCCCACTCACAGAGGTTGACGCTGCATGGCTCCGCGCACGCACAAAAGATGCTCATGCAGATTTTATACGCATAAAGCAACAGCACTACGTGAGAGGAGCGCGGCGGCGAATAGAACAAAGCCTTACTGGTGATGCACTTGCTCGCTTTCAGGCGCTACAAATACAAAAATTTCAAGAAGCAGAAACACGACTCTATGCAGAGTTCGCGCCACGACTCCGTAGTATCGTTGCGCGATATGATCCTGCACACGCCGAAGATGTTGTTCAAGAAAGCTTTACACGACTCTTTGTACAATTACGCGCTGAGAAAGTTGAGCTTTGGAGCAATATAAGTCCACTGAGCTTACTGACTACCATTGCAAAAAATATCGTACGTGACCGAACACGCAGGCCAGGCACTCGAAACACCGTGTATGATGATACTGTGCTAGCAACTGCAGCTTTTTCTGGAAAGTCGCAAGATGAAATTGTTGATGAAAACAGAAGTATCCTCGCAGTACAATCAGCACTGATGCACTTACCTGAAGAACAACGAGAGATTGCGCGCCTTAGATTTTTTCATGAAATGAACACTTCAGAAATTGCACATGTACTTGGTATTCCGCTTGGCACCGTTAAGTCGCGGTGGAGACTTGCATCACATACACTGAGAACTCACTTGAAAGACTTCGATACCAACGATACTGAAGAGTAGTGTGTAGTATTGCCATCCTCTGTTGTATACTAATGCGCGTATGCAGTATCCTGCACCGACACATGCGCGCACCGGGCTGACGTTTGCACTCCCTATCACACTTTTTTTTATAGTGTACGTGTATCTCTACGATGGTAGCCTCACGACACTCCTTTCGTGGAGTCGTGTCGTCGCCGGTACTGCCGCTATCCTGCTTGGCTTCTCTCTTGGTATGGGCTCGTATGCATACTACACAGGGACACCCGTACACAATGATGTAAAAAAACAACTCGGGCACCAAGCTTTTTGGGTTTCACTCCTCTACTCGTGCATGCTCTGTTTCTTATTTCCAGCTCGATATTGGTATGGGCTTTGGGATAACCTCTACACTGCAGATGTCGCCTTAGGGTTACTCGCGATGACTATTTTGGGCGTAATGACTTTCATTACCGAACGACCGTGGGTTGGATATGTCGGCGAACACTTTGCGTATTCATTTCTTACAATGGGGTACATAGCATACGCACTCTTGGTCATGCGCGCGGTGTTTATCGAATGGGAAATCTGGATGGCATGGATACAAGCACTCAATACACTTCCTCCACCACGCATACTACTCTCCCTCTTTGCATGTACAGTACTGTGTATGCGCGCATGGGTCCCGGTGCACAAAGCGTACTATGCACGATTCAGTACAAGTTCAGATGTTTGAGCTTAGTAGCCAAAGAAACTGAGTAAGTATCTCCAGAGACCATCAGTCGCTGCCGCTGCGCTTGCTGTTTGGTTTTGAGGAGTATTGTTTGCTTGATTCACAGGAACGGTATTTATCTGCTTGTTTGATACGCGTGGAGTTCTGCGCTGTGTTGACCGAACAGCGGTACGGCGCTGCTGTTGCTGTACGACTGGTTGACTCTCTGTGACAGTCACTGTTGAGGTTGTTGTTGGTGCTGTTCCACCCGCCGCAACAAATGTTGGGCTTGAGAATGTCACTGTTGACTCTGTTGGAACAATACTATTTTGGCCTATGATGACGCGACCGCCATTACCTGGTTGCAGGGTACTTGATGCAATCACAACTGGACTCTCTCCAGAGAAAGTTGGGGTACTTGTGACCACAGTAATAGGTCCATTACCACCCCCTGCTGCTGGTGTCTCCACCACTATCGGTGATTCAGTAATTGTAAATGTACTTATAGTATGGAAAAGCGCATTTCCAGCCGCATCAGTCACACTAAAGAAACACAGATATCTGCTCTTTTCAGGAAAGGGCATAAATACACTGGGAACAGACACGAGAGTCGTACTACCTTCTCCCTCTGTTTCGCGCTGGCTATAAGTGCCTGGCGGAAGCGAACTCAACGTAATCACATGCGTGCCAGGGGCAATGCTTGTAGGAGTACCTGCTCTGCATGGACCGTAAAACTCAAGTGTTGTCTGTTCATTTACCGCAACGGTAAATGACGGATTCACTGTTGGAGTCACGACTGGCACTGGCGTAGTTACAGAAAAGATTGGTAGTGTTGTATCGTACGTAAACGTAATCAGTGTCATATCATCTGAGGCTGGCGTTCGTTGATTCCCTAACTCATCAGCTGCAATAACTGCAAAAGTGTATACACCATCAACCGACATGACTGGTACATACAGCACCACAGTCTCCCCATCTGGAGGATTACATGGAGTAAAAGTTGCACCTACGATTGATGCGCCACTAACAAACGCGCATTGAAATGTTGCGGAACTATCATCGGCATAGAATTCAAACTGGATTGGGCCTTTTGAAGAAGTACCGTGCAGCGGCGCATTCGTCATTGTTATTGTTGGTGCAGTCGTGTCATAGGCTACCGCAGCTTCAAAATCAACTCCTTCAGGAGATACGAGTGCATTACCAGCTGCATCAGTCGCACTTCCGTTTATTACATGCACACGATGTGCCCCATCTGGGCCAGTGACGGATACTGTGTACGTCCGAGCATCGACGACAGTAAGGTTCGAGAAAATAAGGATTTCAGCGCCAAGATTTTCAAAGTCCTCAAGTGTTACTCCGAACACATCTTCTGAGAAAACTACGGTCACTGTATATGGTGTATTTGTACTCGAAAGTGACGGAGTAATGGAAGCGATAGTGGGCGCAGTTGTGTCAGGTGGTGGTACAACGGGCGGTGGAATAATTGGCGGGACAAATGTTGGGCAAAAAAATGCTTCTGGATTTTCAGGGGTCGGCATCGGTACGCATGCAATTGCCTGCGCTGCTGTCGTGTATATAAGACTGCTACTAATAATAAGAACTCGAAGAATGTGACGCATGCCAAATGCTACTCTCTTACACAGACACTCGCAAGCAAGCGTTGTGGTACACTATCCGTATGACATTTCTGGTCAAATTTATACTCAAAGTCGCTGCAATTGCAGCAGCAATCGTGCTTACTATTACCTATGTCCCTGGTATCAGTATTTCGGGCGGCTATGTGACACTTGCCCTGATTGCGCTCATGTGGACTGCAATTATTACTGTTATACGGCCCGTTCTAAAAATTGTAGCAATCCCTTTTTCCATACTCACCTTTGGATTATCTTCAGTAGTCATCAACGCGGGACTCTTTTGGATCATGACACAAGTCATACCTGGGTTTACCGTAGACGGAATCCTCCCCGTACTTTTTGGCTCATTTATACTCGCTGCATGCACCTGGGTTATTACACTTGTACTCTAAGCAGCACTACTTTGAACGATGGTAATTCCACAAGTAGATACCGACTGACGCGGCAAGCGCACCATTAAAGTTACAAACGAGATCGAGCGCATTATTGTAGTAATCGCCAATTTGCGCCCCCATTCCCATAAATACGACGAGTCCGAACTCGATGATTTCATTGTACGCACCGAGACCTGAGGCAAACGTAACGAGCAAGAAAAGAAATGGGAGTGGGTGATGCTTCATCGTGTTGTCGAGGTGGTTTTGCAACATGTTGTGTCCAATCACAGCAGCGATTGCACCACCGAACGTATGCACGAGGTTGTCATAGTGCATGTACCCACCAAAAAAACCAATATCATAAAGACGAATACCTCCGATATATACCGTACTGCCGAGCAGGTGCAACAATCCAAAAAGTGATATCAGAAAAACAAGCGGTACACCGAAATGCAGGCGCTGATAATAATGACTCAGCCCCCACGTCACCACGATCATGTACACTGTATAGAAGAGGAATTTGTAGTCTCCGTACCACAGCGCAACAATAGTAAAGAATAGAGTATAAAAAACAGTAAAGAGTCTGATCGCGTTGAGCTCTTTTTTCTCGGTGATGGTTCTCATGGTGCTATTCTATACCCTCTCGCTTGCGTGACCGAATGAAGAGTATGTATAACCCCCCGATAAGAAAGGGTAAAATCGCCCATGGCTTCCAGCTATAGAACAGGAGCTCGAATGGACCCTCCTGAAGAAATGCTATGTACTCGTACATGGCTGTCGTATTATTCACCCATCACAATGTTACCCAATCCACCAAGGACTGAGCCGGAATCTGCACTTTGTCGTGGCATAAGTGAGAACACCTTACCTGCCAATCGAGAAAATGGGAGTGACTGAATCCACACCTTCCCTCCTCCCGTGAGCGTTGCAAAAAAGAGACCTTCACCACCAAAGACACCTGTTTTAATTGAGCCAATGTATTGAATATCGTATTGGACTGTTGATTCAAAGGCTACAATGCATCCAGTATCTACCTTGAGCACTTCACCGGGCATGAGCGTACGCTCTACGATATATCCGCCAGCATGCACAAAGGCGAGACCATCACCTTCGAGTTTTTGCATGATGAAACCTTCGCCTCCAAAAAGACCTGCACCGATTTTTTTCTGCAACTCAATGCCGACAGCGACACCCTTCGCAGCGCAAAGGAATGAATCTTTTTGACATATGACCTTCCCTGCATGCTCACTCAGTCGTAGTGGGATAATTTTCCCCGGATATGGTGCTGCAAACATGACAGTACCTTTTCCAGCCCCCGTCTGCGTATAGGTAGTCATAAACAAACTCTCACCGGTAAGGAGTCGCTTTCCTGCACCTACCATCTTCCCCCATACAGACTGTTGCTCATCGTTGCCCGATCCAAATACAGTCTGCATTTCGATTCCGCTCGTCATCGACATAAACGAGCCAGCCTCCGCAATGACTGTTTCCTGAGGATCAAGTTCAATCTCGACTGCTTGTAATTCTTCGCCGTGAATTTTGTAATCAATTTCATGTGCTGCCATAGTCACACTAGTGTACCGTTCGTGTTGCACTATGCAATACTTTGATACACTACAAGCATGGCGATTGAATCACCTGAGCATGCTCCTGCAAAAGAATACGTGCAATCGAAACTACTTGCTGCTGATGGGTTCTGGTTTTTTGTTGATCCAAATGGCTCGAAAGCTGAACAGCGTGCATTTGTACGAACATTCACTGCACTCCCCGAAAGAATGCAGCAGCAATTGCAGACAATGATTACCGCAGACACTCATCTCCAACAGCGCTTCACCAGCTCGGCACGTATTCGTGGTGATATCGATTTGTACACTCCAGAAGAGTGCTACCACTTACAATATGGTAACCATGGCCACACCGACATCTCACTCACTGCTCACTTAGACGCACCGTGTGCGTTTACACTCGACTATCATCGTAGTGATGGGCAGAAAGAGATTATTGCCGTGGTTAGCTTCCTCCCATCTTTACAGAATAGAACGCTGTACATAGATCAGATACAGGGTGGTGCAGGGTTTAAACACCAAAGCTCACAAGAAGCACGCAGAATACGATTCAAGTTACACAATCCAGAAGACGCACTTGTTGCGGAAGTAGTTGCGCTCGCACAGCAGCAGGGTCTCTCGTATATAGCGATTCGTAAAACTGCTGCAAACAAATACAAAACAGTAACTGGGAAAACTGAGCAAGGAAAAGAATCGCTGTACGACAGAACAATACGAACGTTACACTTGGTGCAAACTGGTGAAACGGCTGAACATGCAATTTTTGCACTACATCAGGAAAAAAAGTGAGCAGCAGCTTAACGCAAATGCAGCAATTTTTCTAAAATCCCATTCCTCTTTATAAAACACGGCGGAAAGGAGCATTGGGACTAGCATTTGAAATGACATAACAGCATACGCAAGTGAAAGCGGACCCTCAGTGAGACTCACAATATTGGTCCAGAAACCGAGCAGCTGAAATCCACCGGCAAAGATGCAGAGTGTTACTAATGAAAGTGTGAGTGTCCGATGTCGCACCTCTTTTCCAGCGAGCTCTCGTTTACGCTCTTCTGCAAAACCAGTAACCCACCCGACGATTGCAATGCTAATGTGCGTGAGTACTACAAAAATAAGGGGCGACTCAAAGATGCCAGTGCTGTATTTGTTGACCATAGTCGCTCCCGTTGAAAACAATGATGCAACGACAAGAAATACGAGACCCCAATACATGTTCTTTTGTCGTGGTATTTCATCAGCATGCAAAAGTGTAAGCGGTACCGCGAGCGCAAGGAAGAGGCCTACCCATTCCCCGAGTGTAATACCTTCACTAAACAACAAGATACCAACTGCGGTTGTAAATATGACTGTTGCCGACTTACTTATGGGGAAATAGAGTGATGATGTAATGTATCTCAAACTCTCAATGCGCGTGCCTGAACTACACACGTAGATAACTCCTGAGAGCATCGCCATACCAATACCAAGTATCCAAGCACCTGCAAACGATGCGTATCCATACGCAATACAAGCACCGACACATGCTGAAAATGTACAGCTATATGCATTAAAGTAACCACTCGATACACCCCGTTCTGCAGCAACTTTAAGTGTGAACGCGTGTAGCCCAGAAAAAAGTGCGGACGCAAGAGCGTAAACGAGCCAAACCTCCATTAGTGCAGTATACCGCAAAGAGTATATGTATGTACTCTCGTTGCACTCAGAAATAACGTATAATGCGTATATGCGAAAAGTAATCCATGTCGATGATCTCCTCCCACACGAACGTGAGCACTTCATTATTCGACCCACAACTGCACTTGAAAAAGTCACCGCATCTGCAATCAACGCAATATTTGCATTTGGATGCGCAACTCCTTTTCTACTAGTATGGGGTCCTACACTTGCTTGGAAAATAAGTGTTGTTGTCATATTCGCTTTGTACGAAGCCCTTGTGTTTCGTGTGTACAAGGACCGCTGCTTTGGTATGCAGATACTTAATATGTACCACAAATACCGTTTTAACCGACGTGACCATATGCTCTACAGTGTTTTGTACGCACTCAGTTTCAGCACCTGTCTTATATACATATGGGTACCGTTTGATTTGCTCCTAATAAATATTTTCTTAGTGCAATTACCAGTAGTACTTATGACTGGAACAACGCTTCATGGGTGGCTTTCAGGCATTGAAAGTGTTCGCCTCGTTCGTACACGATAAACAGATTCGCGTATCGCAAAAAATAGCGTAGTATATGGGCTATGAAAAAAAGAACGTTTTCGTCTGAACAATTTACAGCACATGCAGTGAGTACCTGTCCCCTTCTTGTAGAAAATGAAGCACGTAACGCAGAAAAGGAACTGATGCGAGGATTGCAAGTGATGGAAGAGTTTGAAAAGTCTGTTACCTTTTTTGGTTCAGCACGCTTGAAACCTGGAACTCAATACTACGAAATGACTCGACGGCTCGCTGCGGAATGCGCAAAACTTGGTTTTGCAGTAGTGTCAGGTGGAGGGCCAGGAATTATGGAGGCAGCAAACAAAGGGGCCTTTGAAGCGGGAGGTGCGAGCATCGGTTTTAATATTGAACTCCCTCATGAACAAGCCGAGAATCCATACCTCACACATTCCGTACCATTTGAATACTTTTTCACTCGCAAAACCGCGATGACATTTACCGCAGAAGCATTTGTCTGTATGCCGGGTGGGTTTGGAACATTTGATGAAGTATTTCAGGTCCTTTGCCATATTCAGACTAAGAAAATGCCGAGAGTGCCCGTTATCCTTGTCGGGTCAGAATTTTGGGGACCAATTGATACACTGTCACGAACTATTCTTGCTGAACGCTTCCATACGATTGATCCTGACGACACAAAACTATACACAGTTACTGACTCCGAAGAAGAAATTATCTCAATAGTGAAAAATGCCCCTCTTCGCGATATTTGCAAAGAAATTGCTGACGAAAACTTCATCCATGAACAAAAGCTGAAGGCGCAATGGGACACCCTATCTGACTCTGGAACCCTAAAAGCCTAGTCGTGCACTGAGGTCCGCCCTCTTGTATACTGGTGCGATGAAACACTCATTTTCAACCGTGCAGCAGACTATATTTTTTGCTGCGGTTATTGTTGGATGCGTACTATTCGGCAGCATTATACTTCCTTTCATTCTTCCTATTTTCTGGGCAGTGGTTATTGGAATAGTGAGCTACCCTTTGTACATGCGAATCCTCCATTATGTTCGCGGGAGCGAATCGACAGCAGCCGCACTTACCATAGTCACCGTAGTGCTCTGTGTTGGCATACCCGTCACCATCATCGGTACTCTCCTTGCTCGTGAAGCGATCGATACATACTACTGGCTCGCCGAACACCCTGAGGCAATCCATGAGCAGACGGTACTCCTTGAGGACACACTTATCTCATGGGGGCTTCCCGCTGAAGATCTCACGACAACACTCCGTGGATATAGTGCGACAGTGACTGAGTGGGTTGCAAATGAAGCTCTGAGTGTCGGTAAGGCAACTGGCATGACCATGCTTAAAGTTATTCTCACGCTCTACCTCCTCTTCTATATGCTCAGAGACGGTAAACGCATCGTACGATTTTTTGAATATATAATGCCGCTCGGAAACCATCGTGAACGCCATCTCTTTCATACATTCTCTAGCATCACTCGTGCAATAATGAAAGGCACCATCGTCACTGCACTGTTACAGGGAGTCATCGGTGGTATTTTACTGTGGATCGGCGGCAGTTCGTCAGTTCTTTTACTTGCCGCACTCATGACCATCCTTGCCTGTATTCCTGGTGTTGGTCCGACACTTATCTGGCTCCCGGCAGGCGTTTTCCAGCTTGTTACTGGTAATATATTTGGCGGCCTAGTTATTCTTATCGGAGGATTCGGGATTATTAGCATGATTGATAATGTGGTACGACCTATCTTGGTAGGTCGCGATACTGCACTTCCAGATGCGTTGATTCTGATTTCAATACTCGGCGGACTTGTGACCTATGGTATTCCTGGGCTTATTATTGGACCCGTCGCGGCAGGACTTGCTCTTGCGCTCCTTGAGATGTTTGCAAGTGAGTACTCAAAAGAACTTGAACAAAATTAGTATTCAACTATCATTGCACCATGGAAACACACAGCAACGAAGGGACAGACACACTTGCAGGAGTATACGATGCACTCCGTGCACACCCCGCATCTCATGCGATTGATTCGATAGTGAAGACACTCATATGACGCAAATTCATATCATCGCTCACATTGTCGCGGCTGTGCGCGAGAAGAATGGCGAAGTGGTCGACATAAATCATCTTACTGAGACGCTTGAGGTTGCTCTTCGTAAGCTCCAAACAGAAGACGAATCAAAGTACCTTGAGGTTATTTCTGAACTATCTCGACAACTTGAATCACTTTCAAAAGAAGTTGGTAGACTCCGCAGCATTTTGCACCACAACCCACCGCTTGCCGCGAGTCACTAAAAGAGTGTCACGTCAAAGCCATCAGAGTAGTGCGCACTCATGTCTTTTGTAACGATGCAGTATTCAAACGGTAACTCATTCAGAAGTTTGGCAGGCTCAGAAAAAAAGAGACAGCTGGTCAACATGTCAGCTTCGGCGGTACGCCCCGCCTTAACCCAAACTGCAGCAATATGCTCAGGAGAAACGCCAGTTCGCGGATCGATATAATGATTGAACGCGTTCCATCGACGTCTGTTTGTCGCAGAACCGCAGATCCCTCCAGTGCGCACTGTTGTTGTACCAATAACCTTTGTCGCATCGCGCGGATCTTCAAGTCCTACAGTCAGCAGTTCACCCGCATCACATTCGTAGCGAATATCACCTCCCCCGTTTACCATAAAATGTGTGAAGCCTCGCGACTGAATAAGCCCAGCAAGTGCATCGACAAGATATCCTTTTCCTATTGCACCAAAATCAATCATGCCTGGTGTATGTACTTGGATATGCGTATCATCAACAACCTGAAGTACTGACTCAAAAGGTGGTGCTGTCCTGATCGTTGCTTCAGGTGTTAGTCGCTTGGTCGCGTCATAGCCCGCATCTGAAAGAGTCACCGCAATGGTGGGTGTTACTGACCCACCTGTCATTCGATAGGCGCGTTCATAGAGATGTAAAATATCTGTGCACTCTCGCGGTACTTCAATGATACCAGTCGTATAACGAAACGATGACACCAATGAAGTCTCAATAAATCGAGAAAAGGTAGCTTCAAACCATTCTACGTACTGCAGTGCAGCAGTACAGGTAGCTTCCGCGCGTACCCTAAGCCCAGCATCCCCATATATAGTCACCACCCATGTAGTGCCAGTTGCGTGAAATGTGTGCGTGACAAGTGATTGCTTCACTAGAGCAGTATACAACTCGTCGTCACTATTGGCTAAATAAGATTTTTGTGATATGGTACGAACAACACATGGAGGAAAACGTACGTATTAACGAAGCTATTAGAGTCCCAGAGGTTCGTGTCATCGGTGCACAAGGAGAAAACCTTGGCGTGATTTCAATAAAGGAAGCTCTCCGTCTTGCACGTGAAGCAGGTCTTGATTTGATTGAGGCATCTGCTCGTGCAAACCCACCTGTTTGCAAGATTGCAGACTACGGCAAATACAAATATGAGCAGAACAAGAAAAACAAAGAAGTAAAGGCAAAGGCACATGTGACCCTCACAAAAGAGATACAAATTAAGATAGGCACCGGTGACCGAGACATGGAAATAAAGGCAAAGAAAGCCGCAGAATGGCTCAAAGACGGCGATCGGGTGAACGTCAGTCTTTACCTTTGGGGCCGCTATAAGTTTATGGATTTCGAGTTCTTAAAGGGCAGAATGGAGCGTTTTCTTGCAATTATCCCAGAATCGTTTAAGATTGCCGAGCCTATTCAAAAAGGTCCTAAGGGTCTCCTTACTACTATCGAGTTCGATAAAAGTGGGAAGAAACCAGTCTTTACTTCGCAAAAGACTGAAGGACAGCCTCAAAAAGAGGTCGCAGAATAGAACAGAACCATGAAAACAAACAAATCATACGCTAAGCGTCTTCGAGTTACAAAAAACGGCAAGGTTATCTCACGAGCACCTGGTCAGAACCATTTCAATGCTAAGAACTCTGGTCAGCAGCGCATTGCAAAGCGACGCAAGCTCGGCATGGTCATGTCTATGAGCAAGAAAGAGCGAGCACAGTTCTTGAACGGTCTTCGCTAATTAGTCATTTATTCTTAAGATACTACTATGGTACGTGTAAAAGGAGGAGTTCATGCATTGAAGCGACGACGCTCTATCATGAAGGCAGCGAAGGGTTTCCGATTCGCTCGCTCAAAGAAGGAATCTGCAGCACGTGACGCACTCCGCCACGCTGGTGCATATGCATTCCGTGACCGAAAAGCGAAGAAACGAGACTTCCGCCGCATGTGGACAGTTCGCATTAACGCAGGAGTCCGTGCACTTGGTATAAAGAACTATTCTTCATTCATCGATACTCTCGCGAAGAAGAAGGTGCAACTTGATAGAAAGGTACTCGCAACAATGGCAAAAGACTATCCAGAGGCATTCGAGCGACTCGTCAACGCGGTCAAATAACAAAAACCCCAGCTTGAGCTGGGGTTTTTACTATAGCGCTACGCGTGTTTACAGTGCGGTGAGTTGCGCAAGTGTCCCCTCTCGACTCGTAT
>JACCDR011801596.1_pt1 | contig 14969 bp, 9 predicted proteins | sample 7446431 | NCBI WGS metagenome assembly JACCDR01 (sample SAMN15323443, study PRJNA562643) | freshwater metagenome | isolation source: river surface water | place: USA:Blue River Watershed | collected 2017-08-17 | reverse complement strand
TCTTCGATACCTTTAGCCCTAGGTAACATTTCACGTTATTTAGATGATCCTTGTAAATTGGCTGAGAAACATCACTAGTCTGGACCTACTGTCGCCTTCAATAATTTCATTCATCAAAAAGCTGCCGGTGTTCGAAAAAAACCGATCGACCTCTACTGTTGGCATTAGCTTAATGTCTGTTCAAGGATTTCATAAAAGAAAAAATCCACGTGACAAAGACATCGAATACTTCCCATAATTTAAATCTATAGCTCAAGGTGAGTTTATAAAGAATCATGACAATGGAGGTCATCAATATGAAGTTAAGTTCTGCTATTATTACAATGTTGTTTGCCAGCTCGCTGTTTGCTCAGGGAACAAATCCGCCGCCAGCAGGGGGAACCAATCCTCCTCAGCAACAACAGCCAGGTATGCCAAATCAACAACAACCAGGTATGCCAAATCAACAACAACCAGGTATGCCAAATCAACAACAACCACAGCCAGGCACGAAAGGCCAAATGGGCCAACAGCCTCAAAAAGATGGAAAAAATTGGACTCCAGAATCTTGCCAAAAGCAAATTCCACGACTTCAAAAAGCTGCTGAAAATTGTTTGCGAATCGCAAAAGAGCCTAACCGTAGAGCTTGTTTTGATAACTTGCAAAAACAATTTCCTCCAGGATTTATGGATGCATGTCGCGAGCAAATCGCTCCTTTGAAAGCTGAAATTGAGGCAAAAGAAAAAGCAAAATACCCTCAACAGAACTCAGCTATTCCAACAGGAAATCCAAATAATCAACAACCTCAAGGACAAAACCCGCCACCGTCTGGCGATAAAAAAGTTGATTGTGCAAAAATGAGCAACGAAATTCGCAAGCATGCTGATCAATGTCTAGCAACAAAAGATCAGGCAAAAAGAAAGGCTTGTTTTGATAAGATCGGTCAAAAAATCCAGGAATCTGGCGCAGAATCTTCTTGTGGACCTGCATTTGATCAGTTGAAATCAGAATACCAAGCTAAAGAAGCCCAGATGTATCCTGGACAACCAAGCTCCATGTAATTCTGTAAAGTTAAAAAAGGGCCAGTAAAACTATTGGCCTTTTTTTATTATTGGATTGAAAAATCGGGAAAGAGCTAAAGAGACTAAACTCAAGTTTGCAGTTCCAAAAAGAACAAAAAAGACCCATCTGTTTTCAATATATATATAACTTAGAACACTCGACCCAATCAAAAATACACTTACTATCATTTCAAATACCATCCAATTTTTGGGCAGGCTTGAGTTTGGGGACTCAACCGTTGTCACGACATTTCTCGAATTCATCTCACTCGTTCGGCTTGATTCAATCTCTTCATTGGCTTGGGGAACCAATGCAATGGCATGTAAGTGTACAGGTGAGCTATCTACAATGAATTGTTTAACATACTTCTGTAACTCTTGATAAAGAATGGTATCTTTTCTCTTTAAACCAGCTTTCTGTTTCATTTCTTCTGGAATCATTTCAAATATGCGCTCAATGAAAGTCCCCCATTCAACCATGGGCCACAACAGAGTCTGTCCGTCTTTTATTTTCTCTTTTCCGCACAAAAACAAAATTGCAGTAGATCCAGAAATCCGCTGAATATCTTTTTCAAAATCAACAAGAGAGCTATCAAGATTTTTTTCCACCGCAACGATGAGATCGAACTGCTCTTTTTTTAGATTCTGGACGATCGAACGCTCAGTTTCTTGCAAAGACAGCTCACAAACTAAGGTGGGAAACTGATCCTTTAACTGATTCTTGAGCTCCTTCAAAAACAAACTGTCATCGCATAAAACTGCAATCTTAAAGCTATCACCTTGCATTTTGTTTAGCCTCGGCAAGTTTACGATTCGATTCTGCAAACCTCTTAGAGAAAAGTTTGAAAATATCCAAACTACGGTGTGGTTCACTGTACATCAGTTTCAAAAAATCTGTGCGATCAAAACATACACAGGATGTCGCTTCGGTCACGACCAAAGAGGCATTTCTTGGATCTCCCGTAATCATGGCGATCTCGCCAATGAGCCGTCCGCGCGGCAAGTATGTGATTTTAGTAAGCCCCGCATCAGACTTCAACACCACATCCACGTTGCCATCATTTACAAAATAAGCGGTCAACCCACGTTCTCCCTGCAGAGACATGATTTCTCCTGCTACAAAATTTGCATAGTAGAAAATTTCTCGAAACCGAAAGATTTCTTTGTCCTCAAAACGACTCTCCAAAGCTTGAATGTACTTCTTTAAGTGACAGCATACTGGAACCATTTCCATCTGATATCTCGAACAGATGTATGGCTGACCTAGAGTTTCAAATCCTAAATCTTTACAAGCTTCAAGGAGGACGGAAGGTGTCGCAAAAAATACCGCATCCATCATGAGATCACTTGCTGTTTTTAAGCTCATTTGCAACAAATCGCGAAAGCCAAATGGCGTGCACCGAAATTCTCTGGTCAAACACAGCATATCCAAAATTGATGATTTGCCGTTTAGATTTCTTGCGGACTCCTCGAAATTGAAACTGTAATTTTGAATTTCATTTTGATGTTGATATTCGGACAAACGTATTGAACCAACAGCTTTTCCCTCAATTGAGGCAAAAATATTCTTGGTCGAAGGAAGAACATCCAACGGATCAATCAACTTTTTGGGTCGAAACAACGGCTTTTCAGTGGATTCACTTGGTTCGTGATGGACTCTATATCGTAACTCCAAAATGTCATTGAGTTCTTGGCTAAACTTTGGAATCCTAATCAGGGTCGGCATAACTTCTATTATAGAAACAAAAAAATGATGGTCAAAATTCAAACCGCATTATTGATCCTAATTGGACTATGGGCAAGTAGGGGTATTACTGCCGAAACCAGCGGGAACAATGCTGTTTTGCTTTCACTCCTTAAGCAAGGTTTAGACAAGTCCTTTTCCGTGCAAACTCAACAATTAAAACTGCGACAATCTGAAATTACCTATCAAAACACTTGGGCGGAGCTCTTTCCAACACTCACACTCTCTGCTGGTGAAAATGCTTCCACGACAGAGGGCGTGGATTCTTCTACAATCACTTCCACTTACACAAAGACCAGGAGCGCTGCACTCACCGCCTCATGGAAGATTTGGGACAACTTCAAAAACTTTCGAAATATTCGAATTGGACGCCTTAGTTATCAACAAGCAGAACTAGAAAATCGAACACAAAAGCAAGAATATGCATTGAAACTGATTGACGCATTTTTAAATTATCATGTTGCCTTAAACAAAAAGGAGTCGTTAGAAAACTTCCTCAACCAAGCAAAGTCTAATCTGACCCAGTCTCAATTGTTGGTAAAAATCGGAGCAAGAACAGAATTAGATGCTCTGGATGCCGAAGTTGAATACCTCAATGCACAAAGAGATTTGATGGAGTTTGAAAACAAACTCAACGAGAATAGACAACGACTTCAAATTATTCTATCATGCGAAAAATGCACAGACTTTGGAAAATTAGATCTTCTCAACTTTCAGCCTTTCTACTATTCTCGTTTCGAGGAGATCAAAAAAAAACTCCAACAGGCTAGCCTCTCTTCTGTCATTGAAAGAAACCCCACAATTAAGCAAAATAAACTGAGCCTTGAATCGTCTATTGAAACTTATCAACAAGAAAGGCTCAATTATTTTCCTCAGCTGTCCTTTACAGCAACACACACTCTCGATATGTCGAGACAAATTGAAGAATCTCCGAGCTATGGCCGCCGTGTGAATCTAAATTCAACCGTTTTAGCACTGAATTTATCCTGGACGCTTTGGGATTGGTGGTCGACCCCTCGTAACATTGAAAAGACTTCATTGGACAAAAAGATCACCGAAAATTCACTTCGCGAGTCCATTCAGCAAGCCAAATCTGACCTCGATATATCGTTAAATCAATTGGAAATCGTTCACAAATCTCTAGCGATTTCCGCGCTCGCACTTGAAAAGGCTGAAAAACAGATTAAGTTTTCGCAAGAACTCTACAAATTTGGCAAAGTCACTTTGTTTCAAGTCCAACAATCAATGAGCAGATACCTGAATGCTCAAAATGCCCATGCAGACCGTTTGAAAGAAAAATTTTTACTGTCAGCTAAAATTCTGACCCTTGTCGATGAATCAATTTTGCCTTGAGTCACCCACTGGCGAACTCCGGCCAAATTAGAATTCACCTGGGGCTTCCCAAGTATCTAAAGCTTGGTAGACGAGTGGCAAAACAACTAACGTAACAAAAGTAGAAAACACGATACCAAAGATAATGACAATCCCCAGGGTTGAATACGGAATGCCCATAATCTTGGATTGACCGAACGCCACAGGCAACACGCTGACCACTTGAATCATGGTCGTCAACATGACTGCCTTGAAACGCTTGGCACATCCTTGAATAATGGCTTCCTTTCGAGGAATTCCACCCTTTTGAAGATTTCGAATGAGATCAATGATGATAATCGCATTATTCACACAAGTGCCAACAAGAATGACTAAAGCCAGCCTAGCCATCACATCAAGATCGAAGGAGAATAGATATAATCCAAAACAACCGAACAGCAAAGCTAAAGGGACCGTCAACATCATTCCTATAGGGATCAAAACAGACTCAAAGATAGATGCCAAAATTAAATAAATAAGAAAGGCACTTAGCAACAAAATAAAGTAGGATTTCTTCCTCATCTCTTCGATTCTAGCGGCACTATCGTTTTTCGCCAATCCATAGCCCGCTGGAAAATCAAAATTTGCCAGAATTTGCGAGACTTGGTTTTGTGCCTCGAAAATTGTCTCACGAGATTTTTCCTCATCGAAATAGATGAAAAGTTTTTGTTTTCCAACTCCATCAGTGCGGCTGATTTGACGGCTAACATTTTTAGTTTCAAATTTTCCCAAGTCTTTTCCACTCACACTCACCCCAGTGGGCAATTGCAAGATCAGCTGCTCTAGTTGATCAACGTCCCAAGCAATACCCTTTCGAGGATTAAATTGGATATTCAATTCTTGATTCTTCGGAAAACTCAGATTTACAGAGCTTAAGACTCCGCCAAAATGAGATGCCAAATTTCGGGATTGAATATCCCTCGTGGCCAATTGCGAAGTCCTTGGCAAATACCTGATCTCCCGCTGTCCACGTTCATCTTTTTCGACTGTTACTTCCTGCACTCCGATAACTTTTTCAAGAGACGCTTTGAGATCATTTTGAATTTTAATTATGAATAATGTTTCTGGACCACTAATTTCTATGGTTCGAAATGTTTTAGACTTGCCCCCACCCCAAGAGTCCCATCCAATACTTAAGTGACTTCCAGCCTTGACCGGCAGATTTGAGATAAATTCAGAGATTCTTTCTTTAAGCGCAAATAGTTCCTTTTCCATATCTGCATCGGATTTAAAATAAAAAGTCCAGCTTCCATTGGCTTGAGTGGGCACAAAATCCGAAACAACAAACTGATAGTTGAGATTTGGCATTGCTGATAAAATCAATTTGTCGATGCTTTGAAAATGTGATTTTTTTTCATCTAAGGTGACCTCACTCCCAAACCTTACAATCATTTTTACAAATGGATCAGGAGGCGACTCAATATCTGAGGAATCTAAATCACTCACAAGATGAAAAGCCACTAATGAAGCCATCGCAACTCCAAAACTCAAAGTAACCTGCTTTTTTTGAATCCAACGAAATGCACTCACTAAACTCAAACTGGAATGGTCTGATTCTTCTCGAGTAGAACGTCTGGGGGGCCACAATATCACGCAGAAAGGAATCACGAATAAGGCGATCACAAGGGATGCGACCAAGCTCGACAGAATTGGCACCTGCAAGGCTTTGATCAAATCCGTGAAAGAATCACCACCCTCGACAAATGCCACTGGTAAAAATATAATTGCATTGGTCAGGGTTGAAAGAAGCAATGGCTGAAAGACGTCTTGCGCTGCTTTTCCGGCTGACTTGAAGCGGCCGTAGAGCGGATGGAGCTCATCGGTTCGATCAATTACCAGGATCGCATTATCCACAACCATTCCGATTCCAAGAATCAAACCTGATAAACTTAAAATATTTAAAGACTGTCCGTAGATAAACATGATTCCAACAGTAAAGGCAAGAGTCACGGGAATCGAAAAACACACGATCAGTGTTCGTCTGACATCCCGATAGAATAAAAAAACAATCCCGAAGGTAATCAACAGAGCCTGATAGAGCGAGGAAAAGACCTCTGATAGAGCATCTTGAATACTTGCCACCCGGTCTAGAATTGTATCAATGACTACATTCTTTTGTTCATACTGTTTTGCCAGATCCTTAAACTTTCGATGAAACTCAAACAGATCTGCATTCTCTCTAGTGAAAATTTCAAAAAATACCACTGGCTTACCATTTTTATGCTTCCATTCTTCCTTTGATTGATCATATCGCATGGGGAGCTGAATTTGTTTGATAGAAATCGGTTGTTTCATACTTATGGGTCGATTCAAAATTTGTTCAAGATTTTCTGCTTCAATACTGCTCGTGATGCTAAGTTTGGTGTTTGAATCTGCAATTCGAACTTGACCAACGTTCTCTTTGACCTCGCGATTTTCCATCATCCTCAAAATTTGTGGAGGAGTGATCCTGAGATTTGAAAGATCGGGCAGCCCTAACTTTAACTTATATAATTCTGGCTGCAGCCCCAATACATCAACTTTTGATACTTCGGCCCAAGACTCAATCACTGAGCGAAGCTCGTCGATCAAGTTTTTAAAGTTCTCCCCAGACAGCGGATCTGCCTCGATGGCAATCTTCAAGATTTCTTGAGCTTCAGGATTCAACTTTGAAAATGACACATTTTGCATTTCCAGAACCTGTTTCATTTCCAAATCTTGCAAGACCTCTTGCAAAAGAAGGATCGTATAATCAACGTCGGTACCTGGCTCCAAATATAGGGAAAAACTCCCCCCTTTTCTATCCAGCGAAGATGAAGTTCGCATGACATTTGGAATCATTCGCAAAGAGTTTTCCACTTTTCGCCCTAGAACTATTTCTAATTGCTCCGGATTCATTTCTTCTTTGACATTGATTCGAATGTAGACAAATGCGGGTGTATTCTCACGCGGCATGATTTCGATAGGGATCTTAAACCATGAAACAACTGAAATCATCAGAAGAGAGGAAACAAGAATTCCAAGAGCAAATGGCTTTTTCTCAATGAAAAGGGACAACCATGAAATCAAGATCTTGCTTCCCTTTTAGTTAAATAAACATAAATTAGCGGCACCGTCAGCAAGGTTAAAATAGTTGAGCTAATATGACCGCCGAGGATTGTGACAGCCAATGGCTGCTGCAATGCTGACCCCTTTTCACCGGCTGCCATTGCCATAGGAACAAGTCCGAACAAATTTGACAACGTCGTGATAAGAATCGGCTTCATTCGCTTTTGTGTAGCTCTTACAATTGATGTTTTTAAGTCCTCTCCAGAGAGTGCAATCTGATTTGCAAAATCAACCATAATGATCGATGTGTTCACGCTTGATCCAACTAAAATGATGAATCCGACAAACACAATTGCAGACAAATTTAATTGAAAGAAAATTAGAAATGCGCCAACTCCCAAAAGGCAAAGTGGCACAGCACTTAAAACGACAATTGGCTGCAAAAGGTTTTCATATTGTGCAGCCAATAATAGATAAATGATGAGAACACTTACGCCAATGGCAATGATTAAATTTCTTGTATTTTCCTTTTGTTCTGCATCCTGGCCGCCAAGTTGCCATTTGACATCAGAATCCTTCAAGATCGGAGCGAGTTTTTTGGCGATTTCGGCATTTTTGCTCGCCTTATCACCTTGGGCCACATCAGCTTGAACAAAACTAAAACGCTTTTTTCCATAATGATGAACAACGCCTGGCAAATTTCGTTCCTCAACAGTTGCCACCTGTGACAAATAAACTCTTCGTTGATCAGCACTGTTAATGAAAAAGTATCTAATTTGATCTATACTTGAAAAAAAAGACGCCATTGATGGCAGAGACAAAGAAAGACTTTCACCCGCAATTTGAACAAGGCCTGCATTACTGTCTTTCAACAATGAGCGCATTGGCGTAATAAATTGCATGGGATCAATATCGTAGAGCGCTAGTTTGGATTTAGAGAACCGAATGGTCACTTCATTTAATGAAGGCTTCGCGCTAGTTTCAATATCTATCAATCCCTCAATTGATTTGACAAGATCGAGAGTTCTTTGTGTTGCATGTTTTAGCTTATCTGGGTCTTCTGAGAAGATTTCAATTCTTACTGGCTTTGCTGAAGAAACCAGAACTAATTTTTTTCTCTCAAAAATAATCTCAGGTGTTTTTTCAAAGACTGAATTAACCTGCAACATTTGGTTTGAATCACTCATCCCTTTGAGCTGCACCAAATATTGATGATCTATTCCAGGCTGCAGGCCTTGGACACTTGTGACTCGTTGAACAAATGGGAGAGTTGTCAGTGACTCAGAGATTGTCTTCATTTTTTGACCTATCATGGGATCTGTCGCGCCTGGCCTAAATTCGATATGGTATGTGAGTTGGTCAGAAGGGTCCTCTGGAAACATCTCAGATCCCACCAATGAAAGAAATCCAAACCCTACAAATATACTACCAAAAAATAGAGATAATCCTAACCGGGGAAATCGAAAGAAGAATTCAATACCCTCTTTTATTTTTCCTTCCAATTTAACATACCCGCTATTCACAGCATTGAAAAGAATAGGAAGAATGAGTTTCTGCAATCTACGCACAGGAAGAGAAATACATTTCAACAAATGACGATATAAAGATGTCAGATACTTAAAGGTGAATTGTTGTTTTGCAACCCAAATGTTCCAAAAACAAATGAGTCTTTTCATCGAAAGATTTGAGTTTCCAAGCTCCAATAATTGATTCTCAGTAAAATGAATTACACTTGAGAAATCCTGCCACATCCCGCTTCTCTTTTTTGACAACTTCGCTTGGCGAGCCGATAAACAGGGAATAAATAGGATCGACACGATGAGCGATGAAAAAATTGAGAAACAAACCGTCATCGAAACATCTTTAAAAATTTGCCCAATTGTACCAGGAACAAAAGCTAGCGGGGCAAATACAGCGATTGTCGACAAGGTAGAAAATGTGATTGCGACACCCACTTTTTTTGTACCTTTGAGAGCCGCCTCGATTGGATCTGAAAATTTCAATGATTCTAAGCTTATGCTATCCAGCACAACCGTGGAATTATCAACTAACATTCCAACACCGAGCGCTAACCCAGCAAGAGACATCAGATTAAAACTCATCCCTGAAAAATGCATCATGATAAACGTGAGAAGAAGGGAGAGTGGAATGGCGATGACAATAACAAAAGTGGGAAAAAGAATCTGTACCAAAAGAAATATAGCAATGCCAGCAAGCAAAGCACCGTCTCTGACTGAATCAGAAACGTTTTTAATCGCACGTTCAATCTCTTCACCCTGATTGAATAAAATAAATGACTCGAACTGCGAATCGTTGTTCGAACTAAAATCGTCGACTGCCTGTGTTATCGCTTTTGTCACATCGACTGTATTGGCTTCAGATTCTTTGCGCACTTCGATTAAAAAAGCCGATTGCCCATCAACTTGAACGGATTGCGCAGGCTCCAACTGAGTCGTTTTAATTTTGGCAATATCACCAAGACCAATTGTCTTTACACCGTCCTTCTTCACGATCACTTTTTGCAATTGGTCTATGGAAGTGATCTCGTTTCCAATCTTAACAGGAGTTCTGAGTCCTTCGTAAACAATCTCACCCGCATTAAAGAATTTATTTTCATTCTGGATTGCCTCGATCAAGTTGGCAATCGTGAGCTGAAATGCCAGCAACTTGAGTGAATCAATCTCGATTTGAATCCCCCGCTGTACGCCTCCCATAAGTTGTGCCGTAGCGACTCCTTTGATTCGCTCAATGTCTTTGATCAGAGTGTTTTCCAAAATTTGAGTCGCGTTGACATTCGAGAGCAGACTCTGATTCTTCCTCACCGCAATCCTCATGACAGGGCTTTGATTGCTTTGCATCCTTGTTACTTTTGGCTTAGTTGCTCCTTCCGGCATTGCCACGCTCTCGACTCGATCTTTAAGCAACGAAATCGTCTCGGTCAGTGAGATTTCTCTGCGAAATGAAAGTGAGATTGTTGCAGTATCTTTTTGGGAGACTGATGCAGATTTTAGTAAACCAGGCGTCGTGCTGATTGCTCGTTCAAGTGGGGTGGTAATTTGCTTTTCAATCTCTTCTGCGGAAGCGCCTCGTTGATAAACTACAATCTGAAATTCCTGCGATTTGATCTCTGGCATTAACTCCAAAGGAATTTTGAAAACTGAAATAGTTCCAAGGACAAGAATTGCAAGTCCAATCATTAACACTGAAATAGGACGACTTACGGCGAACTGTACCATTTATGTCCATGATATTTTTATTTAGGAGCAAACGTTAGAACTATTGAATAACTTCGACTTTAGAGCCGTCCGTGACAGCGCTTTGCCCTTGAACCACAATTTGATCTAAATCTTCCAGACCTTGGACAACTTCGATTTCAGCACCATCTTTTTCACCAAGGACGACACTCATTTTCTTGACCTGATCTATACTAGTTTCTGATGCGGGTCCTCGCTGGTCATTTTTGACAACATAGACGTATGGCCGTGAGTTTTCATACACCAATGCCTCCTGAGGAATCGCGATAACGTCTTGTTTCTCGAGTAACAAATATTCGATCTCGACAAACATCCCAGGCAGCCAGCCACGAGGCACTTGATTAAGCACAACTTCCGATGCAACAGTCCCCGTTTTAACGTCGACAGTTGGGGAAATCGAAACAATTTCTCCAACGACTGGAGACGCCGACGCTTGCCCATCGGAACTCTTTTCTGCGGCACTTAAAAATGCCTTATTGGATGTCGTCAGTTGAGTCGCAACTTCGACTGGCAAATGCACAAAAGCCCGATATTTTGAATCATCAATCATTTTGACCTGATAAAGCGCAGAAGATTGATCAATATAATCGCCTTCTTTCATATTTATTTCACTAATTTTTCCCGCAACAGGAGCTTTAAGGAAAGTCGAACTTTCCAGTTGATTCATTCGCATCTTAATTTTACTTGCTTTGTTTTCTAGTTCCTTTTGCTTGTATTCATTTCGTGATAGGTAGCTGTTTTTGGCCAATGCCCTGGTCACCGTAATGTCAATATTGCGGAGTTGAACTTCGATACCCTCAAGCTCGGCTTTGAGTTCTTGCAACTCTGAACCTAGCGAAATCAAAATTTGTCCTTTACTCACGATCTGCCCAACCTGCACGTGAATCTGCCGCACCGTGGTTTGGGTCGGCGGTTTTAAAACCACCTCTTTCCAAGGCTGCAAATAAGTATGAGTTTTAAACGTTCTGCGAATCGTTTTTTTTTCTGCATTTGCAACAACTACCGGTATAGACTTTTCATCTGGAGCGGCTGCTGATGGCACGGTAGACTTCTTTGTTTGCAAATAGACAAACCAACATCCAATGAAAATGATGAAGGCACTCAGAAACACAACTAACTTATTTTTAAACAGGCTCTGTAAAAGCTCGAACCGTTTCATTTTAAACTTATCGTCAAAACTCTTGGAAAATTCAATACTCATTAAGAGTTATCGGCCAAAATTTATGAATTAAAACCAAAGTATTGCTGCTCATTCGAAGGCCGCAATTTTGTACAATCAGCAATCAACCACAACCTAAGTCTTAGAGATAATGAGACAACAATGTCATGAAAACAAAAGTCTGACTTCGATTCCTTTCTTAGGAACCTCGAAAGTCTTCGTTGTTAACTCAACGACAACGGCTTTCACTTGTAGAATATTTTGCTCAGCCTCGTTAAGCAGGCCAAGATGTAGACAATCACCCCTTTGAATAGAAATTCCTTTGTATTCAATGAACGCGTCACTCGCTGAGTAGCTTCTGAGAAATGATTCCATAAACTGCCCGGTGCGGATCACAGTAATTCGAATGGGCAGATTTGTAAAAAAGCGTTCATTCACATGAGGAAGAATATTTGCCTTTGTCATCACATCAACCACAATACCCCGAATCCTTTCGGCCGCGCTATTCCGTTGATAGATGAATAAATCTTTAATTTTGAGAAGTGCTTGATAGGTCGTTATGACGACTTGACTCGTAAACAACATAATTTTGACATGGGGAAATGCTGTTCTAATTTGAGTCAACTCTTCACACTTTTGATCGTTTGTTATTTCACAGCTATACCCAACGATTCGAAGTTCTTTGGGATTGGCAAAATTTTGAATGAGTCTTTTGAATGTCCCCGTCGCAATTTTGTAATTCCCACTGCAACTGAGTGTATCTCGCAATTCAACCATTTCAAAAGGATCAGCAATCAAAAAAATCATTCCTCAACGGTATGCTATTTGATAAACAATAGTAAGTTTATTTTTGATTTGGTCTCAAATAGGCTCGGAGGTCGTAAAAGTTTTAAATTTTCTTTAACCAAACATCAAGCCTGTTCCATTTTTTTGACATTAAGAGGGATCCTGTTCAAATCGGTTCGAAATATGAAGATCCGTGTAGGGTGTTTCGATCTGGACACCACTGTTTGGACCCAATCGGCGCCCCGCCGAATGGGTCACTGAATATTTCCTACCAAATTCTTCGGGAAATTAGCGATATCGACAAACGTTATCTTCAATTTCCTCTATCTTTCCTTGATCATTAAACCGAATGATATCCCCCTTCAAGACCCGAATTTTTTTTCCTTGAACGGTTTCAAGTTTTAAACCTGGTGCTTCGCCCCCAAATTGATAGTAAGTTGTCTTATCGACAAGAGCACGGACCACCTGACCGTTCGGATAAACCTCAAACCGAGGTGCCGTGACCGCAACTGGTCCTGCACAGCTAAAATCTCTTATTTTTCCAAAATAAAAATAGGTTCGGATAATCGCAGAATACGTACCTCCTGGATAATTTTCTGCAAGCAAATTAAGCTCCAAGACACTTCTGCCACCGGAAATAACCCGGCCGTCACTTGAAAATTGAATTTCATCTCCTTCAAATTCACATTTCAAAATGTAGGCATTCGGAGGAAAGAAATATTTTTTGTCTTCCTCAGTTGAAACGCCCTTTATAAAATCAGTGGCAGGTAAACCATCGATCTCTCCAGGTTTCTGACATTGAACAGAATTTACAAATCCACCATGAGAAAATGAGATATTTGCAAAATCCGTGGAGGCACTCACAATTTTCAAATTCGAAACACTATAAGCAAGTTTTTGGAGTTTCTGCGGGACAGGATAATATGATTTGGGAATGTCGCCAAAAATACTAAAACTTAAACTTGCACTTGCACAATGGATCAAACTTCTGTCGATCAAATCGAATTCAACTTTCTCGCAAGTGACTGTCTTAAGGGATTCCGGAGCAAGTGGATACTCCATTTCATAAAAAACTTTTGAATCGATACCAAGCACTCTTTGGTTTTCTAATGATCGAGAGAGTCTCACTTTAGGTTCATTGTCTGTCGGAAAAAATGAAACTCCCCGATAAACCAGTCCACCGTTCTTTAACCCTATTGGGGTGGCTACAACCTCATCGTTTGAAGACAGGCGAAAATGAAGTTTTCCACCGGGCGCTAATTCAATTGAAAATTCCCCTGAGATAGAAATGACCCCGCCCGATGGCAACTCATATTGGTAACTCACAAGAGCCTTATTTTCATCGAATGAAACACTTTTTATAGGTACGAGATAACCATTTTGATTTGTGTAGGGAATCTCCAACTGTTTGGAAAGAATTTGAACGTAGTCAAAGTAGGAAACCCCACTCAAGTAGTTTCCCGCGATAGTTGAGCTCAGATAACGAATAAATGTCGAGTCATAAGCTTTTTGAGCATAAAGGGTGAGATTGCGAAACATCAATTCATGCAGAATCAATCCAGCTTGGTTGGCACTGTCCATCCTGTCCCACAAATCTTTGTTAAACTTGTAAAATTTTTCTCCCGGAAATTGAGGTTTTCTTTGAACTGCGACCTGTTCAACTTTGCAACCAACAGGAAAACTTAGATGGTTTGAATCTGGAATATCCACCAGCTCAACTCCACTCAAAAACAAGGATTCTTCGTCAAAAGTTTGATACCAACTCTTTAGTCGATCACGAAAGAAAGTGTCATGAAATCCCAATCTTTCAAACAGGACCTCCATGTTTTCGTCGAGGGACTTACTGGCACTCAACGAGAGAGTCTCCCCTCTTTCCACTCTTGCTTCGTAGAAATCCAAAAGTTCAATAGATTGAACCTCACCGCCCGACGCTCGGCAGACGACAGCGTCACCACCATTCCCGGCTTTGTCTCCTCCTGCCCATGCAAATGAAGCACAAACTAAAATCATCGTTGGGATCAAAAATTTGAAAAGTGATTTCATTGAACGTCCTTGGTTAATATTGTTTTTTTATTTTTTGAGCGACTTTCTTTTTTTCTTTGTGAGTGGAAAGAAATAAACGGCTAGACGATAAACCTCATCGGGTTCGGATTTTGTTTGGGCAAATTGATATAGGTCATCTTGAAATTTGCGAATCAGTTCTTTAACTTGCGGCATTTTTTTAGTGTCAAATGGGAAAGTGATCCAACTCATGTCACGATCCGAAACAGGATCGTTGTCTAACGACTCACCCACCAAATCAAGGGTCTGATGATGAGATTTTCTGAGAGAAAGATTCGTGACGTCGTCGGTTGTTCGATATCGGGAATGCTTTCGCTTAAGCTGTCCGTTGCTCATTTCAACAATCATTTCAAGTCGCTTGAGCCTTTCGAGGAGTGTTTCAACCTCTGCGACCGGCGAGCCGAGGCGTTCCGCGATCCAATCAACTTCATTTTTAAACCCAGGCATCTCGATAAGACCTAGAATTGCAAACGCTCGCCAATCCGCGATGACTTGATATTGGTCTGCTGTTAAACGCAAAAGCGATG
>JACCDR010722310.1_pt1 | contig 14987 bp, 21 predicted proteins | sample 7446431 | NCBI WGS metagenome assembly JACCDR01 (sample SAMN15323443, study PRJNA562643) | freshwater metagenome | isolation source: river surface water | place: USA:Blue River Watershed | collected 2017-08-17 | reverse complement strand
TGTGCGGCTACGCGGTGGCGACGGTGCGCGAACTCGCGCGCAAGCTCGGCTCGCTCGACGCGGTCGTGGTCCACAGGAGCGCGCAGATCAAAGCGCAGCGGGTGCGCGACCGAAGCAGGCTCCCGCGTCACCTCAAGCGAAGGCCCGCCGTCGGACGGCCGCCGGTGCTCGGAACGTCTGTGGACGCGCTCGCGAAGAGCCTCGGACGCTCGCGGCAGGGGCTCTGGAAGGCGGCGCGTCGCAACGGACGCACGACGGCTGAAGAGATCGCCGCGCGCCTCACTGCCTCGGCCAACGACGTGCGCGAGGTGGCGGCGTGATCCCCGCGTTGGCGACAATCGAGCTCCCGCTGGTGACGGTGAGCGAGGCCAACCGCGCTTCGAGCGAGCACTGGCGAGCGCGCGCGAAGCGGGCGAAATCGCAGGGCGACACCGTGTGCGCGCACATGCTCGCGCGGCGCGCAGCGTGGCAGCACCTGCGGTTGCCGCTGGTCGTGGTGCTCGTGCGCCACAGCCCCGGCACGCTCGACGACGGCAACCTCGGTGCAGCGCTGAAGTACGTGCAGGACGCGGTCACCGACAGCCTCGGCGCGCATCTGCCGAAGGGCGAGGGGCCGCGCCCGCACAACCAGCGCGCGCCCGGTCTCGCGGTGCCGCGCACGCAGCACTACGACGACCGCGACCGCCTCTCGTGGCTGTACGCGCAGCGCAAGTGCCCGAAGGGACACGAGCGCGTTGACGTGCGTTTCTACAAGCCCGGCAGCGTGAGCGCGTGGCTGCTCTCGAAGCTCACCGAGACGGGGCCGAGCGAGATCGAGGCGTGGGCGATCACGCACGCGGTCGAGCTCGACGCGTTGCTCGTGCGGGAGGTGGGGTGATGGCCGTCGAAGCGTTCGTTGCGCAGCGGCGCAAGATGACGATCTACAAGTCGACGGTCAGCCTCAAGCGCGTCGGGGTCCGCGTCCTGCGCGCCTTTGCGGCCGAGTACGCTGCGGACATCGAAGCGCTCGGCGGGATGCCCGAACGACCGCGGACGTACGGCGATTGCGAGCGCGAGGGCCTCGGTCTCCTGCGCCCGTGCCCGTGGGTCGGGTGCTCGCAGCACCTTGCTATCGACGTGACCGAGAGCGGCGGGATTACGTTTTTCTGGCCCGATCGCGACGTGACCGAGATCCCGGAGACGTGCGCGCTGGCTGCGGTCAAGCGTCACCCTGACGGGATGACGCTCGTGGAGGTCGGCGCGCTCACGAACCTGACGCGCGAGCGCATCCGGCAGATCGAGTGCGAGGGCTTGCGTGCGCTGCGCGAGCTCTCGGACCTCGCCCGCGTGCAAGACGAAGAAGGTGAGCGATGAGTACGCGCATCCTGTTGGTGACGGGCTCGCGGGTGCTCGAAGGCAGCGAGTTCGAAGACCGCGCGAAGCGGCTGCTCTCGATGACGCTGCACTCGCTGCCGGAGCAGTCGATCGTGGTCGTTGGCGACGCGAGCGGCCCCGATGCGTGGGCGGTTGAGTTCACGTCGCGCGCGAAGATCGGGCTGCGAATCTACGCGCTCGACGGCTGGGTCTACGACCGCGACATGGCTCGCTGCCGTCGCTGGCATCTCGACGAGAAGACCGCGCCGGAGCCGCTGCCCCGCAACGTCGCGATGGTTCGCGGCGTCGCCGCTCAGCGACCGCGCGCGCACGTCGAGGTGTTGGGGCTCGAGGCCCTGTGGAGCACGACGCACGGCACCGCGCACACGCTGGGCAAGGCGAAAGAAGCCGGGCTCGCAATCACACGGATCACGTTCGAGAGGAGCAAGGGACAATGAACGCAGCGAACGACAACGGGCGGGCGCGGGTGACCGCGTCGAGCGTGGCCTTCGGCGATGCGCTCGCGCACGAGCTTCCGGCGTTGCTCGGCAGAGCCAACGCAATCGCGCCCAACCGCGTGCAGAACGGCAGCCAGCGCGGCGAGGACCCTGGCTGCGGCTCGCGTCGCAGACAGCTTGCGGTGGTGGCGGTGCGCAGGCTCGCGACGCTGTGGGCGACAGGCAGACGACGCGCGGCGCTCTCGTGGTGGCTGTACTTCGTGCGCGCTGGGGCCGACGAGCGCGCGCGGTGGGAGGCAGGCAAGCCGGGGGCTTGGGCTCGCCGCATCCATCTGCTGACCCTAGACCGAGCCGAGCGCGTCGAGTTGCTGACGCACGGCAGCGGCCCTGACGCCGTGGCTGGCAGGGTGGCCGGGATCGGGATCACCTGCGGGGCTCAGAGCGACTTCGACGACGCTCCTGAGACCGACAGCGGGGGCGCGTGGCTGAGCGAACTCGTGAACCTCGCCGACCGGGCAGCAAAGGAGCTGGCGGAAGACCAGCGAATCGCGGACGCGATCCGAGCGCAGCGGAAGGCGGCGCGGAAGGGGAAGGCGGCGTGACCCGGCCGCTGATACCCCATGACGTGCGCGAGGCTTGCGCTGCGGCAGGAAATCGGACACGATATGTCCCGTTGCAGACGGCATACGTGCGCCCTGGGGAGGTCGCGCGGCTGTTGAGCGTGTCGGTCAAGACCGTCTCGCGGTGGTGTGACCAGGGTCGAATCGCGGGTGCCGTGCGCACCGCGGGCGATCACTGGCGCATCCCTCGAAGCGAGTACGACCGGCTGCGCGCTGGCCGCGCCAGCCCGATCGCGTGACCTCTACCGCACCCCCCCTCGCCGCGCTCTCGTGAGCGCACCCCACCGGAGGGCCGAGCCATGTAGATCGCAGATCTAACCCGCAGAGAGCGCGAGCCGCGCCGCTGATGCCTCCCCACGGTGGGAAAGGTTCAAGGCGGCCTACCTCGCGCCTCGGTGAAGCCTTTGCGCTTCCGACCATCCGAGCCCGCCGCGCTGACCTCCACCCATCGTCCCCAGCGCGGCGGACTCGGGCTGTCGAAGCCCACGAAGAAAACCCCGAGCGGCGAGCTTCACTCTTTCGGGAGTGCGGCGCTTGAGTCGCTCGGGGTGCGAACGCGGAGAACCGCCGATGCTCTACATCCCACAGTCCGACGGGTGCGCGCGATGGGTCGGCACCCTGCACGAAACGCCCGTCGACCTTCGCGTCGAGCCCGACCCTGAGTACCCGCCGCTCTGGCGATGGGTGCGCTTGGAGCGCGGCTCGCTCCGCGCGCAGCAGACCTGCGTCAACAGGGACGAAGCGATTCGTCTCGCGTTCGACTGGCTCAGCATCCTCCGCGACAACGACTGACCCCCCGGCGAAACGCACGCGCTGAATGCGCTGCGGGCGACCGAGGGCGATGAGCACCCGCACCCAAGGACCACGTCATGAGCTACGCACCCGGCGACGACATCGACACGCTCGAGCGGATGATCCGAGCGCTCCAGTTGGACTCGATCGTCGTGCAGCCTGCGGCTCCGATCGTCGTCCCCGCTGGGCACGCGAGCCGCGCGCAGCGTCGCGCGCTCGCCAAGCGCGCCGGGCTGCTGCACGCGCAGTCGCAGACGCAGACGTGTCCGACGGAGCCGATGGTCTTCGACGGCTTCGATGACCCTCGCTGGTTCTGACCGAACCGAACCCATGAACACCTTTTCGCCGGCCGTTGGCGTTGAGCTCAGGCTCAGCGACCCCGCGTACGCTGTCGCCGCCCTGTCGTGGTGGTGGGCGTGTCGCGTGACTGGGCCGGGACTGTGCTGACGATGACGCCAGCCAACAAAGTCCGGGAGCTGCTGCGCGAGTTCGCGAAGACGCTCGACGCGAGCGCGAGCGCCCGCGCGGTCGGCATCCCGGAGCGCACCGCGCGCGACATCATCGCAAGGCACGAGAAAACCGCCGCGATTCGCCGCGGACATGCTCGTGCATGCGAGCGCGCGATCCGAGATGGCCGCAAGGCGCTGCGCGAAGAGTTGCGCGGGGCTCGCGCGTATCTGCGTGAGCACACAGACCCTCACTCGAAGGTGTGCGGGCTCGAACCGCGCGACTACGCCGCGATGCTGAACGCGATCGGCTCGATCGTCGATCGCGCACTTGCAGTGGATGCAAGCCGCGACCGTCGAAAGATGGCGCGCATCGGCCGCGACAAGGCGCGCGCCGAGATCGCGCTGCTCGAAGCGAAGGCGAGGGGCGACGTGCAGGAGGTCGTGGTGCTCACGCAGCAGCAGGCCGCGGAGCGCGCGCGGATCGTGTTCGGCTCGCCGTCCGCGCTCGAGGCAGGGACCGATGGACCGAGCGACACAAGCGCTGACGTGGTGGAGGGGAACCCTCTACCCGTACCAGATCCGCTGGATCACTGAGCGCGCCCGCTTCGCTGGGTGCGTGAAGTCCCGCCAGATCGGCTTCTCTCACGCGACCGCAGCCGGCGCTGTGCTCGGGGCGCTCGTCCACCGACGCCCGCAGATCATCCTGAGCGCGAGCGAGGACCTCTCTGCGGAGGTGCTCGACAAGGCCAAGCGCCATGCGGAGCTGCTCACGGCGTACGGGTACCCCGGCGCTGATGCGCTGGTGGTGGACAACGCCACAGAGATCGCCTGGAAGGGCGGCGGGCGCATCATCGCGCTCCCGGCGTCGCCGCGCACCGCGCGCAGCTTCAGCGGGGACGTCTGGCTCGACGAGTTCGCGTACCACGTCGACCCCAAGAAGATCCGCGACGCGGCCTTTCCGATCGCTCTCCGGGGCGATTGGAGGGTGCGCGTGTTCTCGACGCCCAACGGGGCGACGGGGTTGTTTTACGAGATGGCCACCCGCGGCGCTCGCGGCTGGTCGTGGCACTCGGTCTCCCTCGATCAAGCACTCGCAGAGGGCGTCCCTGTCGACCGTGAAGCGGCGTTCGCGCTGGCCGGCGGCGACGAGCGGGTGATTGACCAGTGGTACCGCTGCCGGTTCCTCGATGGCGACCTGCAATACTACCCAACGACGTGGCTCGAGAGAGCGCGCGCATGGGGCGGCGAGCTCGCCTCGATCGACGGGGCATCGCTACACGCGGGCTTCGACGTGGGCCGCACCAAGGACCTGAGCGTCCTCGTGGTGGTCGCGATCGTCGGCGGCCTCGCGTACGTGCTCGGCACCCACGAATTCAAGCGAACGAAGTTCAGCGAGCAGCGCAAGGCGCTCGCCAAGCTCCGTGGCGCGTACCAGTGGGAAACGCTTCACGTCGACTCCACCGGCCTCGGATCGCAGCTCGCTGAAGAGCTGGTCGAGGCGTGGGGTGAGGACGAGGTGAAGCCGCTGAAGTTTACGCAGACCTCGAAAGAGGAGCTGTTCACCAACGTGTTCCGCTGGCTCGCCTCGAACCGCCTGCGGCTGTCGAAGGACGAGGCGGGCGCGCTGCTCGAGCAAGAGGGTCGCTCGATCCGTCGGGTGATCTCGACGAGCGGCGGCGTGCAGTACGTCGCCCCGAGCGGGGACGGCGGCCACGCCGACCGCTGGACAGCATTGTGTCTCGCGCTGCGCGGCGCGGGCGAACCCCGACCGCACCGAGGCGTCAGCGCGACGCCGCTCGTGAACGCATGAAATTCGCTCAGCTCGAACGACGCCACCCGGACTACGACGGCGAGACGCTGCGTCGCTACCGCCTGCTGTTCGAGGGCGGGGCAGCGTGGCACCGCGCGGCGAAGGAGTTCCTTCCGCGTCACGACGTCGAGCCGACGGACGTCTACAAGCGCCGCCTCAAGAGCGCGAAGTATTTGAACTACGCCGCCCCGCTCGTGGGCGCGTTCGTGTCGTGGCTGTTCACCGGGACGCTCGGTGTCCGCGTGCGCGATGCCGAGGGCGACACGCTGCCCGAGTGGGCGACCTCGCTCAAGGAGTCGAGCAACGGGAGCACCGACCTCGACGACATGCTCGCGCGCGCGATGACTGAGGCGCTCGTCACGCGTCGTGCGTTCCTGCACGTCGAGTCAGCCGAGCCCCCTCCGGGGCTGTCGCTCGCTGAGTGGCAGCGTCAGGGGTTCGATCGCGTCCAGGTCGAGATCGTCCCGACCGACCGCGTGACGCATTGGCACGCCGACGACGAGGGCCGGTTTCACTGGCTGCTCGAGCGCGAAGAGTGCGTGGAGCTCGAGTCCTTCGAGGCCGCGGAAAAACGGGTCATCGAGTGGACGTTGTGGAGCGCCGACGCACCGCCGCGCAAGTGGCGACTGGAGCTCGACCCCTCGAAGGCGATCGACCCGAACGCCGACGTGCCCGAGGTCACCACGCAGGAGCGTGGCGAGATGCCGGCGCGCCCCGGCGTCCCGTTCGTGTGCCTCACGCTGCCGCGCGAGCTGTGGCTGATGAACCTCGCCGCGGACCCCATCTGCGCGATCAACGAGAAGCGCAACGCGCTCTCGTGGGCGATCGACCGCGTTTGCTACGCGATGCCCGTGCTCTACAGCACGAGCCGCAAGCCGGTCGGCGCAATGGGCGCGGGGTACTTCCTCCAGCTCGGGGCAACCGACAGGCTCGAATACCCGGCGCCGCCGTCGACTCCGTTCGACGTGATCGAGAACCACGTCCGGTCGCTCAAGGACGAGCTCTACCGCGTCACGCAGCAGATGGCCGCGGGCGTCGAGAACAACGCCGCCGCCGTCGGTCGCAGCGGGGAGAGCAAGAGCGTGGACGCCGAGGCCACGACGATCGTGCTGCGCAAGCTCGGGGCGCTCGTGCGCGATGCGCTGGAGCGTGTGTACGACCTGGCCGCGGGTCTGCTCGGGCAGCCCGAGCGCTTCGCCGCGTACGGGCTCGACTCGTTCAAGCTCGAAAGCGTTGGCTCGGTCGTCGAGGTCATCTCGGGCGTCGAGCTCGCGTCGGTGAACTCCCCGACCCTGCGCGCGGAGCTGCACAAGCAGCTCGCCGCGCGCGCTCTCCCGCACGTCCCGACCGACGTGCTCGACAAGATCAACGCCGAGATCGACGGACCAGAGACGGACGACGCCACGGCCGAAGGCGACAAGCCCGACGCGACGAGCGCTGGCCCCGCTGCGGTTGGCGACGCAAGCAAGGTCGCTGACCTCGCCTTCAATGGCGCGCAGATGGCCGGCATTACGGACGTGGTCAAGAGCGCCGCGCGTGGGGAGATCCCGCGTGGCAGCGCGAAAGCGATCATCGTCCTGGCGTTCCCGACGATCGACGACGCCGAGGCCGAGCGCGTGCTGGATACGATCGGCAAGGGCTTCGAGCCCGCCAAACCTGAACCCTCGGGGAAGCCCGAGGCCCTCACCGCACCCACGCAGGGCGCGGCACGACAGCCCCCGTCAACGACGGGCGAGGGCTGATCGCAGTTCCACCGTCGCACGCCCGCTGAGCGGGTGAGGTCCCACGATGCCCACGCCCAACGAAGGAGCCGCGCAGCCCGCGCAGGCTCAGCAGTCCACCACGCCCGAAGCCCTGAGCGCCGACGACATCAAGTCGTTGATCGCCGAACAGGTGCGCGCCGCGCTCGACCCCAAGGCGCTGAGCTCCGCGCTCTCGCCCGTGGTCAACGCCGCGGTCACCAACCACTTGAAGCGCACCGCAGGCGCGCAGCAGCCCGCGCAGGGCGAGCAGCAAGCGCAGCAGCAACAGCAGCAGCCGAGCGGCCAGGAGTCGCGCGCGCTGCAAGAGCTGGCCGCGCTCCGTGAGCAGCTCGAAGCCGAGAAGCGCTCGCGCATCGAGACCGAGCGCAGGGCGACCCTCGACAGCGCGCGCCGCGCGATGACCGAAGCGCTCGCGCAGAAGGGCATCACTGGCGCGAAGGCTCGCGCGATCGTGGCGGACCTGAGCGCGTCAGGCGCGTTCAAGCTCGGCGACGACGGCACCCCGGTGCTCACGGTCTCGCGCGCTCGCGTGAAGGGCTCGAAGCCCTCGGCGCTCGAGTACACGGACCTCGCCGAAGCGATCGGCGACTGGGTGCAGGGCGACGAAGCGAAGGAGTTCCTCCCGGCTCCGAGCGGTGGCGTTGCGCCGCCAGCGGGGCGCGGTGGGGCGCGGCTGCCCGTGGGGGCGAAGCCGCCGACGTTCGACCTCAACAGCGAGGACGGCGCGGTCACGGCGGCGCTGCACCTGCTCGACAACGACTGATCCACCACACCGACGGCGCGCGATGCCCGGTCGGTGATCGACACCAACCGGAGAGACAGCCATGGCAGACAGAGACTTTTCGTCCATCACCAACGTACTCGCGAAGACGTGGGGACCGCAGGTCCGACGCGCGCTCAACAGCCGCGCGATCGGCCTGATGACCCTGCTCTCGATCAGCCCGCCCCGTCCGGGTCGCGGCAAGAACGTGCAGGAATCGATCGAGCTCGACGGCGAGTCCGCCGAGACCTACTCGGACGGCGCCGACGCGAGTACGTACACGGTCAACACCATGATCCAGCCCGTGCTGGCGTGGGGTCTGTACCGTGCGAGCGGCAAGATCACGAACCTCGCGCGCGACACCGCGGGTTCGTCGGTCGGACCGGGCGAGCTCATCCGCATCGCCGGCCGCGAGCTGTCGAACAAGAGCCGCGCGCTCGCGCTCAAGGTCGGGACCGACTTCTACTCGGGCTCGGGTTCCAACGCCCTGATCGGCCTCGACAGCGCGCTCGACGACGACAACACGTATGCGACGATCGACCGATCGAGCAGCACCAACGCGAAGTACCGCGCGAAGGTGATCGACCCCGGCTCGTCGACCGCGATCACCAAGGCGCTGATCCGTCAGGACCTCGCGCAGATCTACGACAACGGCGGCTCGACGCCGACGCTGGCCATCTGCCACACCGACGTCTACCTGAAGATCGCCTCGCTGTTCGACGCGAACGTGCAGCACTCGATCAGCACGGACGGCGAAGGCCGAATCGTGATGAAGGGCGGCGTGGACGTGATCCAGTTCGGCGGGTGCACGTTCATGCCCGACCGGCTCGCGACCAACAACAAGATCTACTACCTCACGCCCGAGTCGTTCCAGTTCGAGGTGCTCGCGAAGACGAGCGCGAGCGAACTCGGCGACAGCGACCAGGGCTCGATGCCGCTCGAGATGACGGGTGGCCAGCTCCCGCTGGGGATGTACTTGGAGTCGCTCGCTCGCTCCGGCGCGGCGCAGAAGTTCTCCGCGTACCTTACCGCGCAGATGCTCTGCGTGAACCCGATCGAGAACGGCGTCCGCCTGAACGTCAGCACCTCGTGATCGCTGACCTCCTCGTGACCCTCACCCAAGGAGACAGCACACCATGAGCCTCGCCGTTCCAAAGAACGACCCGCTGGCGGCCACGATGGTCGCCCAGCTCAAGATGCTCGCCGAGCGCATTGGCGCCGGTTCGAGCTTCCACCTCGACGCCGTGTCGAGCGCGATCACCGCCAGCAACGCGAGCGACCTCGCGACCTCGTTGACGCTGTGCCGTCAGATCGTGGGCGTGTACCTCGCGCACCTCGACAACGACGCGGCGCACAAGCTCAAGGACCCCAAGCCCGCCGTCACGGTCGAGAGCGTGATCTCTCTCTCGACCGCGATCACCGCCGCGAACGCGATCAAGGCGGACTACAACACGCACCGCGCCTCGACGACGTACCACTACAACGCCGACGGCACGAACGCGACCTCGTCAGCCGACGCGACGGACCAATCGTCGCTGAACACGCTGCTGAACGAGCTCAAGACCGACCTCAACGCGCACCTCGCGTCGGCACCGGCTGGCGCGCTCGCGCAGCTTGTCGACGCCTGAGCGCGTCCCATTTCAGGGAGATTGCCGATGTTGTTTCGTTCCACGTCCTCGAACCCGATCACGTTCGACGCTGGTGACCTTCGCTTTGTGGTGCCTCCGGGCGCTGCGGTGGAGATCGAGCGTCGGTATGCGTACGTCCCCAGCGCGCGCGGCTTGCCGCTCGTGCAGATCGAGCGTTCCGCGCTCGTGAAGGACGAGCCCGTGATCGAGGGGGTCGATGCGCCCAAGCCCAAGCGCACCCGCGTCCGCGGCGTGGCGTCGGGGCAGACGGTGCTCGAATCCGAGGATGGGGACGACCGCGTTGGCGAGCCCATCTCCGAAGCGCGTCTCGCGCTGATGGACCTGCAAGACACCTCGGCTGCCTCTGGCGACGATGGCGACGCGGAGCCCTCCGCTCTGCCCGCCGTCGTCGCCAAGGCGGCCCGCTCGCGCCGGGGTGAGTGACCCGTGGCGCTCACGGAGACGCAAAAGGCGCAGGTTCGCCAGTACCTCGGCTGGGAGCGCGGCTACGACCGCAACTCCAAGCTCGAAGACAAGCTGCTGAACCTGAGCGCCGAAGAAGAGACGCTCGTCGCGGCGGTGCTCACGAAGCTCGCCGCGCACGACACCGCGCTCGACGGACTCTCGACCGGCACCGCTGCGCGCGTGCGCAAGGTCGACGAGATCGAGTTCAGCGACCGAGACCCGTACGAGCAGCTTCGCGACCAGGGCCGCAGGCTCGTCGCTCGCCTCTCGGCGTTGCTCGGCGTCGACATCAACCGCGACTACTACGGCGACGGCGGCGGGCCGCTCGCTGCTCCCATTCCGCTCGGGTGACACCATGGCAGCAGACGACCTTCAGGCGATCTACGGCTCGAACCCCTACGGCGCGCGCTCGTGGCCGATGCCGTTCACCGGCACCTCTGCCGTGAGCAGCGCGAAGCTGGCGCCCGGCGGGTACTCGCTGTGCCCATCGCAGGATTGCTGGGTCAAGCTCGCGCTCACGAGCGGCACCGTCGCAGTTCCAACGTCCGGCACCACGCAGCCCTCGGTCAACGCGACCGTGTTCTGCCCGGCTGGCCAGATCGTTCCACTCACCGTGCCCAACGCTGGCGATGGCTCGTTTCTGCACGTCATCCGTGACACCGCAGACGGGACGCTGCGAATCAGCGGACCGCTCCAGGTCCAGCCGTGAGCCTGCGCGGCTCGCTGCTCGCTGCCGTCGAGGCTGCGCGCGCGATCCCCGACGCACCCGGCAGACCCGGACAGCAGCCGGCCACTCGTCGCCAGATCGAGCGACGCATCTACGAGTGGTCGCGCGACGAGATGCGCTTTCGGCTCGTGCTCGACGGTCAGCACCCGAGCGGCGTGACCTACGGGCAACTGCTCGAGTACCTCGCTGACGGCGGCAGGGACTTCACGCAGCCCACGACGCAGCTCCGTCAGGCGGTCGCGCTCGTGCTGCGGCAGAAGTTCGCGGCGAAGGGTGTACTCCCCACGGTTGAGCAGCTCGAACGCACCGCGGCCCCCGTGATCCTCGCCGTGATCGAGCGTCGATTCGAGAGCGGCAACGGAGACATCCGCGTCGAAGCTCGGTCGCCCGAGTACGTGAAGCAACTGCAGCGCGAGGGCAGGGCGGGGCAGCCCGTCGGCGTCAGGACCGGCGCGCTGCGCGCTCGTATCAGCCGCGCGAAGGCGCGGGAGGTAGTCTTCGAATGAGCTTCCGCACCGACATCCTCGCGAGCCTCGAAGCGATCCGCGCGATCCCCGAAGCCCTCGGGCTGCGCGACGTGCGTGTGTGGGTCCGCGACGAAACCTCGACGCAGGCATTCAACACGGGCGGCGACGTCTCGGTGATCGACGACGAAGTCTCGCCACGGCCCAAGGTGGTCGCGACGAAGGAACAGCCCGGATTCCCCGGCGGCGCGATCGCACCCGCGTACGACGGGCGCGCGGCTCGCCGGCGCTTCACGGTCGGCCCGCTCACCCGCTCGCACTCTGCGGGCGGCTTTCTGCTCCTGGACCTGTTCCCGGTCACAACGACCGCGGCGCGACGCCCGCTGATCGTCCTCGCTGACGCAGACGGTGACGGCGAGATCGGCGAAACGCCGGTCGCGTTCAGGGTCGAGGCCGTCCGCATGACCCACTTCTCCCTGTTCCTCGACGTGATCGAGGCGGATGCGGTGACGTGACGTGAGCACTCCACTCGAAGAAGTCGACGACCGGCTCGCCGCGGTGCTCTTCGATGCGCGCGGCGCAGACGGCACGCTCGGGACACTCGCGCAACGCGAGTCGATCGCAGCGCGCACGTTTCGCCGCGTGTATCAGCCGCTCGACGACCCCCGGCTCGACGGCGCCGTCTACGACCGCTGCGCGTGGCTCAAGTGGACCACGAGCGACGAGCCCGACCCGCGCAACGTCCTGGACCCTGACCGGATCGAGACGCACACGCTCGAGCTTCAGGTGGGCTACCTGCACGGGACGGCGCTCTCGGCGCAGGCGCACACGCAGACGGGTGAGGCCGCAGCGGACGCCGTGCGGCACTCGCGCAGGCGAGCGCACGACGACGCGACGAGGATCGTGGGCGCGCTCGCAACGCCGACGCTGATTCAGGGCGGGATGACCGGCGTCGAGATCCTGTCGGTGACGCGCGCCGGGCACACGGTCGACGAGCTCGCAGAGGGCCGCGTGCTCTCGCGGCTCACGCTGCAAGTGCTGCTGGCGGTCAGCAACGCGTGACGAGCTACAAGCGCTCGACGCCCGCGCTCGACGCCGCCATCAAAGCGATCGGAGAGCTCGGCGGGCGCTACGAGCTGCGGGTCGAACCTGCGCGCGACGCGGACGCGGACAAGCTCGCGTGGCTCGCGTCGAAGGGCCGCAACTTCCTGCGCATCACCAAGGCGATGCAGCAGAGCATGGTGCGCTTCGCGCGCGCGGAGATCGAGTACGAGCCCGCGATGAACGCGCCGCGCATCCTCGATGCCTCGGCGCAGGGGGCGAGGGCGCAAGTCATCTTGCGGTTCAAGGCGCAGGGCAACGACGTGCAGTTGCGCCCGCTGACGGCTCAGTGGCTCGCGCGCAAGGCGGCGAGGGGGTGGGACAGACGCATCGGCATCGCAACGGGCGAGCTGCTCAATTCATTGGATTCGGCGCGGTGGTTCTTGGTCCGCCGCTCGTGAGGACAAACGAACATGGCTCAAAGCAACGAGATCACGACGACGGGCGCGACCTACGTCGGACCCGAGAGCACCTTCAACGCTGCCTCGGGCTCGATGGTCCGCGTGTTCCCCCGCAAGGGCGGGCGACGCGAAGAAGAGCAGACGGTGCTCAGGCCCGAGGGGCTGCGAGCGCACATCGAGTCTCGCGAGGGCTCGGTGCTCGGCTACAAGAGCTGCTCTTCGTCGATGCCCTTCGACGCTCGGGTGCACGCCACGCAGATCGACGCGGCGGCGACCCCGACGCGAACGTGGCTCGGCGAGCTGCTCTTCGCTGCGCTCGGTGGTGAGTCGCTGCACGCGGGCTCGACGATCGCGGCGAGCTCGACGACGACGGTGCTCAAGGTCGCCAGCGGGCATGGCTCGCGGTTCAAGGTCGGCGACGTGATCATGGTGGACGTGGGCGGGACGCCAGAGTTCGCGCACGTCCAAGCGATCTCGACCGACGACCTCACGATTCAGCCCGCGCTGTCGGCGTCGCCGACCACGGGACAGGACGTGTTCGCCTGCGCGACGTACTTCCCCTCGGAGACCTCGACCGCAAGCCTGACGTTCGAGCACGCACGCGCGCAGAACAGCGCGAGCCAGTGGCGACACACAGGCTGCGTGGTCTCGGGCATGGGCGTGGAGCTCGCGCGAAACGCGCTGCTCGGGCTGACGTTCGATCTCGCTGGCGTCCGCTGGACCGGGCCGTCATCGCTGTCGATCTCGACCGCCGAGGGCTCGCAGACGATGTCCGCGCCGTTTGCCAACGTGCACGCGACGCAGATCCTCTGCCCGCTCGGCTCGCCGGTGCGCACGCAGACCCCGATGGAGTCGCTTTCGGTGCAGCTCACGACGGGCATGATGAACGTCGAGAGCGTCGGCGGCGCAGACGAGGGGCGCGTTGGTCCGATGCGCACCACGTTCGGCATGAGCGCGGACATCGTCCTCCGGCACGATGCAGCGATGCGGTCGGGCTGGGATCCCGCGACCCCGTACATGCTCGCGCACATCGTCTACTCGGGCACCGGCGCCACGCGCCGCGCGACCGGGTTTATCGCGATCGGCTCGCTCGAAGAGCTGCCCACGTACGGCTCGGGCTCGAACGATCGAGGGATCACGAACCTCAAGTTTGCCTCGTGGGGCGGGCGGCTCAACAGCGGCGTCTCGACCGAGCAGGCGCGCGCCAGCTTCTTCTGGTTCATGGGTTGAGGTGCAACGTGGGAGCTTTCAGCCCGTTCGAAGTGGTCCTGTTCGATCTCGTCGCGGACCCCGCAGTCGACATGGACGCGATGCTCGAGCGAATCGAGTGCACCGACAAGGTCAAGCGCTCGCTCGCGCAGCTCTACTCGGTCACGTACAAGCCGGAGTTTCTGCGGCTCAAGCCCGGCGCCAAGCCGGTGCGCTTCGAGATGCAGCCCTTGCGGCAGCGCGTGGTCAACGCGCTCGTGGCGGATCCGCAGTCGCCCTCGCCGGATGAGCTCTGGCAGCTCGTGTCCGCGTCGCTCGTCGCGGTCAACGATCCCACGGGCGCGCTCTCGTTCGCTGACGAGGACCGGCACAAGCCCGACGCCAACAAGGTGCGCGCGCTCAAAGAGGACGCGATGGAGCGCCTCGCGATGCGCGTGGGCATCCTCGGCGTTCGCGAGCTCGGCAAGGCGCTGCTGGTCAAGGCGACGCTCCCGGAGTGGGCGTACGACCCTTTCGTCTCGGCGGCTGGGTCGGAAGCGAACTCTGCGACGACCGGCTGAACTCGCACGAATGCGGCTGTGACCTGGCTCGCAAGGCCCGCGCGCGCCGCGAAGACCGCGAGACCCTGAGCTCGATCGCCGAGCAACAGGCGCTCTCGTGGGGCTGTCCGAACGCAGGGGGCTCGGGCGAGACCAGCGACCCCGCAGCGCTCGCGGTGCTCGATGCGGTCGCAGAGCTCTGCGACGTCGAGCGCGATTGCTTGAAGACCTGCCCGCGCTGGCACGCGACGACGTCCGACGTTTCGCGCGGTCTCGCTGCGTCGGTACGTCGAGGCGGGGTGCCCCGACACGATCGAGAGCGACCCACCCGTCGCGCTGATTCGCGCTGCCCACATCGTGGCCGCTGCGGACGGCGACCGGCTGCGCGCAGAGCAGCGCGAGCGCGAAGAGAAAGCGAAGAGCCGTGGCTGACCAGATCAAGATCGAG
>JACCDR012240422.1_pt1 | contig 14988 bp, 12 predicted proteins | sample 7446431 | NCBI WGS metagenome assembly JACCDR01 (sample SAMN15323443, study PRJNA562643) | freshwater metagenome | isolation source: river surface water | place: USA:Blue River Watershed | collected 2017-08-17 | reverse complement strand
TACGCCCAGCCTTGCCAGTCGGGGTAACTCTTGCGAGTGATACCTGCATAGGTGAGACCGCCGCGGTCCCCCTTCACGTCGTGCAGTTTGTATCCACCTTCGGCTTTGATCAGTTGCTCATACGCGGGATTGAAATCGGCCATTTCGTTTGATCCTCAGTTCTGGATTCGCATCGTCAGTGCATTCAGGTTGAAGGTCTGCGCCACCTTCACCACGTTGGCACCGAAGTCCTTCACCAAGATGATCTCGTCGGCCGAAGACGCGCCGCCACGAGACTTGTAGTACACAGCTTTGCGAGCCGTGATTGTCGCAGCCGGCCAAGATGTAGCTCCGAAGACGATGTTCACGCGATTATTCGCATCGTCGCGAGTCACCGTGACAGTCACGGTGTTGCCGCCCGGTGTGTAGCCCGTGCCCGTCACCTCGTTGGTAACGTCATTGCGGAAGTCATGCGCGTCCTTGTCGGGCACGTAGGCATCCGTGGTCATCATGACCTTGATCGCGTCGGTGTCGAAGTCGAGTTGCCCTTTGGCCCACATCTCGATCAGGCGATTGAAAACAAAGGTGTCCATGGGTGTTCCGGTAGGTCAGAAGGCGAACAGCGACTCGCTCGTGCCCGAATACGTGAAGACGTTGGTCGGCGTCAGTCCATCAATGGTAATCACTGCACCAACCGCACTCGCCGAGTAGTTCGCGTCAGCATCGATCAGAGCAGCCAGTGCGGTCGCAACGCCACTGAGTGTTGCGCCCGACAAAGCGGTGTGACTGAATGACGTGCCATTGAGCATCACTGTGAAGCGATCACCGGCAGCGGGGGCGCCCGTGACAGTCGCAGTCACGATCTGCGATAGAGCAACAGGGACCACAGCAGAGCCGTTGGCCCATGACAGCATTGACGTGTTGTTCCCGTCTACAACTGGCCGGCTGACGCCAGGGGGATCGGGCATACCCGTGTCTTCCGCCATGAACTCGACGCCGAACTTTCCGATGAGATGCAGCCACTTGTTGCCACCATAGTCGCTGACGGTGGCGAGTTCGATGTAGTCCGACAGAGCTGGGCCCGTGCTGTTGAGTAGCAGATAGTCGATCTGCTCCTTCAGCGACGTGACGATCGTCTCGCGAGTCGTTGGCGCCGTCGTTTGGTACTGCACCAGATAGTAGATAGGGCCTGCATTGTTGGCCCGCTGACCGAAGTTGATTACGAACGTCTGGCCCGCAGGCACAGGCTCGGCCAGTAGCAGCGACGGCGTGAAGAAGCGAACCATCGCCGCACCGGGTGATGCCGCTGCAGGCGCCTGCACGTAAGCCATCGACAGCGAGCCACCGGGGGGCTGCACCGGCAAGCTGATTGTCAACGTCAGCATCTCTTCGGTGATGGTGACGCCAGCACTGTCCAGGGTGAAGTCGATCCGGTAATCTTGGAATGAGGCCAGCCCATCGCGCATTGAGCGCAATGTGATGTAGCCTGGGTATGCGCTACCCGCAGCACTGAAGTCCGCGACGGCCTCTGCGACCGGGTAGTTCCACGAGGTGCCGGTGAGTCCCGTGACAGTGCGAAGCAGAGTGCTGTCTGCCCGATAGACGCGGATCTCATACGTCGTTCCGGCCTCGGGCCCGATGCTCGCTTCGAGATGGTCGACAAGTTGATCTTGCTGCGTGATCCGATCGCGATGCGCCCAGGTGATTGCGAGTGTCGGCGCGGCCGAACTGAGTGTGATCGGCGTGGTGAACCACGGGGCACCATTGACTTCCACGAGGCCGGGCGGATACGGGCGAGCGAACCTGAGATTGAACTCAACCTCGATCGGCGGCGCGTGCTCGATGGGCAACACCGTTGTCGTGGTGCGCGGCAGCACCTTGACGCCGATCGTCTCAGTTCCAGCGTATTCGAGTTTGTCGCTGCCGATCGAGTCGTCGAAGAACCAAATTGCGTCACCTGTTGAATGGGCAGCAGGCACTGTGTCGCAACATCCACGGGCAAGAGTCAAGTTGTTGCCCGTGCGAGCCGTCACTTGAACGATCTCTTGACCGAATGCTGTCGACGAAGATTGGAACGGCCCGGTGGGCACCGACCCACGAGCACGAAGAACGCCCTTGGTCATTCGCAATGGCGTGACCCATGCTTCAGTACCCGTCCCCGTTGTTGATTCACCACCGTAGGACGCGACAAAGAATGAATACGTGCCCGACAGACCGACACCATAGTTGTTCGTACCTGCAGCCACTTCCGTGCCATTTAGATCGACGGTGTACGCATTCCCGTCGAGATTGAGTTGTGTGAAGGCCAATGTATTTGCAGGCACATTGCCAAGCAGAATTGGACTGTCATCACCGTTGCGCAAATACAGATTGCCGGTGTTACCCTCAAACCTCAACTCTTGAATTCGGCCGGTAGGGCTGTTCCATTTCCACAGTGGAACGGACGGGGCGAAGTTCGCCATCGTCTCCCAGTACACGTAGCACTCAATCGTGAACTTGTCGCCAACGGATCGAGCGAACCGCGATCCCGATCCGGTGCTGCTGAAGGCCGGGACTCCCGGGATGACCGTAGTGACCTTGATCGGATTCGCGTCGAACACTGGGTGCTCGCTGTCAAACGCAGCGTAGTTCGTGATCGTCACGGAATCGCCGAAACTGCTGCGGTCCTGCACGACCAAGGAGCCATTCTCCCCACCCTGGACCAGCAGAATCACATCGTCAGCATACGGGTCGCTCGGAATGATGCTCGTGATCATCGCCGCCATACCGATGCGAATGCCATCCTCGGTTGGCGACGTGAAGCCAGTCATCGTGACCGCAGTGTCGAGCGGCCCGATGTCGGCAGTCAAATAACCAACGGGGCAGAAACCGTGGCGCTCGGGGCGAACTGTGTAGTCTGAATTAGCCACGCTCAAACTCCGCAAACGTATGAATCATCTGGCGGCGCGTCTTCCGCTTCAGGCGCCCCGCTGCGAACAGCGATGGCATAGGACTGATTGGTCGGCTGCCCCTCTTGCGTGACCACGCCCAGGTAAGACGCGGTTTCAGATAGGGCTGCGAACTCCGCAGGCGTCCTCGATCGGTAGAGCGATCTGTACGGTATCTCGAACGCAGCGAAGTCACCCATGCAGGGGCGATTGTTGATCGGCTTGTAGATCGGCGGCCCGATGGTCGTAAACCCGCGTGTCGGCAATGCGAACACGTCCTGCATTGCAGTGACTTCGATGCGTCCTTCACCGAGTCGACCGTAGTCAACTGCTGCAGCGCGAAGCACGGTGTCAGGGATCTGCCGCGACAAGTCTTGCACGCGGAAAACGCCGCCCGGATGTACGTTGTATCCCCGACGATCGAGCACCACCGTGAAGCGACGAATCGCAGGGCTCATCGCCCGCAGATCGCGCAACGCGATGCGTGAGGCAAGCTCGGCTGTCGGAATGCCCGGGTAGTCCTTGGTGATCGACTTGACCGCGCCTGCGTTGGCCTGGACAGCCGCGAGGTTCATCGAGCGAACTGTGCGGTCCTCGTTGGTCACGGGGTCGCGGTACTTGACCCGCACCTCGTTGATCATGCCAGCGGGTGTCGTGATCGCCGCGTCTCGGATCTCAAGCAAGCCCGAGTTGCGATCGAAGAACTCAACCTTGCTCTTGTCGTAGTCGCCTCGAATGAGCGCAATCTCAATCTTGCCTGTCTTGCGGTTGTCGTAGAGGGCCGCACCAACGTGATCGAGAATGCCTTGAATGAACGATTGCACGTCGTCGTTGCGCACCCATCGGATGCACAGACCGAATCGTTCTGCGAAGCATTTCTCAGCCGCGTACTCCCACGTCGGGCCCAGGAGTGACCGAGGAAGCCCGCGTCCCCATTCCCGATTGGTGATGGCCTCATACATGATGTGTACGGGGTTCATCGCCTGAATGAGCGCGTCACCGACGCCGCCAAGCGGGTTCTCCGTGGTCAGCGTGTACGTGTAGTCGACGAAGACTTCCCGTTCGGCATACGACCAAGGGATGAAACTCTCGGTCTCGATCCGCTCAGTCAACGTGATGGTGTTGCCTGACACCGTGTAGTCGGTGCCAAGTACAAGATCGAAGAATGATTCAGCCATAGTGCGCCCTTACATTGCGCCACCGGGGCCAGCACCACCGCCGTCGCTGCCGTCACCCGGGCTGGCACCGGCCTCGCCGCCACCACCTGCGTCGGGCGATTGGATCTTCCAATACACGCGATTGATGCTGACCAAGGGGCCGCCCGGGGTAATGACCATGGTGTATTGAGCCGGGAACTCCCCGCCCGGGACAGGTGTTGGAGGATTGAACGACTCCACGTCGACCACGTTGCGTGTCTCGAAACTTGCCGCCGTCTCGGCAATACTGACCGGCCGCACAAGCGAGATGATCGCCTTCTCGGGATACCACGGGTCTCCGTCCCATCCCTGCAAGGCGCGACGCACGCGGAACTTCCAGGGTTTCGGATACGGATTCATCATTGAGATGATCCCGTTGAAGAACACCGTCATGCGACGCCGGAAGCCCGGCATGGGCGACGCCAGGACACTCGCAAGCTCGGTGGGGGCCGTCTGCGTCGGCCCGCCGAACATCGTGGTCAGCGTACCGATGATCCCACCTTCACCTCGCTCGCCGCCGAACAACTCGGGCTGATCGATCGTCGTGTTGCCGTTGGCAGTGATCGAGCCACGCCACGCAGTTTTCTCGCCAACCTTGATCTCGACGAGTTCGTCCACGGGGCCGCGCGACAACCCCATGTGAATGCCGAACGAATACTTGTAGCCAATTACGGTGCCGCCGCCGCCACTGCTCATTGCGCCTCTCCGTCAGGACCATTCGCCTCTGCCCGAGCGATTGCGGCCACGCGCATGCCAAGCGCGTCACCTGTAGCCTCGATCGCACTGGCCGGATAGCCGTTGGTCAGGAATGTCATGTAGTCAAACCCATGCCGTTTCGCCCAGGCTCGCACACCTCGCGAGCACAACTTGGCCTTGCGGATGTGCTCGACGCGGACGATCGGGTCGTCCATGTCACTTGTCCGATGAACTGCGGATCTCGCTTGTGCGGTAGTCGCCCACGGCCAGGACCATCCAGTCGCCTGTCCAGCAGTCGCCGAAGATCACAGCTTGCGGCGTGCCTTCGTCGGCCTGCGGGAACTCGATGTCCTCGAAAGCCTCGGGTGGCCTGCTCTGCTGCTTGGGCTGCAGCGCGACGGTGAGGATGATCGAGATTGCAAGGTAGACAACGAATTCCCAAGACACGGTTCTCTCCTAGAAAACAGGGTTGCCGTCGAACGGCGATCGGCCCGGAAGATCAGGCACACCACCGTAATTGTCGTAGTTGCTGAAGAACTGGCAGCGGGTTGGCGTGTAATCGCAGCCAGGGTAGGCAGAGCCACGAGCCCCCTCGAACAACTCGCCGGGCGGCATGAACAACACGAACTGCGCATTCCATTCGCCCGATGCCACTTGGAAATGCTGCTGAATCGCAACGTACTCCAAGCCGCGAATCGGGTGGTTCCACTCGAAGAAGCCGCCGTCGAAATGCGCATCCACCTGCGTGGTGTCGAGTGCCACGAAGACACTGAAGCCGTCGATCGCCAGTACGACGAAATCGATCTTGTACGTCGCCTTGTTCACCTTGCACGTCAGGCTGTCGTAGAGCACGTAGGGGCACGTCCGCTGCCACGCGAGTCGCAGACCCTCGCGCTTCATGGACGACAACAGCGACTCGACGGTCAGGCGGGCGCGGCCTGGGATGGGGAAGTTCACCTGAGTGATCTCGCCCACGTAGGCAATGACCACCTCCGTATCGCCGACGTGACGAACGCCCACGGTCATCTGGATGGCACCGCTCGGAGCACCACCCATGAACACCTGTGCGGGCGCGATCCATGACGGTACGTCGATTGCACGCGCATCGTTGCTCGTTTCGCCGGTCTGCTTCACCGAATCGGCACGAATCGCGGCAGCCTTGTAGAGATCCGCGCCGATCGTGATGTCGCTCTCTGCTGTCGTGTATCGCCACGTCACCGTGTTAAGCGTGAACGTGTAGAACTCGATCGGCCTTCCGCTTTCCGGCGAAACCTCGAATGCGTCGAAACTCATGTCACTACTCCACGGGGTAGGCGTCAGGCATGCCCGTTGAATCAGCTGTCCTCACCACCACGGATGTTCGGACTGCGGCACTGCCGTCCACGAGGTGCTGCAACTCGAACAGGTCCTGATCAAAACGCACCGGCAGCAGGAACGACACCCGCGCGATCTCGGCATTCGTGGCTGCGGCAAGCGACGTTGCCACTGTCACCCGATCCACCGTGTCCGAGATCCGCTGCACAGAGTCGATAGCGGAGTACACGGACGGACGGCCATCGATGAACTCGATGAGCATCTGTGCCCGGTAGTCCTGAGCCGTCTTCATGTACACCGGACTGCCGATCGATTGAATGTCGAACGTCGTGCCCGAGACGCCGCTCAACGGCTGTATGTCGGACATGAACGATGGCATCCAAAAGCGAACGGCCCGACCGCGCGCCATGTCGATGAACTGCCTGAAAGCGAAGACGCGAGCGCGACCGATCAACGTGACCGCTGCGCGGATGTTGAGGCGTGTCTTCTGATCCAGATCGAAGACATCGACAGGTCCGTACTCGTCGTCGGTCACGAATGCGGTTGCTCGATTGTGCGCGACCGACATCTGTTGACCTCGCTCAAGCGGAAACTGCCACAGAGGCGTGTCGTGACCCCATGAGGGTGAGTACCATCCGCCCTCCGCGTCAGCCAAGTCGAAGCGAACCTGTACCGTGCCAACGGCGTCTGTGACGTTGTTGAGCGAGCCCGACTCCGACACCCGGGCCTGTCGCAGTGGCATGACTCGGCTGCCTGCCGGCCATGAGCCAACCGGGGCTGCGGTGAACGTGATGAGCCCGGTGCCCATGTTCACGGTGTCGATCGTGAGCACTTCGTACAGCGCGGGGTTGTTGGCTGTCACGATCACGAGCCCGTCATCACGGAATTCGCGCATGGCGATCGTGCCGTCAGCGATGCTCAAGGTGCTCGACAACGCCGATTGCAGGATCACCTGCTCGTGCCACATGGGCACAAGCACCCTGTTGCGGCCGACGCCCGCCAGGAAGGTGTCGACGCGCGATCGGATCGCGCCGTGCCTTGCGAACGACATCTCGAAACTGCGGCGAGGTGTCGTTCGCAAGCTCCGACGTTGCTCGACATCGGACTCGCTGGAAAGCACCTCAGTCGAATACATCAGACGCTCGATGATCGGGTCAGCCCAGTTCGGTTGCACCGCAAACACGGGCAGCGTCAGCCGCTCACCAACGGGCTCGGGCAACGATGCATCGGGGATGGGTGCCGTATCGAAGACCCACGGGGCGGCCTCGCTCTTGTAGACAAGTCGGCCCTGCCGCCACAACGAGAACGCCATGTAGCACGAACCCGCCGATGCAGACAGGTTCGAGAGCAGCACGTCGATGCGCTGGCGGCCACGGGGCAGGTTGATGGTAGCCACGTGCGGGCCAACGTCGCGCGGCGTGTTGAGAAACACGCGCACGTTGTTGACGGTGATCGACGTGGCCCACGTGCTCGCTTGCACTGCGAAGACGCGAATGAGGTACTCGCCACCTTCGAGATCCGCCCAGGTGCTCAGGAAGTAGTTCGTGCGGGCAGCCGCACCACCGGGCGCGGCCGACACCGACACAGCTTTCTCACCTTGTGTGAAGAATGCGTCGTGCGGCGACGGGACCGCGAACTCGAATGCGGGAGCGACGGCCATCGATCACCCCTTGACCAATTGTCGGATCGTCGGAATGTTCTTCCGCAGGTTGATCATGAACGCCTCTTCTCCTTCTGGCGTGTTCATCGCTTCGGCCACGCGCCGCTGGTCGTCCACGAGCACGAAGCGTGTCGACTTCGGAGCGGCAGACGGGGCACCCATTCCGCCGCCGTTGAGCACGTTGCGCGGGTCGCTCTGCGTGAGTACCTCTTCGTTCTTCTTCAGGATCGTCGCGTACTCGTCAGGGGCCATGCCCGCAATCCCGCCCGAGTGGTAGCGCGGTGCATTGATGAACCACTCGGGACGGACAGCGCGGCTGCGAACCGATGAACCAGATCCAACCACGCCGCCGCTGTGCTTCACGCTGGCGCTGCCCGCGGTGCCGATGGCTTGCAGATAGATGTTGCCCGAGTTCTTCAGTGCGTTGAAGATCGCCTGCTTGATGATCATGACGGCAATCTCGCGCAGGAACTGTGCGGCGAACTGCAGGAACGCCACGCCGGCATTCTTGAATCCATCTGCAAGCGACTGCTGACCGTCGACCACTTTGACCAAGTTGTCGTACATCGAATTGAGGCCAACGTCGATTGCTTGAATCGCTCCGTTGATTGCCGTCTGTTCGAGCTTTGTGAACTCGGTGCGGATCTGCCGCACCTTGGCGATGCTCGCGTCCAGGCTTGCGAGGAACAGCGAGACCTGCGCAGGATCACCACCGAAGATCGCGAAGTACGCCTCAGCCCAGTCGCGCGTGGCCTGCGCCGCTTCGAGGATCTTCGGCAACGAGTCCTGCGTGATCGAGTTGATCTGCTGCGCAGCCTGCACGTCGTCGATCACGCCCACGTCCTGTTGGGCACGCACAGCAGCGATCAGGTCGTCACGGACCTTGATGGTTTCGTTGTACTGCTTCTCAAGCGTCGTGAGTTGCTCGCGGGCGATCTTCTGACGCTCGATGTTCTGCAGTTCGAGGACAGCCGCGTCCACGCGCCGCTTCATCTCGTCGGCAGCGCCTGTCGGCTGCCCGGCCTGGACGAGCCGCGTCTGCAGCGCAGCGATGTCGCGATAGGTCTGCTCTTGCGCCGTGCGGATGGCGTCGAGCCGGCCCTGCAGTTCGTTCTTCTGCTTCTTGCCCGCCTGCACTTCGAGTTGTTCGAGTTTGGATTGCAGCGCGGTCTGTTCGGCCAAGAGTTTGTCGTTGAAGTCCTTTGCGATCTCGGTCTTCAGATCAGCAATGCCTTGGCGGAAACGCTCGGCGAACTGCTTGCCCGTGGGGCCGCCAATCTTGGCAATGCGATCACCCAATTCCTTGTACTGCAGGTCCACGGCCTTGAGCAGACTGTCGAGCGACTCGCCTTGCTTCTTGAGCGCCTTGGCGTCCAGATCGTCAAGCGACTTCGAGATGGCGTCGATCTCGTTCTGCCGCTTCTTGGCGTCACCGTCACCAGCAGGCAACGTGTTGGGGCGCTTCGTCAACGGACGATCGCGGTACAGGCGGCTGTCGCTGCGGTCACGCACCGAGGCTTGTGTCGTGTTGACGGCACCCACTTCATCAGCAAGCATCGACTCGCCGATGTCGCGAATGCGCTTCAGATCCGCAGCGGCTTCCGCGCGAATCGTCTTCACTCGATCCGAGACTTTGCTGTTGACCTTCAGCGTGAGAGTGTCGATTGCGCGGCCAAGGGTGTCACCCAGGCTTCCCATGCCAAGAGCGTTCGCGCCGATCTGAAACACGCGAAGCAGATCGCGGAAACCCTGCGTCGCAAGGTTGATCATCGTCTTGAGCGCGTTGCCCACGAAACGCGGCAGTTCCTCGAAGAGTTCGAGCGCACCGAACTTGATCTTGGACCACAACTCGGCAAAGCCCGTGACCAAGGCAATGCCGAAGATGCGCACCTCTTGTGACTGATCTCGGAGGTAACTTCCGAACGAGTAGCCCGCCAAGAACGTGCCTGCGATCACGGCACCCAGGCGAATCAACGTCGCGGTCAATGCGGCCACGCCGGTTGTCAGGGTGAGCGTCACCGACGAGAACAACGCGGTCGCAACACCAGCGGCTTGCAGCGCGGCAGCCGCAGCCGTGATCTGCGCACCGAACTTGAACATGAGGCCGGCGCCCACGAGCGCGCCGATGACCTGTGCGATCAGCGCAATCTCGTCGCGGTACGTGATGAGCGAACTGAGTCCGCTTGCAATCGCAGCGGCGACGCTGCCGATGTCCGCCGCAAACTTCTTACCGTCCTCGCTCTTGAAGAACTCGGTGATCTGCTTCAGCAGCGCAACGTAGGCATCGGCAAAGCCGGCTTCCGCGATCTGCTGCTTGAAGAACAACACCGAGTTGTTGAATCGCTGCTGTTCGGCGTCGAGCGTCTTGATGGCCTGCCCGACTTGCCCGCTGGCTGCCCGACGAATCGACTCTGCAATCGTGAGGAAGTTCTCGGCGCCGACCTTACCCTCTTCGAGCGCCTTGTTGAGATCGGGAAAGTCCTTCTTGAGAGCCTCTTGCGCAAACGCGAATGCGCCCGGCAGTCGCTCCCCGATCTGCTGCCTCAATTCTTCGGCCTGAATTTTTCCCTTTGAAAATGATTGACCTATGGCATTGAAAAGGCCGTTCAATTCATCGGGCGTCAAGTTGATGACGCGGGCCACTTCGGAAAACGACTCGAAGATGAATCGAGTCTCTTGGACGCTGGCGCCACTCTTGATTGCCGCTGCTGCGAACTTGGCGTAACCCTTGGACGCCTGCTCGAACGAAATGCCCAGGCGTTCGGCCTGATCGCGCACGTACTGGATCTCGGCGCCCACTTGAGCGGGGTCACCGCCCAGCGCAAAGGCGAGACTGCTCTGCAGCCCTTGGTTCTGCGTGAACGCCTTCAGCGAGTCGCTTGCGAGGGTGATGGCGCCCTGCACACCGAAATACGCCGTCGTGAGCGCCAGGATCTCACCACGCAGCCGTTGTACGAACGACAACGTGGTGCGCCCTTCATCGCGGAACAGCGAGAAGCCCTTGGCCGACTTGGTGACGCTTTGCGCATTGCCTTCGGCCGCTTCGCCGAGTTGCTTCAACGCAGCCGTCGAGCCACGGGTCGCTTCCACGAGGCGCTGCTGCGCGGACGCCAGATCGCGAGAATTGATGCCAGCGTTGCGCAGCGCGTCGCGAGACTCTCGGGTTGCCGCGACCTGATCGCGCATCGCGTTCGCTGCTTGCTTGAGCCGTGCCTGTGCTTCGGCCAGTGGTTTCGTGAATTGGACAGCAGCATCGCCGCCTTGCCTGACAGCGGCTGCGTACTGGGTGACTTGGGCTCGGGCAGCCACGAACTCGGCGCGGGTGTCCCGCAACGCCTGCAGTTGATTCCTGAAAGCGTCGATGAGCCCCGCCTGCGTGGCGATAGCCTTCTGTGCCGCTTGCAGATTCCTGAATTGATCTGCGTAGTCTGCGACCTGCCCTTTGCTCTGCCCGATGGTGGCTGCGATCGCCTGAATCGCCTTTTCGACACCATCGAGCGTCTGCACCGATGCGGCGGCCGGGTTGCGGATCGCGTCGAGCGCGTCGCGCAGCGAGACGATCTTCGGACGCAGGTTCTGTGACCCGCGGGCGAGCGTGGCGTACTGACGGGCGGTCTCTTCGGCAGCGTCGGCAGTCTTGCGCAGCGCGTCGGCCGCGAGTTTCTGCTCGGCGGCTTGCAGTCGTCCCGCACGGGCATCGGTCTCGTTGCCGGCCTGAAATCGGGCCAGCAGGGCCTGTTGGCGGGCTTGCTCTGCTGCAGCCCTTGCCGCTGCCTCTGCGGCCTGCTGCGCGGCTTGCTGGGCCGCTTGCTGACGGCCGGCACGAGCATCGGTCTCGTTGCCTGTCTGCAGGCGAGCCAGTTTGGCCTGTTGCTCGGCCAAGGCTGCTGCTGCTGCCTTCCCCTTGGCGACGTTCTCGTTGTACTCGATCAGTTCCTTGTTGACGCGATTCTGAGCTTCCGCGGCGCGCAAGGATGCATCTGCAGTTGCACGTTGCGCGGCCGACAGGTCCGACGTGTTGACGCCGGCCGACTGCAACGCAGCATTCAGCGACTCGCTTGAACGCTTGAACGCATCGAGTTTGGATTGCGCACTCTCATATGACTTCGTGAGAGCCTGGACCCGCGCCTGTTGCTTCTCGGTGCGATCGTCCGAGAGGGTCTTCAGGTAGTCTTCGAGTTTCTGCCGCGCCGTTGCGATGCGAGCAGATTGATCGGCGATCTTCTTGTTGAGAGCGTCGAGCCCTTGAATGGCCTTGCTGCGGCCACCCAGTTCGTCCTGTACGGACTTGAGCCCTTCCTGTGCGGCCTTGAGACCGTCGAAGGCCCGCTCGCCCTTCTTCGCCGCTTCCGATTGCCGCTCGATGGCGTCTTGCAGATCGCCGATCGACTTCGTGATTGCTGTGAGTTCGCGCCCTCCCTTGAGTTGCGCCTTGATCAGCAGTTCAATCTCTTTGCGGTCAATCACTTTCGTCCAGCCTCTTCAGTAGCTCGGCCAGTCGCTTCCCGGCTTTGCTGTCCATCACGGAGCCGATGGTCATCTGCATCAGGGCTGCGTCCATCTTCCGCCGCGAGGCGTTTCGCTGACGCACGATCCGGGCTTCTGACCAAGCGTAGGCAATCGGATAGTCGCGGGCGTGTGCGTGTCCCTCCGAAAGCAACAGACTCACATCGCGGCGCAAGCCACGGTAGAACCGGATCAGCCGGTTCTCGTCCGGGTCTGCATGAGCTTCGTCGTCACCTCTTTGTTGCGAAGGAGAGCCGCGACGGTCTCCCACGCTTTTCCCACGCCACCGACATCCGTGAACGTGAGTTCGCCGATATCGAGAAGCGCCTGAATCTGGACGGATGCAGGCAGCCTCTCGGCATCGGACGCATCCCCCTCACCGGCCGACAACGCAATCACATTCGCCGCGAGGCCCGGCATCTGCGAGACGACAGCAACCACGAGTGGCTGCATGTCCGCCGTCGACACCGACCCGAAGTCGGTGAACAGTTCCGAGACCGCATCAAGATCGGGGAAGTGCTCACGAATGAGCACGGCCACGTCGTTGAGCGAAATGCCGCGCACCTCGAAACTGGTCTTCCCAGCTTTGACGGTGCGCGTTTCAGGTTGGTAGCCAGCGAGGGGCATGCGTGTCTCCGCTCTAGATGGCGTCGATCAGGCTTGGCGACCGTCGATGTAGACGCCGCCCAGGTTACCCTTCTGCAGAATCTCGAAGGTGAAGGACATCTGCGCCCAGTCGTCGCCGACGAGGTTGTAGTCGCCGTCCGGGCTCATCTTCACGTAGGGCATCAGCGCATCGAGGTTGGTGCCCTTCGGGTTGTCGGCCACCCAGTGCAGCGCACCGTAGATCGACTGCGACTTGCTGATGATCTGCGTGCGAGTGCCGGCAGCCGTGTCGTAGGTGATGCGGATGTCGGTGCTGTCGGGGATGTCGGCAGAGGTCGGCAGCACGTACACGCGGCCCAGGTCTTCGTCCACCTCGTAGTTGCCCGAAGCGGCGACCAGGGTCGAGAAGCCCGCGCCCTTGTGGACGAGGATGTTGCTGACCTTGCGCACGCCCGTGGGAAGCACGCTCGTGGCGCCGATCTGGTAGAAGCGCCCGCGCTTGGCTGCCGTGATGGTGTAGGTCGCGGCAGTGACCGACGATTGCGTCACGGTGGCCGGGGCATCGGACAGGAACAGCAGCGCGAGGTTCTGGATGTCGATGTTGTCGGTCGTGAACGAACCGGTGCGGTCGAGTTGCAGCGTCACCGAGTCGTCCTTGGTGCGAATGCCGCCAGTCGACGAGAAGTGATCGAGCGTCTCTTCGGCGCTGGTCATAGCGATGCTGGGCACGTTGCCGAAGAAGCGTTCGCCTTCACCCATGGTGGATGCGGTGATGCCAGCGGCAATCTGCGCAGCGGAGAAACGGTCGAAGAACAGCCGGCCACGGCCGAGGGTGTAGTTCTTGCCGCCGAGATCGGACGTGATGGGCATTGTGGACTCCTACGAGTGGTTGAGAGAAGAACGACAGGTGGAATTGTAGTCAAGGGGCAATTCGAGCAAGCCCCACCTGCACGGCAATGTAGAACCAACACTTGCTCGAAATGTTCTCGGTCGGTGGGCGCACCGTGCCCGGCCCGGCCTGGAAATCAGTGATCAGCCATTTGTCGTTGCCCAATCCAGGCCCGAGAAGGTAATGCTCGGGATAGAGTGGGTAGCCCGTTCCGCCGCCAGTGCGAACAACGCGGTCGAGTTGTCGCTCGACATCATCCAGCAGGCTGTAGATCGGATCGCTCGGGTTGCCATGATCTTCAGGACACCAACCTTGAATGAGTAGCGGCCATGTCTCTTTGCGGGCTTGGCTCTCGCCAGCGAACAGGCCACCACCGTTGCGAGGCGCTTCGAGGATCGAGAGCATCGTCTCGGGTGAGTCGTCACCAAAGCGGCCACGGCCACGGTACACGAGCCCGCTCAGTGTCGACGGCAGTTGAATGCCCGTGACGGGGGTGACGGTCGTTGCTTCGAGCAACGCGGTCAATCGCTTCAGCGTGGTCAGCCGGTATGAGTCAGCCATTTGAAAGCCTGTTGAACTGACGAAGGAAGTTCTTCTGCAGCATGGCACTGATCTCGTCAGTGGACTCGGGGATCACGCCTTGCAGAACCTGATCGACGGACGGGCCATAGAGCAGGTAGACGTTCTCGTCGGGACGCTTGCCTCGGGTCAGCGGAACGGCACCCTGGCTGTTCTTCAGCGTCTGACCCTTGGGTAGCCGAACGGCAAGGCCGACGTTGTTGTTGCGCAGGCGAACGAGGAATGCCTTGACCTTGGCGCCCGGCTTGTTGAGCACCTTCTTCTTGCCCGGCTTGATCTGCACGATGATCGGAGCGCGACGCGAGTTCTCGGGCGTCGCGCCTTCCGCAAAGCGGGCGAGCGAGGTGGGCCTATCCCGGCCACTGATCGTGGCTTCCAGGCTTGCCCGAGTGGCCCTGCGGCGCACACTCAGTCGCTCGGCGTTGAGGTACTTGCTCGGGAAGTTGATCTGCGTGCGCATCGTGCGCTTGAGCAGAGGGATCGTGTCGCGACTGGTGTCGTTGACCGCAAAGAACGCAGCCTCTTTCGCGAGATCCGGCACGCTCTCGAAGAAGCGGGCGAATTCGTCAAGGCCGCTGGCGACAATGGTTGCGGTCATTTCCGGCTGACGGCCCAGGCTTCTTCGAGCGGGCCTGT
>JACCDR011557973.1_pt1 | contig 14988 bp, 12 predicted proteins | sample 7446431 | NCBI WGS metagenome assembly JACCDR01 (sample SAMN15323443, study PRJNA562643) | freshwater metagenome | isolation source: river surface water | place: USA:Blue River Watershed | collected 2017-08-17 | reverse complement strand
TGATGATTTGGGCCAAGCACGATTACCTCCCGGCCACCGGGAGTTTTAAAGAGCGCGGCGCACTCAACGCCCTCAGCCTGCTCAGTGCCGAGGAGCGTGCGCGCGGCGTCATCGCCGCCTCGGCGGGCAACCACGCCCTCGGCCTCGCGTTTCACGGACACGCGCTCGGCATCGAGGTCACCGTCGTCATGCCGCGCAACGCGCCTCGGGTGAAGGCCAGCCGCTGCCACGCGCTCGGAGCCCGTGTTGTGCTGCACGGGGAAACCTTCGATGACGCAGCGAGCCACGCCCGCGAACTCTCGGCGCAAACCGGAAAAACGTATGTGCATCCGTACGACGACCCCGCAGTCATTGCCGGTCAGGGCACGCTCGCGTTGGAGATCCTTTTTGCGCAGCCCGATCTCGATGCGATTGTTGTGCCGGTCGGCGGCGGTGGCCTGCTCGCTGGGGTCGCCACGGCGGCGAAAGCCTTGCGTCCCGATCTCCTCGTGATCGGTGCGGAGCCCGCGCACGCCGCCAGCTTTAGCGCGGCTTTAGCTGCGGGGCGTCCTGTGCAGACGCCCGTTTTGCCGTCCCTCGCGGATGGGTTGCTCGTGGCGCAGGCTGGCCCGCGCGCGTTTGCCGCTGCGCACGCGCTCGTCGATCGGGTGGTGACGGTGAGCGAACAGGAAATCGCTGAAGCGCTCCTGCTCGTGCACGAGAGCGAAAACCTCGCGCTCGAAGGTGCCGGCGTGGCCGCGCTTGCCGCTTGCGTGAGCGGACGCCTTCCCGAGCTGGCCGGCAAACGCGTCGCGGTGCCGCTGACCGGTCGCAACATCGACCCCACGGCCCATGCGCGAGCGCTGCGTCACGCCCGCGTGGGGCAGGAGCTCAGCGTTTAGCCAGTTTCAACAGACGCTCCCCGGCGGCGTGCAGCGTCGCGGGGCGTTTGGCGAAATTGAGCCGGATGTACCGGTTTTCCGGATGCGCGAAGAAACTTGAACCGGGCACCGGCGCGACGCCGATCTCGCGCGTCATCCAGTGGGAAAACTCCACGTCGCTCGCGTAGCCGAATGTTGAAATATCAACCATCACGAAGTAAGCGCCCTCGGGCTTCGAATACGTGAGCCCGGCGCGGTCCAGGTAGCTCAGCAAAATATCGCGCTGCGCCGCGTACTCGTTGGCGAGTTCCTGATAGTAGCTCGCCGGAAAATTCAGCGCCGTGACGACCGCATGTTGCAGCGGAGCCGCCGCGCCGACGGTGAGGAAGTCGTGGACCTTTCGCGCCTGTGCGATGATGGCTGCGGGAGCGTGCACGTAGCCGAGCCGCCAGCCGGTGATCGCGAATGTTTTCGAGAGCGACGAGCAGCTCAGCGTCCGCGCCGCCATGCCGGGCAGCGTCGCAAACGTGATGTGCTCATGCGGCGGGAAAACGATGTGCTCGTAGACTTCGTCGGTGAGCACAAACACATCGAACTCCTCCGCGAGCGCGGCGATCTGCATCAATTCCTCGCGCGTGAAAACACGCCCGCACGGATTGGACGGGTTGCAGAGGACAAACGCCTTCAGCCCGCCGCCGGTTGCAAACGCGCGGCGCAGTTCCGCCGGGTCGAAACGATATTGGGGCGGATGCAGCGGCACATGCACGGGCGTCGCGCCCGCGAGGATGGCGTCGGCGGCGTAGTTTTCATAAAACGGGGAAAACATCCCGACGCGATCGCCCGGGTCGCACACGGTCATCATCGCAACCATCATCGCCTCGGTGGAGCCGCAGGTGACGACGAGCTCACGCTGCGGGTCGACGGGCAGGCCGGTGAAACGAGTGATTTTGCCCGCCAGCGCCTCGCGCAGCTCAGGCGAACCCCACGTAATGGCGTATTGGTGACGGCCGGCGTCCATCGCGTCTTTGCCCGCCTGCACGAGCGCGGCCGGTGGATCGGAGTCGGGAAAGCCCTGGGCGAGATTGATCGCGCCGTGTTGGTTGGCGACGCGAGTCATCTCGCGGATCATTGATTCGGTAAACGTAGAGGTACGGCGCGACGTGGCGGGCATGGGGAAAAGCGCAGGACGTTGAACGGCCCTCCGTCCGCTGGCCAGTCGGCAATCAGCCGGCGCGGCGGGTTTTCTTGGTTCTCATTTTGCGCCGGGAATTCATCTGCGTTTCATCTGCGCTTCATTTCCCTGAGGTATGATATGTTGATGAATGAAGAAACCCCTCGCAGCCCCGCGTTGAGCCTGACTCAGACCCTGGCGGAAGAGCTTCACGCCTGCCGCGCGCCTGACGCGGCCTTTGCGGCCTGGCAACGCCTGATGGCCAAGGCCGGTTTTCGCCACTGGGCCTACCTCGCGTTTACCGACGACCAGCAGCCCATCATTCGCAGCAACTATCCCGCGATCTGGCTCAAGCGTTACGTCGACGAAAACTACCTCGCCATCGACCCCGTTGTGGCCGAAGCCAAAACCGCCGCCGTGCCGTATCTCTGGCATGAGGCCGCCGCCAAGGTGACGCTCAGCCCGCATCAGCAGCAGTTTTTTGACGAGGCCCGCGAGTTTGGCCTCAACCTCGGCGCGGGCATTCCGACTTGGAGCTCCTCTGGCCGGCAGGGTCTCGTGAGCGTCGTACCCGATTTGCGCAAAGCCGCCGAGTTCGAGCGCTACTATCAACACGCGCGCATCGACCTCCTCGCCGCTTCGAATCTCCTGCACAGCCACGTCACGCGCCTGCGCAACCTCCAGCTTCACGCCGCCGTGCGACTCACCCCGCGCGAACGCGATTGTCTCGATCTCCTCCTGCAAGGGCTCACCACGGCCCAGCTCGCCGCCAAGCTCGGCCTCACCCCGCGCGGCGTCCAGTTTCACGTCGAAAATCTGAAGGCCAAGTACGGCGTAAAAACGCGCCTGCAGCTCCTCGCCCGTTTTGTCTGAGGCACGTGCTGCACCGCACCGTTTCGCACCCAGCCCGACCCTGTAAAAAGCTACAGTTGTGCGCACCCCGACACCTCGCTATTCTCCGCATCCCATGCACAGCGATGAACTCTGATTTCCCCACGATTTCATCGTCAGTTCATACTCTCTTCATTCGCACCCGCTAGTCTCGGTGTATGATTTTTTCCCACACCATTCTCGCAAAACTCACCCGCTCAATCGCCGGTCTCCTCTGCCTTGCGCAGGTCGGCTGTGCCTGCCGGCCCGCCACCGATTCTGCTTCCGCCCCCGTCGCCGCCCCGTCCGAAACCGACGAAGAAAAATCCGGCACCGCCTCTGGCGAAAAAGTTGCCCGCGAACTCATCGCGCTCGGCCAGATCCAGCTCCGCTTCGAGTGGGGATCGCTCACCGGCGTGACCGCGCTCCTCGAAACCACGCCCGGCCTCGCCGAACACCTGCGCACCACCCTGAAGATCGACTGCCGCGAACTCGGCTTCGCGCCGCGCAACGCCTACGAACGCGCCTACTCTGCGAGTTTCAACCGCACGATGGTCGCCCACCTCGAAACCCTTCACGGCAAAGGTTTCATCTTCAAAGCCGAGGAGGAAGCCGCCTACCAACAGGGCAAAGCCGCCGCCACCCGCGAACTCGCCGAGGGCAAACTCGCCCTCGAAACCTACGGCCTGCCCCCTGTCTCCCGCCGAGCCTACATGGATCTCCTCAAGCAACGCCACGGTATCCAGCTCCGCGCCGTCGCAGGATGTATTGTAAACTCAACTATAACCGGCCATGCCCGCGGCTTTAACGAAGTCATGATGGCCGAAATAGAAAAACGCTTCGGCCCCGACGCCTTGACCAAACTAATTGAAGAAGCCGAAAAAATCACCCGCAACACCATCGAATGAGATGCGCGCTCCGCCTCGTGCAAGTCGCCATGTCCGCTAAAACTTTTCTTCCATGAAAGCTCCACTCCACGCGATCCTCGCTCTCGCGGCCCTCGCGCTCATCCCGCTCGCCGCTCTCGCCGTCGACCAGAAACCCAAGCCGCCCTCCAAGCGGGAAGCCCGCGAAATCGAAAAACAACTCAAGGCCCGCTTCGAATACGACCGCCTCTTCACCGTCGAGCGCCGCACCTATTTTAACGACAGCAGCGCCGTCATCGGCCAACCCATCGCCAGCGTGATCCAAAAACGCGGCGCACCTTCCCGCGTCGTCGGCGATGGCCTCGGCGGAAAAATCTACGCCTACGACCGCGTCCACTCCATGAGCAGCGGCAGCGTCTACGCCCTCTTCGAAGACCTCTATGTCGACGCAAACCGACGCGTCATCAAGTACCACAACGGCACCCGTGGATTAGGCGGTAATCTCCAGCGCGAAAAGATGGTTCAAATGAAGACCGAGCCGATCCCTTTTCCCGGCAAAAACGCCGCCGAAATCGCCGCCCTGCTCCGAGCTCACGTCGCGGCTCGCGGCTACATGCTGCAATATTCGCCCGCCGACCAAGTCGTTTACCGCGACTTCAAACAATTTGGCACGATGCAGGAATGCGGCGCGGACCTCTACGGCAAAGTCCGCGTCACCGCCACGCCTCGCGACGGCTCCCTCGAGTACGAACTTCACGTTGAAAACTTCTCGACCCTCTTTGGCGCCAAACTCCTCATCAACGACAACGATGACGTCGCCTCCGAAGGCGACGTTCCTTTCAACCACTTCTATCTCGTCGCCCCGGAAAACGCGCGCTTCGCCTATCCCGAGGCCATCTACGATCATAAAAAAAAGCTCCTCAATCCCATCGTTAACGACCGCTTCGTCGCCCAAGCCGACTCCTACCGCAACGAGCTCCTTGCTCTCGCGCTAAAAAAATAGCCTCTCACAAAATTCAAACGACATCGTCTGTACGCATCTCCCTCCTACCATGAAAACCCCCGCGCTGATTCTCTCTCTTTTCCACCTCGCTCTCCTTTCCTCCTTCTCGGCCAATCTTGTCCTCGCGCAACCCGCTGCCGCGTCCAAGACCGATGTCTACGCCGCCATCGATACCTCGGCTGCGCAAAAAGCCATCGCCGTTTTTAACCAAGGCACCGCCGCCGAAAAAGACACGCTCGTCGCCACGATCCTAAAAACGCCCGGCGCCTACCCGCCGCCCGTCTTCATGCACGTCGCCACGCGCCTTCATGAAAACGGCAAGCCCGCCGACGCCTATCGCTGGTTCACCTTCGGCCTGCTTCGCGCGATGTACGACGCCCGCCGCTGCGCCGACGAAACTTCACGCCAGGGCGTCGGCATCATGACGCAAAACGTCGCCCCCGAAATCAAACGCTACCCGGGCAGCCTCGCGCCCGAGCAAGTCGAACCCTTTGCCCAAAGCGTTCTCACCCTCGATGAAAAGACGCCCTACGCCTACGACCACCGCTGGATCAACCTCCACGGCATGGGCGCCTTCACCAACAACGACGGCAAAAAACCACTCAGCCTTCCCGAGTCCGAATGGCCAGAGATCCGCAAAGAAGTCCGCGACGGCCTCGTCACCGGCATCACTGGATTCGCCGCTCAACTACGCGCCGAAAAACAAAACCCGCCCGCCGAGCCTTCGCCCTCCGTCGGAGCCGCGCCCGCGACGCCTACCGTTAACTTCGGCGGCACCACCTTCATCCACCGCTGGCACGAGGGAAACCAACACGAGTTCACCCCCCGCGGTCAGGAAAACCTGAACCAGTGGCAGGACATGATCACCCTCGTGTACTCACCCGGTGCAACCGACGGCGACGGCCTCGCCAACTTCGCCAACGCTGTCCTCGAAAACTACAAAAAAAATGGGGCCAGCGTTCTCGCGACCAGCTCCGTCCCGCGCACGCCGGAAACCCCCGCCGAACACTTTGTGTCCGCCCAATTCACCCGCAAAGACTTCACCGAACTTGTCTTCGTGCGCTTCAAACTGATCGGCGGCACCGGCACCGCTATCATCGCGGGCCAGCGCCGCTACGGTGCCGAAGCCGAAAAAGAAACGGCTGCGTGGCTCAAAGCGAACGGCGACAAAACCGAAAAATCCCTCATGGCGCTGGAAGGAATCCCCAGCCAGGCCGAGCTCACCGCCCGCCTGCCGCGTCCCGCGCCGGCAAGTGCTCCAGCTCCTGTTTCCGTGCAGGAATTTTCATCTCCGTCCGCCGAGCAGTTGAAACAGCTCCCGCCTGCCGACGCCGGTTTCGCCTGGGTGCTTTATCGCGGCTGCGCAGTGCTCACGCCCGCTGGCTGGAATCAGCGTAGCCGCCCCGATGACACGGCGAAAAACATCACCGGCTCCTTTGCCGTCAGCCCGGAGACATTTTCCGAAACGAAATATTTTGATCACGGCTTCACCGTGCAGGTTCACTCCAACATCAAACAACGCGCAGGCTCCGAGGCTTCGAAAAACACCGGCATCTTCGCCGCGCCGCTCGCCAAAAAAATCTCCAAGGAGCACCTGCTGCTCTTCAACGAAGGCGGCCAGCCGGGCCGCACCACGTGCGTCCTCCGCTACGTCGACGCGACTCCCGGCCTGACTCCGCTCGTGATTCACAGGTATTATATCGGCGACGACGCGAGCGACCGCATCTACGCTTTCACTTACGAATGCCCGCAGGCCGAATGGGAGGCCAACTGGCCCAAGTACGGCGAAGTGATCCTCAAAAAAATCCTGCTGCTCGCCACCGCGCCTGCCGCTGCGAAAGAATGAAAGCCGTTTTCCAATCCCGCTACGGCGAGCCGGACGCCGTGCTCGAACTCCGTGAAGTGCCTGTGCCTGTTTGCGGTGATCACGATGTGCTCGTGCGCGTGCTCGCCGCCTCCGTCCATGCCGACGTCTGGCATGGCGTGACCGGTTGCCCTGCACTGCTGCGCCTGATGGGCAGCGGCGTGTTGCGACCAAAAAATCCGATCCCCGGCACCGACCTCGCTGGTCGCGTGGAAGCCGTGGGGAAAAACGTCACACAGTTTCGCGTGGGTGATGACGTGTTTGGCGAAACGCTCGGCGCGAACCTTTGGATGAACGGCGGCACCTTTGCCGAATTCGCGATTGCGCCGGAAACCGCGCTCGCGCTCAAGCCCGCCGCGATCTCCTTTGCGCAAGCGGTCGCGGTCACGACGCCCGGAATCATTGCGCTCAACAATCTCCAGCCGCCGCGCGCGATCCGGCCCGGCTGGAACGTGCTGATCAACGGCGCCGGTGGCGGCGTGGGCTCGTTTGCCGTGCCGTGGGCCAAGGCACAGGGCGCTCGCGTGACCGCGATCGACGACGCCCGCCGACAACCGCTGCTTCACGCGCTCGGGGCCGATGTGGTGATCGACTACGCGCGCGAGGATTTCATGCAGCGTGACGCGTGCTACGACTTGATCTTCGATGTCGCGTCGAATCTCTCCTTCGCCGCCTGCAAACGTAAGCTGAAACCCGACGGGCTTTTTGTACTCATCGGCCACGACCATTACGGGAAAAACGGCAGGCGCTGGCTGGGCAGCGTCCCTGAGGCTTTTGCTTTGGCGGCGCGTTCGATTTTATCGCCGCAGCTCCGCCCCGCGTTTCACTCGCCGGTCCCGAAACCAGAGGCGCTGGCCGTGCTGCGCGAACTCCTGGAAACGCAAAAACTCACTCCCGTGATCGCGCAAACTTACCCGCTGGCCGAGGTACGTGCGGCGATGCGCCATCTCGTTTCCGGCGAGGCCTGCGGAAGAATTATTCTGACGCCGTGATGCCGCGATCTGGGGCTGGTGAACGCTGCGGTGTTTTTTGTTTTCGGCGGCCGGAGTTTTTTAACCGCAATGCGAAAACCGCCAATGGGGCGGTTTTCCGAGGTGGGGATTCGGCCAAGGGCCGCAGTTGAGGGCGGAGGTAGTTGGTAGTTTGGAGTTGGTAATTGGGGCGGACGCAGGCGTGGTTTTCACCAAATGACCAACTGCTAATGACCAGCTACCGGGCCACGGCTCAGGAGGATTTTTTGCGGCGGGTGAGGACGGCGTCGCTGGAGGTCATCATCGCTTTCATTTCGGCGCGGAGGGCGGCGATGATTATTTCGGAGCCGGGTTTGCCGTAGAGATTGGTCCACTCGTACGGGTCTTTTTTCGCGTGGTAGAGTTGTGAGTTTTCACCCTGCTCGATGAAGGTCCACTCGTTGGTTTTGATGTAGTGGGTGCCGTTGTACGAAAGGAGAAGGGAGTGCTGCCAGTCGGCGCGGGCGGGATTTTGGAGGAGTGGGGCGAGGCTGCGGCCTTCGGTCTCGGGGTTGGCGGGAAGGCCGCAGAGTTCGACGAGCGTCGGGTAGAGATCGAGGAGGGAGACGACGTTGTCGCAGGTCTGGCCGTCGGCGGGGGAGGAGGGGTCGTAGATGATGAGCGAGGTGTGGTTGGCCTGGTCGAAGACGGCGTGTTTGCTCCAGCGGTTTTTCTCGCCGAGGTGCCAGCCGTGGTCGCCCATGAAGAGGACGATGGTGTTGTCGCGGTGCGGGGATTTTTCGAGGGCATCGAGCAGGAGGCCGACGTTGTAATCGGCGTAGCTGAGGTTGGCGAGGTAGGCGCGGATGCCTTCCTTCCACTTGTTGTCTTTGAGGATCTGGTCGTGGATCTCGGTGGCGTTGCCGGGGATTTTTACGTCGGCGAGGTCGTTGTCTTTGTAGCCGGCGGGGAGCTTGATGTCGTCGAGCGGATACATGTCGTAGAAGCGTTTGTCGCAGTTCCACGGGAGGTGCGGGCGGAAGAGGCCGCAGCCGATGAAGAAGGGTTTTTCGGTGCTGGCGGCAGAGGCGGGGTATTTTGAAATGAAGTTGGCGACGAAGTTGGCCATGACGGTGTCTTCGGCCTCGGTGTTGAGATCGAGTTCGCCGGCACTCCAGGAAACGGTGGCTCCCTTGTAGCGGTAAAAGGGGCCGCCTTTGCTGCCGGTGCCGCCCTTGTAGAGTTGGGACCAGTGGGCGGGGTCGGTGTCGGGTGAGCCCATTTTTCCGGGGTGGTAGAGCTTGCCGGCGCCGAGGGTGTGGTAGCCGTGGGTGGTGAAATATTGGTTGAGGGTGAGGGCGTTTTTGAAGCCGGGGATTTCGCGGATGTAGCCGTCTTGGTTGCCCATGATGCCGGTGGTGTAGGGGCGGTAGCCTGACCACAGGGCGTTGCGCGATGGATTGCAGACGGGGGAGGCGCTGTAGGCGCGGGTGAAGAGGAGGCCTCGGGAGGCGAGTTTGTTGAGGTTGGGGGTTTTGGCGTCGGGGTAGTAACCGATGGCGGGGAGCCAGTGGTTAAAATCATCGGACATGATGAGGAGGACGTTTTTTTTGGGGCCGGTGGGAGCGGCGTGGAGGCCGATGAACGTGGCGAGAAGGAGAATTGAGCGCAGAAGTGTGCGAAGCGTGTGCATGGGAAGTGTGGCCGGAGTGTGAGCCAGCAACGGCTTGAGTCGACGGGAGCGCTTGCGCGACCGTTACTTTGACTTCGAGGAGGGGTCTGGTGGCAGGCGGAGGCGGGCGATGAAGCTCCAGGGGCCGAGACCGTTTTGGACTTTCAGGAGGAGGGCGTTTTTACCTTTGAAAAGGCGGAATTGAGCGACGTTGTCGTCGAGTAAGCTCATGCGATGGCCTAAGTCGTCGATGATGAGCTGGCCGTTAATCCAGACTTTGACGCCGTCGTCGGAGCCAATGCCAAGCCATGCGTCGGTGTCTTCCGGGGAATCAATTTCGGTATAAGCGTAGGCGATACTTCGGTCGCTGTCGCCGCCAGCGCTTTCGCGCAGGTCGCAGAGACCGTCTTTGGTTTCGAGGCGGCGCCATTTATATTCTTCACCGTCGACTAATTGAGTGTCGCCGAGTTTGGGCTGGACGGTCGAGGCACCGACCTCGTCGAACCAGTCGGAATTGAAGGCATTTCTTTGGGACTTTTTGGAGTTTTTATCCCCGATTGAAACGGCGGCGAGTTGAACAGTGCCGTCGGCTTTGACGGTGGTTTCACCGGTAACGCTCATGGTGGGAATGGGAATGGTTTGGAGAACGAGCCAGTTCTTCAGAGGGAGATCTTGCCGGGCCGAGCCATTGAGCCAGGCGGCATCTGGATCTGGCTGCGAGGTGGAGCGGTCGGTGTTGAGGGTGAAGTTGTAAGAGGAAGGAATGGCTTTGCCGTGGTCGATCGCGGGGAGGAATTTGGCGGATTGTTTAAAGACGGGCGTGAGTTGGTCCTGAATTTTTTGAGGCATGAGAGTGCCATCGAGGTAGTCGATGGCGGTGACGGCGCCGGTTTCGTCGAGGGAGAAGCGTGCGTTGACGGAAAAAACATTATGTTTCCGGAGCGCCTCGATCTTGAGCCGGTTGTAGAGCAAGAGCGGGCCGTCGCTGGAGGAGGCAAACTGGAGCGGGCGGGTGGCTTGGAGGAAAGTTGCGCGGCTGAGGGCGAGATTTGGGTTTTCTGGATTGAGCTGCCAAAGGAAATTGGAGGTCGCGTCGCAGAATTTGGTTACATCGTTGAGGCTGACGATGCCCTGGCGGATCAGCGGGATGCCTTCGCGGGTGGCGAGGACGAGGGCTAGCGTGTTGGAGGGGACAGTGTTCTCCATTTTGGGCAGTTTGGCGGTGGAGCCAGAGGAGAGGCTGTACCAGTTCTTGGGTTTGCGGCCCATGAACCAGCCGCCTGATATTTGATTGCCCCAGAAGACGACGGCGAAGCGGCCCGGATAGAGACGCTCCATGCGCTGGGTTAATGGCATGAGATTTATGAGGAGGAGGTCGATGGGGTGCTTTCCGGTTTCGTACCCGAAGACAAGAATGAGCAGTTCTGGCTCTGGTGTGTCTTGGAGTTTTCCGGGGCGGTTGGCGGGCTTGACGAGGCTGGCGAGCGGGCCAGTGAGTGCGCCGGCGGCGTTTTCCCAGGAATCGGAGCGAACCGGGCGGGAGGCGATGGCCTGGTAGAGGCGGCGACTGTCGGCTTCGTCAAAAGCGCTGAGGAGGACTCGTCGGGGTTGGTCAATTTTCGCGGTGCGGAACAACGCGAGTGGGCCGAGGATTTCAACGGGCTCACCTAGGATGGGGGTGCCGGTCGCGTCTTTCCAGTTGGAGTTGGAGGGCTGGCCTTGGAGCTGATGGGAAAAAATCAGCAGCAGGGCGATGAGATGGAGCAAGGCAGCAGGACGGCAGGCGAGGGGTGCGTACAGGGTTGGCATGCGAGGTAGGGGTGGGGCAGCTTCCCTTGGTTGTGGAGGGCGATCACTGGGCGCGAAAGGCAAAAGTGCGGAGCCGAAGCCGTGGGCGGGTTGAGCGAAAAGATAATTGTCCAGACGGTGGCGTGTAGGGGGTGGATGGTGACTTGGCGCGACGGGAACGGGCGGTGGGGCCGGGGTGGACGCTGGCCACTCGCGTCCGAGCTACTCGTGTTTACTGCAGCTTACGGTGCAGCCAACGAATTCTTTTGGATTGACTGAGTAGAGGCCGCCATCGGGGCAGGTTGGCATTTTGGTGAGGCCGAAGCGGGCGGTGATAAAGTCGTCGTAGCTTTCGGGGGCTTTGCTGTGGGCGATCTCGTATTTGTCGTAGGCGGCTTGGATGAGGAGCTTGTTGTTGAGGCAGGCTTTGCCCTGGGAGTTGGCGCGGACTTTTTCAAAGGCGGGAATCGCCATCGCGGCGAGGAGACCGATGATCACGACAAAGATGAGCAGGTTCGGGCCGGCGGCCATGCGTCCACCGGGGCTAAAGAAGGCGAAAGGGTAGGCGAGGGCGTGGCGGGCGGCGGGGCGGTTGTACTGGCTGTCGTGGGGTCCGAGGAGATTGGATACGCGCTGGGAGAGTGTGGGGTAGCCGGAGGTGAGCTCGTGGAGGGAAACGAAGAAGCCGCGCTCGAGGTGGTGCTGGTCGGCGAAGGCGGCGGGGTCGAGGGATTTGCCGTGTTGTTTGCCGCCGCTGAGCGTGAGCATGGCGCGCAGGGAGCTGTTGAGTTCTTCGGCTGCGAACGCGCCGTGGCGGTCGCAGGAGGCTTCGCAGGCGCGCAGATAGGCGGTGCCGAGCAAGGGCACCATCATGCCAGGGGCGAGGAAGAGGCGCTTGCTGAGGTGGCGGCTCTTCAGGTGGCCGAGCTCGTGGCCGAGGATAAATTTGATCTCGTCGGATTCGGGGCCGAAGGCTTCGAGCATGTCGGCGAAAACGACCACAAAATCGCGGCCGGCGAAACGGGTGGCGAAGGCGTTGAGGGAGCCGCCGGCTTCGAGGACGTAGAGGCGGGGAATTTCGGATACGCCGAGTTTGGCGCAGGTTTTCAGAAAGGTGGCGTGAAGTTCGGGGAGCTGGCGCTCGTTGACGAGGACGGCTTCGGAGCGGAGGTAGGCGATGAGCAGGCCGTTGCCGATCCAGATGAAGAGGCCGAACAGCGCGGCGTAGAAGAGGCCGATCCCGAGGGTGCCGACCGTCAGGCCGAGCCAGATGAGGACGGCGAAAAGGGTGACGAAGCTTTGGTAGCTTTTTTCTTTGGAGAGCGTGAGGTTGGCGAGGGTGAGGCCGAGGTTCTGGGTGAGGATGGGTGCTTGCATAAATGAGCTGGAGGCGGGCGCACACTGGCCGAGGGGAAAAGCGGTGGGCGAGGCGATTTTGCGAAATGAGCGCGATGCAGTGCGTGCTCGAATCGGCGTGCATGATCGAGGGGCGGCGAGTCGAGCCTCGCTGGTCGAAAGCGGCGTCAAGCCGCCGCACTCCAAAACGGAGTTATTCGGCGTCGAGGCCGAAGACGGCTTTGGCGTAGGCTTCGGGGTCGAAGGGTTGCAGGTCGTCGGGTTGTTCGCCGAGGCCGAGGTAGTAGATGGGCAACTTCAACTCGCGCCAGATGCCGACGATCGCGCCGCCGCGGCTGGTGCCGTCGAGCTTCGTCACGATGAGGCCGGTGAGGCCGAAACTTTTGTGGAAGACGCGGGCTTGCTCGATGGAGTTGGTGCCGAGGGAGCCGTCGACGACGAGCCAGGCGTGGTGGGGGGCGGTGGGGTCGTTTTTCTGGAGGACGCGGCGGATTTTCGCGAGTTCTTCCATGAGGTTGCTCTTGGTGTGGAGGCGGCCGGCGGTGTCGACGATGAGGTAATCGGAGTTGCGGGCTTTGGCGGCTTGCCAGGCGTCGAAGGCGACGGCGGCGGCGTCGGCTCCAGTGTGGGCGGCGACGAGGTGGAGGTCGAGGCGGGTGGCCCAGGTTTTGAGTTGTTCGACGGCGGCGGCGCGGAAGGTGTCGCAGGCGGCGAGGGTGACGGTTTTGCCGCGGGCTTTTAACTGGTGGGCGAGTTTGGCGGTGGTGGTGGTTTTGCCGGAGCCGTTGACGCCGATCATGCAGATGACGGTGGGGCCGCCGGAGGCGGGGCGGGCTTCGGTGTCGAGCTGGCGTTCGCTGCCGGTGAGGACGCGGCGGAGGATGGTGGTGCCGATGAGGGCGGCCTGGCGGCCTTGTAGGTCTTTATCCTTACGGTAGGCGGTTTTGATTTCTTCGAGGATTTCGGTGGTGGTCTCGACGCCGAAGTCGGCGGTGTAGAGGGCTTCTTCGAGTTCGTCGAGGGAGGCGGCGTCGATTTTGCGGCCGCCGAAGAGGCCGCGGGTTTTGGCGGCGATGGCGGTGACGGTTTTGGCGAGGCCGTCTTTGAATTTTTTGAACAAACCAAACATGGGTCGGATTTTTTTAACCGCTAATGGACGCTAATGAACGCTAATTTTCGGAGGCGGAATTTTTAACCACAGATGGCGCAGATACGATCCGGATGACGGAGGAGTTGTCTCGCGAAGGTTTCGAGGATGGCGAAGGTAGCGGTTTTTTATCTGCGATCATCTGCGTGATCTGCGGTTTCTATTCTGAATTTTGGATTCCTCGGATGCTGGATGCTTAAGATTGTTTGTCGGCTTTGCGGGCGTCGCGGCCGACGGATTCTTTGAGTTTATCCAGGATGCCGTTGATGAAGCGTTTGGAGTCGGCGTTGGAGAAGAGTTTCGAGAGGTCGATGGCTTCGTTGATGGAGACGACGGGCGGGATATCTTTGCGGTAGACCATTTCGAAGATGGCGAGGCGGAGGATCGCGAGGTCGATTTTGGCGATGCGGTCGAATTCCCAGTTTTGGGCGAGTTGCTGGATGCGTTGGTCGATGTCGTCGAGGTGGGCGAGGGCGCCTTGGATGAGTTCTTCGCCGAAGGCGTAGTGCTCGCGGGGGCGGGCCATGGCTTTGAGGAAGTCGTTGTCTTCGCCGGCGCCGGTGATGGCGACTTGCTCGGAGGCGAGTTCTTCAAAGAAGGCGCGGATGTCGTCGGCGAGGTTGGTGGGGCGGTTGGAGCTCCAGCGGTAGAGATAGAGGAGGGCGGCGATGCGTCCGTCGCGGCGTTGGGCGAATTGGCCTGGGCCTTTTTTTGGTGTGCTGGTGCTCATGCGGAAAGGGATTTGCGGAGGGCGGCCATTTCGAGGGCGGCTTGGGCGAATTCGGCGCCGCGTTGGATGGGGCCATCGCAGCGGGCGGTGGCTTGGGCGGGGGTCTCGGCGACGACGATGCCGTTGATGACGGGGAGGCGGGAGTCGAGGGCGAGGCGGGCGAGGGCTTGGGTGGCGGAGTCGGCGATGAGTTCGTAGTGAATGGTGTCGCCGCGGATAAGGAGGCCGAGGCCGATCAATGCGTCGTAGCGGTCTTGGTCGGCGAGCCAGCGGAGGGCGACGGGGACTTCGGCGGAGCCGGGGACGCGGAGGGTGGTGATGGAGTGGAGGGGGACGCGGGATTTCTGGAGGTGCTGGGTGACTTGGGAGAGGAGGATGTCGACGAGGTTTTGGTTGAAGCGTGCGGCAACGATGCCGAAGCGGTAGGGGGCTCCGTCGATGGTGGCTTGGTGTGGCGCGTCGAGGCTCATGGTGGCGGTGTTGGCAAAGAAAAGGGTTTACCTTGTGCGAGTGGAGCGGGGGGCGGGCAATGCAGAAAATGGGTCGGAGGAGGGGAAGTCGAAGGGCGGAAGGTCTAAGGTCGAGTGTGGTCGCTGCTGGGGCGGCGACTGGGGTGGTGTTTGGGTTGGGGGCGGAAACTTTTCGTTAGCGGATTTTATTTTTGGGTTTCCGTTTTTGGGTGGAGGGGGTGGTCGGGGGGGAGATTTTGGA
>JACCDR012159806.1_pt1 | contig 14989 bp, 21 predicted proteins | sample 7446431 | NCBI WGS metagenome assembly JACCDR01 (sample SAMN15323443, study PRJNA562643) | freshwater metagenome | isolation source: river surface water | place: USA:Blue River Watershed | collected 2017-08-17 | reverse complement strand
CTCTCTTAATATCAGTGATGCGGTATTCTATAACAACACCGCATTAGATCGTGTTGGTGCCTTGGCGGAAAGGAATATAACACACGGCCAAGGTGTTGCAATGAACACAATCAAAGGATGGGTTGAAGATGCCGCATCCACTATACACGGCTTTGCGAGTAATAAGATGGATGATGTGGCCAAGTATGCAGCCTTGACTGCGGCCAAGAATGTTTTATCTGACCAGTTATATGGTGCAGTAAAATCGGGTCTTAGAGTGACCACCAACCCAAACCTACGGGCCCTGTTTGAATCGGTGCCTATGCGTTACTTCGACTTTACGTTTAAGATGATTGCAAAGGATAAGGACGAAGCAGAAGAAATCAAGGCGATCATTAAATGGTTCAGAACGGCACTATATCCTGAGAGTATATCCATATCTGATGACCAAAGTTTCAACATATCAACCATGTATGCATTTCCTGATAAGTTTAGAATTGATATTGTGCATCGTACAGACACCGGTGAATTGAAACCTATGGCCACAAGAATCAAACCCGCCTATCTCACCAACGTCGATGTGGTGTATAACGCCTCAGGCATGGCACTACACAAGGATGGTAACTTCACCGAAGTGGATTTGTCCCTGAAATTCCAAGAGGCGAAGGCCTTGACTCGCGCAGACATAAAGGCAGGATTCTGATATGTCATATTTCCAGAATTTCCCCATTGTCAACTATAGGTTTGGAGATGAGGTTACACCTACAATATTCCAAAAACTCACGGCCTATGTGGACATTATAGATCAGGTCAAGAATAGTTCCGCATTCTACACCAGTTATTTCATTCAACAAGATGAAAGGCCTGATACCCTGTCTTATAAACTGTATGATACAGTAGATTATCATTGGACTTTTTTCCTATTGAATGATCACCTACGCCTTAGTGGATGGCCTCTATCCAACACTGCCCTGTACAAATTGTCAGAACAATACTATCCCCACCAATCCATTGTGACCAAGGATCCGATCTTTGACTCATTTGTGGTGGGGTCCCGAGTAGAGGGACTACAATCAGGTGCAACGGGTGTGGTGATCAAACGTAACCTTGATCTGGGCCAATTGATCATTGATGTGGAGAATGGGTTGAAATTCTATGACGATGAACAGGTGACCTATTTCGATGAAAGAACCGAATCAATTAGGTCATTACAGGTATACAGGGCAACCACTCAATTGTTCGCCACCCACCACTTTGAAGATGCCAATGGCAATCCTATTGATATCGATCCATTCACTCAAATCATATCAGGCCTTGAGAATGTCACCTATAGGGATCACCTAAGTAGAAGAAATGAAGAACTAAAGAAAATATCGGTATTGAAACCCTCTGTGATCAATCGTGTTGTAGGTGAGTTTAATGCCTCATTGAGAAGTAACTAATGGCCCAAAAATTAGCATCCCAACAATATAAACTATTACGTGCTGACATAACTGCTGATCGCTTGGATGACCAAATCATCAACATAGGCCAGATGATAGTTGAAATAAATCTGTATGAACACCTAGAGAAACCCTATATCACCGGCAAGATCATGATTGTCGATGATGATAACGTATTGGATGACCTGAACTTCTCAGGCACCGAGACTATAGAATTGTCCTTGGCCGGGGTGGCCAACACTCTTGATGAACACCTATCCCGTAAGTTTGCCATTGTAGGCGTTGAACGATCTACCAAGACCAATGACCGGGTTGAGGTGTATGTACTCAATATCATCGATCACTTTGCATATTTGAGTTATGCCAACCGATTCAGTAAATCATACACAGGCAAGGTCGAGGATATCATTGGGGGTATAGTACAATCCCAATTGGGAGTGGAACTGGATAGGAGTTATTCTAGTACCTCTGCGCAAGACCGAGTAAAGGTCATTGTGCCGTACCTGACACCACTGGGTGCCTGTGATTGGTTGAGAAACAAGATCACCACTATCAATGGATCACCATGGTTCCTGTATGCCTCCATGTTTGATGACAAATTGAGACTGGGTGACATGGACACCCTATTAACACAAGAGTCCTTTAACAAGGACGCTCCCTTCTTCTATTCTGGTTCTAGTATGAACAGTGCCGAAGAAGGGAATGAGGTCAACAAGAGTTTGTCTATTATACGTGTACGCAAGGCCGACATGGACAACACCCTTGATATCATAAAACTGGGGGGCCTTGCGGCCAAAGTGTCCTCGACCAACCTGTCCCTAGGTGATACCTCAGTCCACAATTATTCGGTGCGTAACACCCTAAACAGATTGAAACGCAACAATGTGATACCTGAGGGATACGAACAGAATGTATTTGATGCAACACACCAACTCGACCATAGTATAAAAGGAAAGAAAGATGTGGATCTATATCCCTCCAGATTTTTTCATGAAATCTCGGCGTCTAATATTTACCCTGGCGTTTCAAATCTTAGTGGCATGGCCACTCCCGCAGAACTCAATAACAAGGCCTCTAATGCCTCGATACGGAATCTACTGTATAAAAACATGATTGATGTGGAGGTGTGGGGCACGTCCATGTTTATGTTGCGTATTGGGGTAGGTGATATCGCTCGTATGCATTTCCAATCCAGTACCGTGACCAAATCAACTGGCACCATGGACCAGATGATAGACAAGAACAGATCGGGCGATTACATGATATATGCCATGAAACATGTATTCATGGGCACCACCCATAGAGTATCCATGAGTGCTGTTAAACTGGCACGCAGGGCCAAGGAGTCCGTATGACCCGTCTTGTGCCTGTTATGCGCGAATACTACGGCGATGAAGTCCGATGGTTCTTTGGTAAAGTAGTCGATGTGAACTCTCCCCCAGGTATGGAGGGTATGATCAAAGTACGTATACATGGCATCCACAGTCCCGATGTGAATGACATACCTCAGTCCGACCTGCCATGGGCCTTTGTGATAGTGCCGGCCACTGAACCTGGTATCTCCGGTCTAGGCAAGATGCCTCAGATCATGCCAGGTGCCATGGTGTTCGGTGTATTTGTAGACGGCAAGAACTCTCAAGTGCCCATGGTGTTGGGTAGTCTGCCCCACACCGAATTACCTAATACTGTGCAATCCGAAGGTCGATCTGATATCGTACTCAAGGCCTTCTCCTATGATAACAACAAACAGAAGTTTGAATTCATACCCGCAGAAGAACCCGAAACAACACCTGAGACTCCCCCTGCCGTGAGTCTACAACAGGCCCGTACCTTGATTGTTAAATTCTTTATTGATAATGGATTCACGGTTGAACAGGCCGCAGGTATGACCGGAGTATTGGAAGTGGTGTCTCAATTCAATCCCGAGAAATCATCCGAGACTACCGGGTTTGGTATTGCCCAGTGGCCCACCACCTCCCCTAGATGGAAAAAACTGTTAGACTTTTCCTCCTCCCTAGGAAATACCGGAGACTGGACCACTCTGAACACCCAATTGTTATTCATACTCCAGGAACTCCGTAGTTCCCATCGTACTGCCGCTGGCCTGATATCCAAGAGTAACCTTATGAAAGACACTAAATATCCCAACAGTATACAGGGCGCCAGTTCAACGGCCCTGTTTATCAAACACTATTTGCCTGAAGAAATTAAGTATTGGACGTCCGTGACTCAATCTGAACAGGCCGCGCAATTGGCCTATAACATAGCAATCAAATAATGACTACTATATCCGATCTTGACGGTATTATCCGTTCTGCCGATGGTTCCATCTCCTACCGCACCGTGGATGCAGCCCAGGCCGCGGCCGTGGACACATTCATCAAATCCAACCTGTCCGTCATAGGTAAGAATGCCTCGGAGGTCACAGGGGGATTCCAGGCCCTCACTAAAGAGGTCGATTATGACCACGAATTGGTGTTTGGTACTGCGCCTGTGTTGTTCAACCAAGACCCTGCATTGGATACACCTGTAGAGAATCTTATGCAGGATCCCTCGGCCGGTACCATTCCCGCTGTGTCATTCGGGTACAATATGGAAATGGATTCTTATGGGGCCACCTTTGGGTTTGACCTTTCTATTATCACCCAATCCGTGTCCAGTATTATCACGGCCAACTCCGGGATAGAACCCGCAACAACCAACCATAACCACAGAATGATCACGACCGGGTCCCCCAAGGCCGTAATGAACAGTCTCACCCAACTAGAGAATAAAGTGGGACCTTGGTCAGACATATACGAGTTTATCAATGCCGTGGCCGCCGCAGGATTCAACCTCGCCGCCTTGATCGCCCTGTTCAAACCCGTTATTATCACCGACACCAACCGCCAAGAATTCCTTGATGCCGTATCCGCCCTTGAGACTCCCCCAACCAGCCTATGAACATACTCGACGCCTATAATGAAGTAATAGAATCCTGGGATAACCGATTCGGCCAAGGCCTTGATGGGTACCTGGAGAACATAGTAGAAACCGCAAATGGATCCCTTGAGTCCGTGATCAATAAGGTGTCCAACAACTCCCTATCCAAAGAAATCAAAGACCAGATCAAACATTATATCCAAACCGATCAACCCGACAAGGCCGCCGAACTGATACCCAACTCTCCGTTTGACCAGTCCACCTTGACCGTGATGTTCTCCAAACTCGACACCAACCTCGCAGGCCAAGTCCAAGTAGACAACTCAGGTTCCATATTCCCCGAGGCCTACCAAATAGGGTCAGACGCCGAATCCTGGTCCGGGTCCAACACCCAAAACTATAACTTCTCCTATGTGTCCTCCTATGAAGAATTAATCTCCGAACTCCGATCCATTAAGAGAGATATCACCACCCTAGTCGTCCACTGGACCGATACCTTCTCAAACAAGAACCTGACCGCCCAACAAATCCATGACATGCATTCCGCCGTGGGTATGAATGGTATTGGTTATCATTATATCATTAGAAAAGATGGCACCCTACAGAGAGGACGTCCCGCAGACCAGAATGGTGAACATACCCTTAAATTCAATGACCGAACTCTCGCCATTGCATTTGTTGCCGGTTATACCTGTCCCACCGGTACACCCAATCCAGAGTTATATCAATCCGTAGAATCCATCACCCGTGCCCAATTCACCACCTTTGATATGTTCCTATCTGTGTATTACCAGTATTTCCAAGGAGGACAAGTAGTAGGTCATAGAGACTTGGAATTAGTGCCTGATCCCGGTTTCGACGTACAAAACTACTGTAGGAACAGATTCGGCAAGAGTAGTATATACACACCTGGAACCCAACGGATCCTGACGAGGACCGAGATAAACGCCAAACGTGAAATAAGTAACGCCAATGTCCGCAAATATAATTTGGAGTAACGCCCCGTGACTACCGCCAAAGATACCCTTGAGAAACGCCTGAAAAGCCCTGCATGGGGCCCCGGTAAAGAGGCCACAGTAGGTGTGGCGCGTGATGGCTTCTCCGATCCCACCGGTGAGTTTCCGCGCCGTGATTACTACTATGGTTCCTCAATCAACAAAGGTGCGCGAGGCCTCGGTAAACCCAGTGTCTCCGTAGCCGGCTCTGTGCCCGGTGTTGATATAGACTTGCCCGAGGCCATCCCGTCTCAGTATCCTCTATGCCAGGTGAATGAAACCGCATCCGGTCATGTGATAGTCATCGATGACACACCGGGTAACGAATCGGTGATGGTTCTGCACCGGTCAGGCGCCGGCGTAGAATTCTTACCAGACGGTACACTGGTGGTGAACTCCCGGTCCAAGAGAATAGAAGTGACAGGGGGTGATCATAGAGTAATCGTGGAGGGATCGGGTGATATGACCTACCATGGTAATCTTAATCTGAACGTCTCCGGTGATTATAATGTCAATGTATCCGGTAACTATAAGGTGAACGTGGCCGGTAATGAGGTGGTGGATGTACTAGGATCGTCCAGGAGTCGCGTAGGTAAAACTTTTAGTAAAACCATACTGGGAGACATGGATGAACGGGTTGTTGGTCACCGTGCGTCCCTGACTCTGGGGAATGATGTATTGGCGGTGAAAGGGGAGAGATTGGTGTTGGTTGAGGGTCGGGTTGAGATTTCGACTGGATCCCGGTTAGAAATGAGCGCGAAGGATCGGTTTAGTCTGGCGGCCGCGAACGGAATGGTGGTTGCGGGTAAACTGGCGGTGATGGGTGCGACCGGTACTATTGGAGGGGAGAAGATGGAACACTATGGTAATGTCTTCGGGGGACCGGCGGGGGGACTGGGTACAGAGACTACCTTCTATGGTACTCTGGCGGGGGTGGCTACGGAGGCAGTGGTGGCCCGATTCGCGCAGAAGGCCGATGAGGCGCATTCGGCGTACCATGCGAACGCGGCGGCCATTGCAGGCGTTGCCGGTAATGATAACGGGGTGGCCTACGGTGCCTTTCCGGGTCCTAAGACCATGAGTGGTATCATTGCAGACCCGACCTTCCCTATGATGCATATCGATTTCTTTACGGCCAACCCATTTACCACGGCGATGCCTGACCTGGCGGGGGTTGGGGGAATCTTGGGTATGAGTGAACTGGGTATCAAGAACGTGCAAGTGGACCCGGATGATGATCTGGTCAATAAACTGAGCCGGATAAATGACTACAACGGTAAGTTTAGTCGGCCGCCGAGCACGCCGGAGGTCCGTGCGGTGATGCGGGATGTTCGGAACTTGACAGACACTACCTTGACTACCACTCTGGTGGCGGAAGGTAAACTGAACCCCGAGTACACCCGGATAACCCCGAAAGGTGTGAAGCGGATAGTCGGTAAGACACCGGGTGCGGTGTTTGGATATACTCCAATCGGTAACAACCCGTTGGACAGCAGAAGCAAGAGGATAATACCCAAGCGATGAGCAACTTACCTATAGTCGATCCGTTATACAATCCCCTGAACGCGGGAGTGATTAACCAGAATACACCTCTTGGACCGGGCATCACCATGAGTACCTTCTTAGGTAGTTACGGTAACCCCGGTAACTTCGGGTTCATGGGGGACCAGTTGAACCGGGAAAGGGTTGCCCAGCAACTCTATCTCCATGCGCAGTTGATCACGGCGTTTAACTACCATCCGGGGTTCAAGGACCTGCGCCTGGTTGTGGTAGAGTCGATAGGTGATCCGGGCGTGGCCGGGGACCCAAGCTTTGGAACTCCGGCGTATGTCAGGAACACCGGTAGACTGGTGGTGTATGAACTCAGGAACAACCGAGGCCAGATAGACCCGGAGAAGACGTTTGACTTGGCGGTGTTCTGGAAGGATCATGTGGTGTATGACCGGATAGGCATCTGGTACGATATCTTTAATCCGGATAAGAGTCTTACCTGTCAACTCATGGTGACATTACCTCAGGTAACGCCCAGCTGGAACTGGTACATATCGCCTCGGTATGAACTCCAGACATACTATAACGGTCGGTTGAACTCGTCCTCTTCTCTGGTAGAGATCACCGGCTGACCGGATAGGCGCTTCCAAGGCGTCCGGAACGTCTGGAATGCGTTCGGTACTCAGTCTGAACTCACACCCTGATGACCGGAAGGCGCCTGGAGTGACGGGAGGGTCTGTCGGAATGACGACCAGGACCGTTTATTGGCTCCGTCCTAGAGCCCGTCCCGCGGTTCTTTTATTATGGTGACAGTATAACAGAACCGGATGCGAACTCAACCGGAAGAAACTTGAATGGAATCAAGGGTTTAACATTCCGATAACGGCGTCAATTTGTCAGCCGGCAGGCCTGTGCAACCGCAAGCGGTAAAATGAACCGCGTGTAAACATTGGCCCTTGTCATTGTGGTAACCCTCATGGTGACCGCATGGACACATTCTCGGACCATTCTTATAACACCAACTCGGCACATAAGGTGCATGATCGGGTGTTCCTGGATTGTTCTGACTTATAGGGCCCGGCATAGTAATTAGTTCCTTATCTCCGGCATACAGACCACCGTATAACCGTGGCTCATGAGGTACAATGTTAAGTAGGTGTTGCCGCAGTGCGGGCATACGGTGTTATTGGTCATGTATTACTCGCTTGGTAGTCGGCTGGGGTGTACACCTTCGATCCGGTACCGCGGTAGACCGCGCCGTTATTACATTGGGCGCGCCAAGCCAAAAGACTAGTCTCGGCCGAGAGGGCGGCCAGGCCGCCATTGGATGCGCATACTTCCTCGGCTTTATTAATGGACTCGGGATACACATCAACGGTGCACCCGGCGACCAGGACGGTAACCAGTAAAGCGACAATAGGTTTCATTAATTTAAGGCCTTAAAGGTTTTCAGGGCCCTGGTGGTGATACCGATCAGGGCTTTAGCGTGTATCTCCGCGGCGGATTCGGTCGCATGTACCAGACCGCGGTCGCACAGTAGATCCCAGTCTGCCAACTCATAATTATTCACAGGTACCTCGTCATAACCATCCGAGCAGGTGAGGTCCACTACAAAGACAGTCTGCCTGTCCGGTAGGAGAATCAACTCTTGGAACGTCATGGGTACGGGAATCTCATAGCCGTTAATCAGTATAAGCTGGCGCTTCCTACGATAAATGAAGGAGGCACTCCAAATAGGATGGTCAGTCAGATCAGCCCAGTCGGCTTCAATTCGACCCTCAATGGATGCCGGACAACACTGCCAGAGTTTCCACGGGTAGGTGTTCTCGCGCCAGTCTTGGAAGTAGAGTTCTTTTAAGTCAGCGTGGGGGTTCATACGACTTGTCCTATGGCGTAAAGGTAATCTTCTCGGGCCCGGTCGCGGATATCGCGATACAACCCTTCTATGGTGTACAGAGCTAGGAGGTGACTGGTCATGTCCTCAATCTCATTGGCTTGTTCTACCAGGAGAGGCTTCACCAGTTCATAGTCGATTTCGATCTTGACTCGGCCGGCGTTACCGGAGGATTCCCATAACATTCGGACGGTGGTGACCGTTTTTATTACGGAGTCAAATAGTTCTTTATCATTCATAACCCTAGTAGTTCCCGTTCTTCCTTGGATAACTTAGCCAATACCTGCGCCCGTTTCATTTCTTTTACCTTGGCGCTATTCTCAGGTAGACTCAACTGCACCGAGGCGTAATAATTACTTTTGTATACCTTTGTACCAATGGTGTCATCCATGGGCACCCATCCTAACAAGTCTTCGAAGAATTGCACCCGTTGTTCGGGAGTCATGTTCCACGTTTCACTGTCGATATTAAAGGAGATATCTACTGAATCCCTAGTGGGAACGTAGCTTTTATCCTCGATATCTGCAATCTTGGTAAACTGGAGGTTATACAGAACCTTATCCGCGAGGGCGAACGCTATCTTGTCGAAGTATCCCTTATGGATCCCGAGGTCGCGGGTACCGCAGTCCCCTTCGGTGGTGACTTTCCAGGTACCGTAGGGAGAGGAGTAGGATGATAGATCAGACATAGGTTCCGTCACCTTTCAGGGCTTCCGCGAGGTCCTGGTAAACGTTCTGGAACTGATACCACAGGGTGTCAAGTTCCCGCGAGGTGCGCCACATCATCCCCGCGTCAGAGATTTTGTCGGAAAAGTCGAAGTCATCGACCATTTCCATGGTGTTGTAATTCTCTTGGTCCGCGATGACCCCCAGGCGCTGTATCCAATACTGCGCTTCATCCAAGGCGACCCGCGATACGGCCAAGGTTTCCAATGCACTCATTTCGTTAGACATTACTCTTACCTAATAACTTTTTTCATCGGAAGTATTATCTCACGGACGTAGCCAGGAGGCAAGCCGTAAGTGATTGATTTAGGTGTGGTTTCTACTATACTGTCCGAACAACCACAACCACGCCTCCTCGCCTATGGAGGAACGCAGGTGAGGATACTTCTCCTCGACCTTCTTTTCGCCGTCCATTAACATATACGACCAGGCGGTGGCCATTGCAACGGCCTGCGCGGTGGGATATAAGGCGGGTTGACCCGCCATGGGCCAACCATTGTTGGTGCCGACGAATCCGTTATTATCAAGAGTCAAGGCGCATTTGCCTGAGGGAAACTTTTCGTCGTCCTGTATTCGTATCCAGTTGCTCATGTGTATTCCTACGCTATCCGCGCAGCTTCGATTTCTGAATCATCCAGACCAAGGTCGCACCAGAAACAGGCGCCGAATTCTTCGTGGATGGGCCAGTACAGAATGTTGGTGACGTTTTTGACCCTGCGGCCAATGAAGTTCATAGTCTCAACTTCTTCCACGTGGACCTTACCCTTTTTGGAAAGTGAACCGATAACGCCTCGGGCAACCTTTGCGTCAAGACCGGTGGTCTCCACTACGTCTTTGATATCCGCGACACTACCGTTCAGGCTCATGTCCAGGATGACGTTAAAAACTTCTGACTCGCGTATGGTGTACATTCTTTCCTTTCTCAATTTCTCAACTCGGAACCATTATCTCATATGAGGGTCCGGGAGTCAAGCCGTAAGCTGTTGATCCTAATCGTAATGTTTGGTGTTGTCCAACATCAGTTGGGCCCGCTGTGCCGTGCGCTCGTCACGGGCGAGGCTTTTGAGTAACTTAATACCCATGCGCAGGTAGACTATTTCCGATTTCATTCTCTCGTATCGTTCTTCCTGGATACGGTCCATCCTCTCGCTGAGAACTCTCATCCGTTCGATGGCTTCGACCATCGTCATGTCTTTGGGGTCTTTTACCGTGAGGTATTCAAATCCTTCAGTTCATTTTCCAGGATCGTGGCCATTCTCGTGGCCAGGCGTTCCTTTTTGTTGATATCCCCTATCGCGATAAAGGCCATGAGCGCCAGGTCCGCGAGTTCTTTATCGGAGAGTCGGGTGGACTCAATAAGGGAGTCCACGATTTCAAGTATGGAGACTTTGCTCATGATTTGTTCTCAAGCTTAGATTCGTCAATGAAGGCGAGGTACCAGTAAAACTTACCCTCGGAGCCTTCGATGGTTTGGAAGTCCGTTCGTTCAACAAAGCCCGTCCTGGCTAGATTGGCCAGCGCTTGTTCGATTTCGACTCGGGACAGACCCTCACCCATATACGCGACCAGGTCTTCCGTGGAAGCGTATAGTCCTTCGCGATTATAATGCAAGATGCCTGCGCGGAGGTTCTTTTCAATGTCAGGTAGGCCTGCCATAGGTGTTCCTTCTCAATTACAGATACATTATATGTCCGGAGGCACTAGGAGTCAAGCTCCGTAAGTCATTGATTTTGCGTATAAATATAACTGTTAACAAATAAAGGGTGCCCATGGCCACTAAACGCGCATTATCCATAGAAGACGGAGACTTGGAACGGTCTCTGGTCGGGACTCGGAATCGACCGTACTCTGACATTGATCTAGCATTCCTCAACAAGCCTTCGGGTGACGTATATAAAAAGGTGGATGCGGATGCAGTCAAGCAGGCGGTAAAAACGGTTCTCATGACCAATCGGTTTGACAAACCTTTTCTTCCTTCCTTTGGGGCGGACTTACAATCACTATTGTTCGATCTGTCGGATCCGTTTATCGAGGATGACATAAAGTTCAAGATACTGAATAACATCGCGGCGTTTGAACCTCGGGCCATAGTAAAGAATGTCCAAATACGATCCTACCCGGATAACAATGAAATCGCGGTGACCATACTCTTTAACATAGTAAATACTAATGAAGAAGTCACCCTTACCACCACAGTATCAAGGTTACGATAATGGCCACAACGATTAAATCCTCGGCGTTAGACTTCAACAATATCAAGAACAACCTCAAGACGTACTTCCAGTCCCAACCGGAATTCGCGGACTACAATTTCGAAGCCTCAGGATTATCGAATATTCTGGACGTTCTGGCCTATAACACCCATCTGAACGCTCTGACGGCCAACTTCGCCTTGAACGAATCGTTTCTGGGTACTGCGCAACTTCGAAGTTCCATGGTATCACATTCGGAAGCCATAGGGTACATACCCGACTCCCGTACGGCCGCGGTGGCCACGATCAATCTTTCTATTACCTATACCGGCGTTAACCGACCTCAGAAACTGGAACTGGTGGCGGGTCAGACGTTTCTGGCCGCGGTCGATGACCGGTCATATGTGTTCCAGACTCTTGAGGACATTACTGCCACGGACAACGGCGCGGGCCTGTACCGATTCAAGACCATAAACGACTCCTATAACATCGACATATACGAAGGCGTTTCCAAGTCCAAGCGTTTCATGGTGGGTCAGTACGAAGACAACGTGGTCTATGTTATTCCCGATAAGTATCTGGACTTGGACACCTGTAGAGTAAAAGTGTTTCCTAGTCCTACCAGTAACGTATACGACACCTATACCAATATCTCCGAGGCGGTGTCGGTGTCCGAGGTATCTTCTCTGTACCTGATGAAAGAATCTCCTAACGGTTACTTTGAACTATCGTTTGGTAACGGTACTGCGTTAGGTAAAATACCTGTGGCAGGAAACATGATCCAAGTAGATTATCTGTCATGTTCAGGACCTCTTGCAAACGGCGCAGCATCATTTACCACCGAGATTGAACTGGATGGTATACCAGAAACAGACTATAACGTAAACGCGGTAATCACGGTAAACAACTCGGCCGGGGGTTCTTATAAAGAGTCCATAGAGTCTATCAGGAAGAACGCCCCGTACCTATACGCATCCCAAAACAGGATGGTGACAGCATCGGACTATAGTAGTCTGGTGTTGCGTCATTACTCCAGTCTGATATCGGATATCGCGGCATGGGGAGGACAGGATAACGTCAAGCGGGAATTCGGAAAGATATTCATGTCCATCCTGTTCAATGACGATCTGGGAGAAGGTACTATTGCTTCCACCAAGGACAAGATCAGGCAGCTGGCCAATCAGTTGTCGGTGTTGTCGTTCACCCTAGAGTTTGCGGATCCGTTGGTGACGTACATTGAGACTGGTATCGACTTTGACTTCAACTCAGCCTTGACCGATCTTCCTTTGGGCACCATGCAGACCTTTGTTAAGAACGCCGCGGTGAAATACTTCCAGGATAATCTGGGTAAATTTGGTCAAACTTTCAGGTTATCTAACCTCTTGACCGATATCGATGAAGTGTCCTCGTCCGTATTGTCTAGTAGTGCGTCTATCAAGATGCAACAAAGAATTGTGCCGGTACTTTCGGTTAATAACAACCTGACCATTAGATATCCGGTGGCCATAAAGAACCCCGACGACGAATTCTATGTGGTGACTTCCTCCAACTTCATATATGAAGGTAAGGTGGCCAAACTTCGTAACAGACTTACCACCTCAACCTTGGAAGTAGTAGACGTTGCGAACTCAGAGATATTAGTAGATAACGTGGGCAACTATGAACCTTCCTCAGGTAAGCTGAATCTGGTAGCGTTCATGCCGGACAACACGTTGGGGGGAGTTAACTATATAAAGATATCTGCGATCCCGGCTAACGTGAACTCCATAACTCCGGTGAACAACAATGTGTTGTTACAGGACGTGGACGCATCTTACGCCATAGGTAATATAGTATACGCTTCATGATAGATGAAACCCTAAAAAACAATAATCGTCGGGAACACGAGCTGGTCAATCACTTGATCAGCGCGATTCTACCCACACATTTTGTGGAGACGTATCCGACATTAACTCGGTTTCTCCAGTTGTATTACCTCAACATGCACCAAGAGGGAATGCCTACCGAGTTTATTCATAGTCTGTTTGAGACTGCCGATATCACCGCAATAGACTCTCGGTTCCTTAAGTACATGGAGGAACAGTTTCTTCTAGGAAACACCTCCTTTAAGGGTCTGGATAACAGTAGGTTGGCATTGAAGTTGTCCAACAACCTGTTCAAGACAAAGGGTAGTAAGTATTCTTTGGAACAGTTCTTTAGGATATTCTTTGGGGTCGACGCGGAAGTAGTATACACCAAGAACAACGTTTTTATTCTGAACGAATCTCAGATAGGATCGGAATCTTTTAGGTACATCACTGACGACAAGTTGTACCAAGTATTTGCGATATTGATTAAGACCGGTGCCGCAGTATCGGAATGGATGGACTTGTACAAACAATTTGTACACCCTGCGGGACTCTATGTTCAGGGTCAGACTGTAGTAACAAGTGTTGCGCGGTTGTTTGGACCTGCGTTTGCCTTGCCCGTATCACGTTTCGATTCCGAAGCACGTTTGGTTGTTCTACCTTCTTTGGCTACATGGGGTCGTCCTATACCTTATGTGGATGTAACGGGTATTATTCCTGGTGTTGGTGTAGACAGTTATCACAGAATAGGTCTGAACAACACAATAGAGTTGTACCAAGCGATGCAGTTGGAAGACCTAGACAAACAGTACAACAATATTCGCGAGATTATGACTTCGAACTCACCGACATTCGATATGGACGCTACTATGGCAGACTCCGCAACTATCAGAATGTCTAACACAATCGAAACTATGGATCAAAACCTATACGTATTCTATCCGGATAGCGTATAAATATTAATGTAATTTAACGGATATAACCATGCCAAGACAACATATTAACATCGGCACAGTCGCTAATGACGGTACCGGAGACTCCCTGAGACAGGCTGCCCAGAAAATAAATGCAAATCTGGTCGAGTTGTATCTGGTGTTGGGTCTGGATAGTGACTACATTAACACCTCAGTAAGACTGTGGGGTGAAAGTATATTATTTGATGGACTTACACAAGGCGATGGAAACGTCACAGTCTTAGGTGTACAAAATCCCACCGCGATACGTAGCGTAGTAATTCCTGATGCCTCAGGAACTTTGGTGTTGGATACAATGACTCAGACAGTTTCTAATAAGAAACTGGCCAGTCCAAAAATCACGGGTGGGTTGTTCGATTCGTCTGGTAATGAACTGTTGAAGGTGTCGCCCGCCCTAAACCCCGTTAATGAACTGACCCTAAGTAACGCTGCAACCGGTCAAAGTCCAAAACTAGCGGCCACAGGTAATGATACTAATATAGGCATCGAACTACACACTAAGGGTTCGGGTGCTATACTGCATAGGGG
>JACCDR010935954.1_pt1 | contig 14995 bp, 22 predicted proteins | sample 7446431 | NCBI WGS metagenome assembly JACCDR01 (sample SAMN15323443, study PRJNA562643) | freshwater metagenome | isolation source: river surface water | place: USA:Blue River Watershed | collected 2017-08-17 | reverse complement strand
TTTAAAATCACCCTTATCGGCATGGATTAAAGAGTGGTTAGTTATTACCACATCCGTATCTGTTTCGTGGTATTCAAAGTAAACGGTTTCACGGCTTACCTCATCGCCTTCCTTATCATAAACCGGCACTGAAATATAATCAGTTTTGTAGTTAATGGCTTTGTCAAATCTTGGGTCGTTTATGGTGTTTTCCATATTATTTGCAGATTTTACAGTTAGGATTTCCACAGTGGCCAGCTCCGATAAATTTACAAGGGGTTACTTTTTTCATGGTTGTTTTTCCGTTTGATTATGCATCAAAGATAAAGCATTTTGGTAATACCAAACAAGGGGTAATGAAAAATATTTTAAAATATTTTTTTGCCTGAATATTTGTTTATTTGGTATTACTATATTATAATTGCCTGCATGAACAGTGAAAACAGCACCCTAGTCCAATCCGTGAAAATGTCCCGGGAATTGCGGGAACACCTTAAAAAGGTGGCAAAACCTAATGTAAACGCATGGATAGTTAAAACATTGAAAAAAGCCTCTAAATATAAGGAGTCATGAAAAAGATAATATTTTTAGTATTGCTAAGCAATGTAGCATTTGCGCAATATTTTGCGCCATCCCTCACAACCATCTACCAGGATAACGAAAAGACCTCCGGACAGCGGTATGGGGTAGATATGAAGTACTTTGCCTTACTACATGACAAAGAACTATTCCTTGCTGGAACCTATGCTTATGGTGAATCAAATACCTATGATAGCGACCTTTTAAGATTGTCGATAGGATGTAAAACAGGCGATAGGCTTAAATACGGGGCTATGGCGAGCGCGATCGGTTACAGGACGGTAAACTATCCTGAAAGTACTAAAGACCAATATACGGCATCTGTGGCGTTTAGTCCTTTGGTTAGTTACGATTTAAACAAGTACTTTTACATTGAGTCCGGTATGACCGTTACGGCTTTTCAGATGGGGGATTTTAAGGTAGGTAATTCCTATTTCTTTAGCTTTGGCATGAGATGGTGGTGAGAATCATTATCATATTATTTCTTTTTGTTTCCTGTTCATCTATGAATCAGAACTATAATCGCACTCAGGGAAAAGAACAACATTACAGACCGAGATATTCACATTGAAAAGCTACACGAAAACATACATGAAATATTTCGGATACGATGAATCCGATTTTATCCCGTGTGAGTTCTGCGGAAAGAAAGCCGTAGATATTCACCATTTGGAGCCACGAAGCATAGCCAAACACAAATTAAACCTGATTGATAACTTGATGGCACTTTGCCGTGAATGCCATCATGCAGCGGGTATATCACCTGTTTTAAATCATCAGTTTAAAATAGTTCACAGGAAGAAGCTATTAGGTAAAGTGCCAGACAACGAAACAAAAAGATATTTGTAATGGTAGCCGCAATAATTCCCGACAGGGGTGATCGTCCTAAAATGCTTGCAAATTGTTTGCGTATGATGAGCGAACAAACATTGCAGCCGGAAATATTTTTAATAGATGAGGAGCCTAAAAGCGAATTGCCTGACATTACATACCGATATAAAAAGGGCTATGATTTAGTTTCCAAAGGTGATTATGATTTAGTATTTTTTATTGAGTCGGATGACTGGTATCATCCAAATTATATCTACACAATCTATTCATGTTGGTTAAGTGAAGGAAAGCCGGACCTTATAGGGATTGACTATACCTATTACTATCATTTGAAATTACGCAAGTATTTTAAATATGGTCATCTGGGCAGGGCTTCAATGATGAATACCGCAATGAAACCTGGATTAATACTTAAATGGCCACATGACAATTATAGGTTTGTAGATATGTACATTTGGGATAAACTCAAAGGGTTAACCATATCCCCAAAGTATCCTATCAGTATAGGGATGAAAGGACACGGAGAGGGGATGACAGGAGGAACAGGCCATGATAACAAGTTATTTCGGTACGACTGTGAGGATAACGGATTTTTAGCGGAGCATTTAGACAAACAAAGTTTTGAATTTTATGATAAGTTTAATACATCCGACCAGAAGTAGACCACACAAATCATTTCAAACTACTTCTGAATGGATTTCAAAAGCAGGAGTAGAAACTGAATTGATTGTTTCTTGTGATAGCGATGATCCGGAAAGAAGATCGTATCTAAATGTTTATATTGATGGGACTTGTCAGTTAATGTTCAATGATAATAATGGTGTAGTACAGGCAACAAATCAGGCTGCAAAGTATGCCAAATTCGACATATTATTGTACCTTTCCGATGACTTCAAATGCTTTGATAACTGGGGTGTGGAGGTAGTGAAACGGTTTGAAGGGGTTAACAAACCCATGCTAATCAAAGTTGATGATAAACTACAGGGATTTAATAAAGATGTTCTCACCATCCCGATCATGAATAAGGCCCTTTATAATGAGTTGGGTTATTTCTTTCATCCGGAATATAAAAGTATGTTTGTCGATCAGGACCTCTACCATACCGTTAAAAATATGGATGCATTAAAACTCTGCCCTGAATTAGTTTTTGAGCATCATCATTACGTTAACGGCAAGGCAAAGAAAGATGAAACTTATGAACGGTCAACGGCTAACTGGAACCAGGGGCGCGACTTGTATAATTTAAGGAAAAGACAAAATTTTCCAAGATGAAATTCCAAATACTTATTTGTTCGATTGAGTCAAGACATGAGTATTTAAAACGCCTTATGACTATATTGCAACCGCAGTTAGTTGAAGGCGTTTCAATTCAGGTAGCTACCGATAATGGTAAGATGACCATAGGCCAAAAAAGAAACGAATTACTCCAGCAATCACCGGCTGAATATGTAGCTTTTATAGATGATGATGACAGGGTTAGTGATGACTATGTTAAACTGATACTTAAAGGTATTTCTCATGGCGTTGATTGTTGCTCTTTGAAAGGTGAGATAACAGAGAACGGTAAAAACCCGCAGATATTTGAGCATTCAATAAGATACTTTGCCTACAGGACCAATGAGTTTAGCTATGTTAAATATGAGCGGTATCCAAATCATTTGAACTGCATCAAAGCCAGCATTGCAAAGCAATTTAAGTTCCCTGAAAAGAATCACGGTGAGGATACCGACTGGGCAACCCAGATTCATAAAAGTGGATTGATAAAAACAGAACATTACATACCGGAAGTTATTTACCATTACGATTACATTTCAAACAAATGATAAAAGGAGCTGTAGCATTTAGTTTATTCGGATACAACAAGGAAAGACAGAAGAACTGTTTTGATTTTAACAGCTACCTTCGCGGGTTGCTTCTTAATATCCGGATGTACCGGGTATTGTTTCCAGGTTGGACCATTGTAGTTGAAACAGATAAGGAAACATACAACGGCCACAAAGCACTATTAGATAAACTTCCCATTAAGGTAGAAGTCAATGCGCCTGAGGTTCTTACTAAGGCTATGTTATGGCGTTTAAAGCCTGTTTTTAATTGGGATTATACACACGTACTTTGCAGGGATTTGGATAGCTTACCTACATACCGCGAGGCTCAGGCCGTTCAGGATTGGCTAAATTATGGAAAAGATGATCCAGACAGAAGGAAAGCCGCTCACGCGATTACCGATTCCATTAGCCACACATTGCCGATGTTAGGCGGTATGATTGGTTTTGATGTTTCCAAGTTCCCAAGCATGACAGGCGTGGAGCATTGGGTTCACCTGTTTACTATGGATGGTGTGGGGTCGATAAACTTTGAAGAGAAGGGCGCAGATCAGACATTTTTAAATAAATACATTTACCCTAAGTTTGCCGGTAGTCATCCTTCAATTGTTCAGCATTATGTTTTAGGAATGCGGAACACTTTCTTAGACGGCTATAAAGATCATATCCCTGATATTCCGGTTGATGGAGTTAGCGATGAAATGCGTGAAAGTAACGATGTAGCCGGTCACATCGGGGCGGCCGGGTGGTATAATCCGCCTACTTATCAATTTCTTAAAAAATATGAAGATAGATTTACAGATTTGATTGCTATTGAAAAAAATTATCTTGACATAGCATATTGGGCAAAGGATGGAAAATTCAACTCACTATAATGGAAACGATTAAACAATTCAAATTCATAATCCTCATAAACGGTGATAAGGCTATCATCTATGAGCGGGCTGAAACATACGAGGCAGCAAAGCAAAAGGTAATAGATAAAGGATATAAACTTTGTAACGAATGCAACGGATAGTAGTACTTTCGACCGACAACAACCCCAATTATTTCTATTACCTTCCGATAGTGGCTTATTATTGGGATAAGTTTGGATGGGAAGTTCATGCGTTTGTTACTGAGGATTATGCAGAAGATTGGTTGCCTGGTATCTTTTATCATAAAATCCCACAAATAGAAAACGTTCGACCCGGCACCTGTGCGCAAACCGTCCGGCACTTTGCCGCTAATGTGCTTCCTTTAAACGCCTATATCATGGTTAACGATATTGACCTAATACCCTTAAAGCCTTATGATCCTGACACAAACGCAAAAACTATCTACGGATGGGAACTAACTGGCAAATCTTTTATCCCTGTCCACTATACCGGCATGATGGGCTTTGATTGGTACAAAATCATGGACTGTACAGGAGATTTAAAAGCCGACATGGAGCGCGAAATGAAAGCTAACGGACGGGCCTATAAGGAAAAATGGGAGGACTACTGGGATACCGACTGGGATATTCTCACTAAAAAGGTTTTAGCTAATCATTCGTCTTTCCGGTTTGTTGAGCGTGGCATGGTTCAATTAGGCAAACATAAATTACCAAAAGGCCGTGTTGATCGTTCGACTATTGAAGTAGCTAAAGACGGGTCTTATTCATGGGGAGTATCTTTAAATCAGCACGACTTGATTGATTGCCACTGTGAGAATAATAACCCTGCCAGTCCTGAAAAGTGGGCAATGATTAAAAGCCTATTATTACAGGTATTTGGTGAGGTTCCTTTATGGATGGATGAGTACACGAAACAACACCACGCAAAATATGGAGTATAGTTTATATCCTAAATTCAGGTTCGATGACGTTTGCATCAATGCAGACATGGAGCTGATTAATAACATTACATCACACATCATAAATATTTTTGATGGACGGGTAGAAATCATCTGGGGCGTTAGTCCTTTGGTTCATGATATGAGCGATTACAAAGGCAAGCATAAGGAAAGAATATTTCCTGAAATATTAAACGCTTATTCCGATTGGCGCGAGTTCTATAAAGTTGACTATTGCGGTATTCCTAAATTACGGCAAGATGTTACTTTGGCCGGTCATGGTCTTTGGCACGTTGACCATCGGCTATTGCATTACTCCGTTCAGGAGGCCAGTATCTTGAGTTCATGTGCTTTGATTAACTCGGTAATGTTTATTCCACCGTTTAACAAATATGATGGAAGCACTCAATTAATATGCGAGGAACACGGCATAGAGTTAGTAAAGTTTGAAGATGGTTGGAAGTCGATGGAGTATAACAGCTATGATAGCGAACACGGACTTTATTATCTTCATGCAAGGGAATGGACAATAGAAAAAATAATAGATTGGTTTAAATGACAATAAGCATACACCAACCCAACTTTGTACCCTGGAAACCATTCTTTGACAAGATTGCAAAAAGTGATCTGTTTATAGTTTTGGGCAACTGCCAGTTTGAAAAGAACAACTATCAAAACCGATTTAAAGTAGGTGATCAATGGCATACGATGAGCGTGGCAAGCGGTAACATTCCCATAGTTCAAAAGCGGTATTTACACCCAACAAAAGATTGGAAAAGAATCACCGATAAATTTTATAAACTCAACGAATTTAACGATCTTGTGAGTCATGATCTTTGGAGGACTAATTCAAGTATCATCGTTCGCGCTTGCCATCATCTAAAGATTAAGACACCGATCAGATACGACTACCCTACGGAGTTAAAAGGAACTGAAAGACTTGTAGATATTTGCGTAAAGCATGGGGCTACAAAGTATTTATCCGGTCAAGGTGGAAAGAAGTATTTAGATTTAGAACTTTTTAAGACTTACAACATAGAAGTGATATTTCAGGAGGATTTGGATAAACGCCCGCTTGTGGATATACTATGATAAGTGAACTTTTGGAAGCCTTTAAAAATGATATTCTGAAAGATGTAAAAAGCATCATTCAGCTAATCAGCTATGAAGATGTACCTGAAAGCCCGGAGGCAAGGACAAACAGATTTGATTTGCTTTTGCCTTTCATCTTAGAAAAGCACAAAGGAAACATCATGGAGATCGGGGCCGGTGTAGGTCATTCGACAAGAGTATTTTTAAAGTGGTCAGAACAATACCAAAGGCAGACACTTGTAATTGATCCGTGGGAAACATTAGCCGGACAGCCTCACGGATACGGGGTTTATTCTCAGGCTGAATTCATGCACAACGTGAGAGGCTTTGAGGACTATTTGATTATATGCCAGGAACCCAGCACTGGCAAGGTAGGATCATTTTTGCGTTATTCTCAACCGTTCGCTTTTGCTTTTGTGGATGGTTTGCAACATGAAGCCGATGTAATCCATGATTTATATTTATGTGCTGACCATGATACGCAAGTAATCGCAGTCGATGATTACAACAGGGAAACGCCTAACTCACAAGTTCCAAAAGCGGTAACAAAGTTTATAGATCAGAACCCACAATATGAGTTAATTGAAACGAGGAAAAATATAGAATGCTATCTTATTAAAAAATGAAAGTAATCCTATCATGTGATGACAATCCGCTATACCGTGACTTTTGGCCGTTTGTCAGTTGGGCTTATGAGAAGATGGGTTTTGAAACTCATCTAGCCTATGTGACTAAAAAAGATAACCATGATCTTCCGGGTAATGTTACAATCTTCAAACCCGTTCCCGATGTACCGGAAGGCAATCAGGGAAAGTTTGCGCGGTTTTATTTAGCTTCAATGATGGGGAATCATACAACTTATATAGATGATATTGATCTTTTCCCGTTAGATTTAAATTTTATAGTAAAGAAAGTAGCACGTAGACCAATGGGTGTTCTGCTTTGTGTTGGTGCAGAGGTTTACGGTTACGGTGGCACCTATCCTATTTCACAAATGACGGCTGAAGGTAATGTATGGAAATATTTTATTAATCCAAACAATCTAACATTTGCAGAATGTGTGAGGTCATTAAAAGATAATGCATGGTTTGATGATCGAGAGAATATAAACATCTGGCCGGAACATTCAGCGCAAAGAGATGACTACTATTTCTCAGATGAGCGATTGATTAAGCGATTGATATACGAAAACCCGGTACCGAAATTAGAACTTCGCAGAGGCTATGATGATTATTTAGAAGCTACCATAGACCGGGCCACATTCAACAAAGATAAAAACGAGTGGGTATATGATCGGGATAAGTTGAAGCGAGGTGGATATGTTAACGCTCATTGCGTCAGGCCGTTTAATCAGGAACTTATGCAACCATTAATAGATTACATAAATGAAAACTACTGATAAACCAATTGGGATACTTAATACAGGAGATAGCCCACCAAAATTTATTCCATTTGCTGAACCTATTATAAATTCATTTAAAGAAAAATGGATAAAAGATTTTGGTTCACTAAACGATGATAACGAAAGAAATGGTTATTTCTTTTTAGGATTTCTTTCATCACTATTAAATGATATGCATAAATGACTAAAGAAAAATTTCACGAAAACATAGACGATTGGTCAAACCATCGTTATTTGTTATGGTTAGCATTGGAGGAGACCGGTAAAGGTGATGTGCTTGAGTTGGGGTGTGGTGGAGGTTCCACACCCTACCTCCATGAATACTGCAAAGACACGAAAAGACGATTGTACTCTTTTGACACTGAGCAGACATGGATTGACCAATTTAAGCAGTACGAAAGTAAAACGCACACCTTCCATAGAATTATAAATAACTGGCATATCGCTAAAGACATTTGCCCGAAACCGTCTGTAATTTTGATTGACCACGCACCAGGTGAAAGGCGTATCGTTGACGTTTCACGCTTTGAATCAGATGCAGGCATAATGGTATGCCATGATACCCAACCGAAACCAACCGCAGCGAGTTACCATTATGAATTGATCTGGCCTAACTTCAAATATAAAGTTGATTTAAAGGTAGACATGAACCCCGAAAAGTACAGAGGCCAACAACATCACCGGACATGGGCATCAGCTATATCTAATCAATACGATGTTACTAAGTGGAAAGGAACTGAAACAGGTAGACCAGACTACAGAATAGAATGAATGTACTAATAACCGGAATTAACGGCTTTATAGGTTCACATTTAGCCGTATATCTTAAAGAAGATCACCACGTTGTAGGGTTGGTCAGGGAGTTTAACCATAAGACCAAACACAATTATTTTAAATCAGCATGGGCCAATAAACCGGACTGCACATTAATTCAGGGTAATGTAATGAATCTTGAACTTTTGAAACGGATAATTAACGACTATGAAATAGACACGGTTTTTCATTTGGCCGCTCAGTCGATTGTTAAGTTAGCAAACACCAACCCTAAAGATGCTTACCTGTCAAATGTTATCGGGACGGTAAATGTACTTGAGGCAGTCAGGCAAATAAACCCTAAAATTAAAGTCGTTTGTGCCTCCTCAGATAAGGCCTACGGAGTTCATGAAGAGTTGCCCTATGTTGAAACTATGGACTTAAGGGCCGGTGATCCTTACAGTACTTCAAAGGCTTGCGGTGATCTTGTGGCACAAAGCTATGCCCAAACCTACGGAATGAATGTCAATATCGTTCGCTCTGCCAATGTTTATGGATATGACTTGAACCTAAGTCGAATTATTCCTAACACGATAACCCGCATTTTAAAAGGTCAAAAGCCTGTTTTGTATTCAGGAGTGGCCGATTTCAGGCGTGAATTTATCCACGTTCACGATGTTTGTAAAGCCTACCAAATAATTGCTAAAGACGGCAAACCAGGTGAGGCGTATAATATTGGCGATGATCAGTTTTTAACTATAAAAGAAGTGGTTTTAGGAATTTGTAAAAAAATGGAAGTTGATTCAGAAATAGAAATAATAGAACGGCCATTTAAAGAGATTCCGTTCCAATACCTTTCGGCTGACAAATTAAAGGCTTTAGGATGGGTAAAAACTATTGATATTGATAGAGGTTTAGAAATGACAATTGATGAATATAGGCGCAATTTATAACGCTTTCGATGGTGTAGAGTTATTACGGGGCTCCATGTCCACCGTAAAAGCTGACCATTTTATTATTGTCTGGCAGGATATTTCCAACTTTGGGGAACATTACAACCCATTACCTGAAATCGAGGAAGCTATAAAAGACTTTTCAAACGTCAATTTAATCAAATACAATCCTGAGGTAACTAAAGGCCACAAGACCGGAATGGTCAACGAGGCGCGAAAACGTAATTTAGGCATCCAGAAAGCCATAGAATTAGGATGTACCCACTTTTTAGTACTAGATGTAGACGAATATCATCCCGATTTCGAACAAGCCAAAGAGGATTATATCGAGTCAGGAAAGGATGGATCAGTTTTGCCGATGTGGACATATTTTAAAAGTCCTACCCTAAGACTGCAATTTCCTGAGAACTACTACGTGCCATTTATCCACAAATTGACAAAAGACACCCGGGTGGGGAATTATCAATATCCATACAGGGTAGACCATACAAGGGCGGTAAATACGCAATCGGTAGTGAAATTAGACCGGTACATGCACCATTATTCATGGGTGAGGCGTGATATTACATTAAAAGCCCGTAATTCATCAGCCAGGCATCTAAGCCAACACTTGGAAGATTACGAGAACGCAAAGGCAGGAATGTATATCGGTTGCTATGCTCAGAAATTAATCGAAGTTTCTAATGATCTACATATTCCAACCTTTTAGCTTAGACAAAAACACCCACGGGGATACGTTAAACGCCCATTGTGAGATCGTTCCTAATGACGATGATTGGATTTTATTGCTAGATTATGACGCGATGATCCTCAGCACAAAGACTTACAGCGTCATCCACAAAGCCATAGAAAACAATCCTGAGGCCAAAATATTTGGGGCCATGACTAACCGCATCGGCCTACATTCCCACCTATTAGGAAAGAACCCGGACCCTAACGATGAGATAAAACGCCATATCGCAATGGCTGAGAAGTTAGCCGATCAGTTCCCAAATGGGGAATGCAAACTTGCTACTCAATGCCCGGGATTCTTTATGCTATTCAGAAAAGCCTATTGGAAAGAGGTTGGAGGCTTTCAGAAACCTTTAATTAACGAACATGGTTTACTATTTGATTTGGCATTTAGCCGTCACGCAAAGGATGGCAATAGTGCAAGAATCATAAAAGGTGCGTATATTTGGCATAGTTACAGGATTATGAAGGGGCAAAATTGGGCAAATAAAGATCATTTGAGATGAATTTAAGTACAGGCGGACTATTACCGGGACAAATTTACTTAGTTGAATTTGCAAATTATACAAAGATTACATACTCAAAAGAAGTAGCTAAAGGCCCATTTCATACCTATTTTTTAAATAATTTGAAGTGCTTAGGAACTTTTGATTTATGCCTTAACTAAACAGCGATTATACAGCGATGCCAAATCCTGAAAACATAGAACCGCATAAGTTCCAAGAAGGACAGTCAGGCAACCCAAAAGGAAGGCCCAAGGGGGCGCGTTCTATGACTACCATTTTGCGGGAAATGCTTGAAACCGAAATAGAAACAGACGTTGACGGTGAAAAGGTTAAGATGCAGTTTCAGGATGCCATTATCCGAAAGCTATTGCAAAAGGCCAGCAAAGGAGAAATAAAAGCCATTACAGAGATATTTGACCGGATTGAAGGTAAGGCCAAACAGGAACTTTCTATGAATGTAGAACAAACCAAAAAGGATATAAACGCTTTATTCCCACCACATGAGGAGGGTAATCAATCCTAATTTTGAATTCCTCCGCAGAAACTTCACAAAAAAAAGAGGGGTAATATTATCCGGATCATCGCGATCCGGTAAGACATGGAGCTCCGTGGACTTCATTATCTGGCTTTGTACGGTTGAATCAGGGATTACGATAAACATAGTCAAAGAGACTTACAACTCTTTTAAAACCACGCTTTACGATGATTTTAACAGGCGTTTGCCGGACTTCGGTATACCTTCACCATTCAGCCAAAGGCAGGAAGTAAACCAATTCAGGCTGTTAGGCAATAAGATAAACCTAATGGGGGCAGATAACCCTTCAAAGTTTCACGGGGCCAGCTGTGATTATTTCTACATCAACGAGGCTTTAGACGTTCAGCAGGATGTATTCGATCAGCTTGAAATGCGGTGTCGTAAGTTCTGGTGGATGGACTTCAACCCCAAATTTACAGACCATTGGATATATGACAAGATTCAGAGCCGGGATGATGTGGGCTATCTGTCTACTACCTTTAATGATAATCCTAATATCTCAGAAGCTGAAAGGCGCAAGATATTAAGCTACGAACCCACCGAGGATAATATCCGGCAAGGTACTGCAGACGATTATATGTGGAACGTGTACGGGTTGGGTTTGAGGTCCGCTCCTGAGGGGTTGATATTCCAGCACGTTACCTGGATAGATAAGTTTCCTGAAAACATTGAAAAGATTTACCACGGCTGCGATTTTGGATACACTCAGGACCCTACCGCATTGGTCAAATTAGGGGTAGATGGGGAAAACCTTTATCTGCAAAAGCTTTTCTATAAACCCACTGCATCGAGTAACGAACTGATCCCGGTCATCCGGCAGATGGTGCCAGACCAAAACGTATGGGCAGACAGTTCCGACCCGGGTATGATTTCAGACCTACGCAGGGCAGGGCTAAAGGTATTCGCGGTGAATAAGTTTGCCGGGTCAATAAACTACGGTATCAGTCTACTAAAGAAATACAAGATTCATTTAGTGGATTGTCCGGAATGGCGCAAGGAACAGGCTTCATACCGGTGGAGGGAGATACGGGGAATCAAATTAGACGAGCCTATTGATGAATCTAATCACCTTTGGGATGCTGCCCGTTATGCCGCTATAAGTAACCTTAGACTAAAATAAATAGCATCAACTAATTGTATTAGTAAAAACTTTTATTAGTATATTTGCGTAACCGAATAAACGTTTAACCGAATATGCGTTGAGTTGGATTACTAACGTAATATCGAACATGTGGAGGCCCAAGCGGTTTGGGTCTACTACCTTTTACCCTATTGTAAGCCCTGACACGTTCGGGGAAATCAAATATCTAGACTATTTTAATTCAATCCCGGAACTTAATGCGGTTATCAATTTAAAGGCCCGTTGCTTTGCTAATGGCCGTTTAAAGACGGTAAACGAAAAAGGTGAGGAAGTTGATCTATTGCCTGAGGTTCTTAAAAAACCTAACTACTTCCAGGATCAGAAAGAGTTCATGCGCCAAAGTAAACTGTATCATGAGATTTACGGTAATGAATATGTTTACTCACTTTTCCCGGTAGGTTTCACATGGAAGAATTCTAAGGCGTTATTCTCTTTACCTCCTAACCTTATCACAAAGGAATATACCAACAATCAACCATTCTGGGTATGGCCACAGGAACCGGATGGCATTACTTACACCTATGAAATGGACGGTACAAACTATTCAATAGATGCTGCCCAAATCCTTCACATGAACGATAACAACGTAACGGTGAAGGAGGCCAACGGTAAGAACGTGCTTAACGGTAAAACTAAGTTAAAAGGACTTAGGGCTGCTTTGAAGAATATCAAGATGGCCTATGAGTCCAGAGGAGTTATCTTAAAATACCGGGGGGCGTTAGGCATCCTATCTAACCAAAGCACGGACGGGGTAGGGGCCGGCCTCCCACTTGAAGAGAAAGAAATTAAAGATATTCAGGAAAAGTATTCACAGTACGGAGGATTAGAGGGGCAGTTTCAGGCTATCATAACAAGTGCCAATTTACGCTGGCAGCAAATGAGCGTGAACCCGGATAAGCTGGGGTTATTTCAGGAAACAGAAGAGGACTTCAATAAGATACTAGACGCTTTCGGGGTGCCTTCTGAAATGTTTACCAGACAGAAAGGGGCCACGTTTGAGAATCAGAACCAGGCAAGGAAATCAATATACGAAAACACTATCATCCCGGAATCTGCTGAGTGGTGCATGGGATTGAATACTAAGTTCTTCCCTGAAGGTAAAATTAAGATAGTATTGGACTATTCACATCTTCCTGTATTTCAGGAGGATATTAAACACAGAAGCGAAACAATTAACACAATGGTTAACTACTTATCCCGATTAAGACAGGACCAACAGATAACGGATGAGGAGTATAGGGAGGAACTATTTAAGATGGGCGTGGGTGATGGTAAGCCAATTAAAAAGGAGACGGCAACAGTAATGCCGTAATATAATGCTGGTGTCTAAAGGTTCAGTTAAAACAGAGTTACCAAAGTTAACCGAGGAAGAAATTAAGAAGTTGAAAGAGGTGAAAGACAAAACGATTAAGGATCACAAAATTATTTTGAAATGATACAGTATCCCGACTTTGCAGACAAACGCCAACTAGTAGACTGGCTTATCAGTAATAAGTCGGTATTGCTGGCACAAAAGAAAAGCGCAATTAAACACGCTGACTCGATTAGCTATTACCCTCAGATTGTAAATGAGAAAGGCGAGATAAGCAAAGCGGAGGGCATTAGTCAGGATGCTACCAAGCTAAAGGTAAGGTCCATAATCAATACTACTAACCTTTTTGATTCTCACGGTGATGTGCATATTGATCAGCTATGGAATAAGTCACTTAAGGAAACAAAAGGGCTTTATCTGGTCAATCAGCACAATTTCACATTTGAGGGTATCATATCTGACAACGTGAAAGCATTTGCTAAGCAGATGACCTGGCACGAACTAGGGCTAAACTTTGAAGGCGGCACACAGGCTTTAGTATTTGATTCAGTAATAGACAAAGCCGAAAGCCCTGAAATGTTTGATCGCTATTCAAAAGGCAAGGTAAAAAACCATAGTGTAGGGATGCAATATGTCAAGGTTGATTTAGCCGTTAACGATGACAGATACGAGAAAGAGTTCAAAGTATGGGAAAAGTATTTTGACAGGATTGCCAATAAAGAGGACGTTTTGGATAAAGGATTCTTTTGGGCAGTAACAGAAGCGAAAGTAATTGAAGGAAGTGCGGTGGTGAGAGGTTCGAACTATGCCACCCCTACCCAGTCGATAACAGAAACCAAAGATGAGCCGGTTGATACCACTCAGGCAGGAGCCGCAAAAAGCACTCCGAAGTTGGACGTAGTGAGTTTAGTGAAAGAGTTTTATCAACCAAAAATTTAAATCAAATGGAAGCAACAGAATTGAAAGGAATTTTAGAACAAGTTGGCAAGGCCAACGGAGAGGCTATCAAAGAAGCCGTTCGTAATGAAGTACAAGCCGCAACACAGGGGCTAATGACTGCTGACATACTAGCGCAGAAACTTGAAGCTGCCGGCATCAAAGCTGACACCATCAAGACCCTGACCGATGCAGTAGAGAAGCAGGGAACCGAAATGCGCAAGCTATTCGAAGGTCCTAAGTCTAACAAGACAATGGAAGAAGTGATCGAAGAGAAAGCTGAGGATATTGCCAAACTTGCCAAAGGTGGACAGAATGTAAAGATTACTCTACCTTCTACCCGCAAGACTGAGGTGACCCGTGCCGGTGTGCAGTCTACTACGATGGCCATGAGATTGGCAGAGGTAGGACAGACCCCTTACCTTGGAACTGTGATGAGTGGCCTGTTTACTCACGCATCTGTTAGCCCTTCATCTAACGGGGTGATCCGTTACTATGATCAGAACACGGTAACACGTAACGCAGCTTTCACGGCTGAGAGTGCGGTGAAGCCTGAGTCTGCCATCAACTGGGTAGAGCGTACCTTGCTGATTGAAAAATTAGCTG
>JACCDR011039562.1_pt1 | contig 15002 bp, 13 predicted proteins | sample 7446431 | NCBI WGS metagenome assembly JACCDR01 (sample SAMN15323443, study PRJNA562643) | freshwater metagenome | isolation source: river surface water | place: USA:Blue River Watershed | collected 2017-08-17 | reverse complement strand
TGTTCGTTGCCAAACCGAAGCCAATCAAAGCCTTTTTCTTTTGTCCGAGTGATAATTCTGTAAACTTCTCATCGTCAGAGATTTTAAATTCTTCGAGATATTCCATAAACTGTTTCAAAGAAAAGTTCGGATAAAACGGCGAGTATGTCTTTACAAAATCCTTAATCTTTACGGCTGGCGTGTAAAATTCTTCGGGTAGAAAATACATTTCTTGCAAAAAACTTGGTAGGCGGTCTTGGGCATTGTAACCATTCACAGTACAACTGCCTTCGCTTGGGAAAAGTAAACCAGCCATATTTCTCAATAAAGAAGATTTCCCTGCTCCGTTTTTTCCTAATAGTCCATATACATTACCATTAGAAAGATTGAGGTTTAAATGTTTAAATATCTGTTTCCTTTTTCCGTAGCTAAACGATAGGTCTTTTATTTTTATCATTACTGTATTAGTTTAATAGTACACTACAAATATAGAACAATGTTTTGTCAAAAAACAAACGTTGAGCTAAGGAAAAGGAGGAATGGTTTTAAAAGTGGATGGATGGAAACTAGATAATAAAGCTACGCAAGTTCAAAGAGCATTATACAATAAATTTGTAAATGTAGTGTTATGATAGAAAATCTCTTCACATCTTAATAAATGAGCGTATAAAAACTAAAAATCAAGCGATGAACAATTCAAACACTTATGTAAAAAAGACTTTGACAATCGTAGTTAAAGCAATTGCAGGTATTGTAGGTTTGGTTTTATGCTACCTGTTGATGGCGTTTGGTTTATCTAGCATCACCGTTGACCGAGAATCCAACACAATAGAAGAGGTCAGTATTTATATACTTACCAATGGCGTTCATACAGATTTGGTTATGCCAATAAAATCGGATGTATATGATTGGAGTAATGAGGTAAAATTTGCCCATACGGCTTCCAAAGATACGAACTTTCACTACTTAGCTATGGGTTGGGGGGATAAAGGCTTTTATTTAGAAACGCCCGAATGGAAAGATTTAAGGGCATCTGTGGCATTGAAAGCGGCTTTTGCTTTAAGTAGTACAGCTATTCATACCACTTTTTATAAAAGAATGGTTGTGGGAAAAGACTGTAAAAAAATAAACCTAAGCAAAGAACAATATAAACGATTGATAGCCTACATAAATGCCAGTTTTCAAAAAGACCAGAATGGACATTTCATCAAGATTGCTACCAATGCGGTTTATGGAAAAAACGATACTTTTTATGAAGCCAATGGCCATTATAGCCTATTTCACACGTGCAATACCTGGGCAAATAATGGATTAAAGCAAAGTGGACAAAAATGTTGCTTATGGACACCTTTTGACACAGGAATATTTCGTAAATATGAGTAAATAGTGATTGGTAAATGGTGATTTGTGTTTATAACCCTTTGCCGTTTCAAGCAACCCACAAAAACAATTTTTGCACAAAAGTCAAACAATAGATAGCTTCCACTCATGGCATGACTGCTCATGACTTGTTGATAACCGCACCATTTGATAAGTCATGCCATGCGTATCTTAGAACGCCCAATAAAAAGCAGTCTCCTACTGCGAACCTTCCTGCGAGTGGCATCCCCCTCTATTTCTCCGTTTTTTTGGAAGCCACCATACTGGCGGTGATTTCGTTCAATACCCGTATTTTCTCCTGAAAATCGCCTACAATTGATTTCCTGATTTCACGCAAATTATCAAGCAATTGTTGAATATTATCGGGGATGAGTTCGTCTAAAAATTCACGCATCCGCTTCGCCATTGTTGGCGATTTGCCATTGGTCGAAATGGCTATTTTCAAATCTCCTTTTTGTACAATCGACCCCAAATAAAAATCGCAAAGATGAGGCGTATCGGCTACGTTGCAAAGCAAATGCCTTTTGCTGGCTTCGGCTTTGATGTCGGCGTGTAAAGCAGGATTGTCGGTAGCCAAAATCACCAAATCACGTTGGTCGAGGTCGGTCAACTCAAAGCCTCTTTCTATGAGTTGCACTTGTGGGTAGGCTTTGGCAAAAGTTCGGAGTGGCTCATAAATAATCGTTCCGACTACCGTGATGCGTGCCTGCGGACTATTTTGAAGCATAGCCGAAAGTTTTTCTAGCCCGACGTTGCCACCACCAACCAGTAGCACGTTTAACACATCAAGCTTGAGAAAGATAGGAAATAGCGTATTGCGGGAAGTATTTTCTTGCACGATTGTTACGTTTTTTGCACGAAGTTCTTCATTTTTACGGAAAAAAAATAGTTGACTTAAACAAAAAACCTTGTCGAGAATCCCGACAAGGTTTATGTAATCAAGCATTTATATAAAACAATATCCTTTATTCTTATGTATCAATACAAAATTATGAATGATGAACTGTGAGTTATGTTTTTTATTTTCAATAACTTACGTTTTTTATATGTAAAAATAGTAATGACTCCTTATTCAAAATATTAAACTCAAAACTCATAATTCAGCACTCATACGTATTAATGAAAGCTCTTGTAATGAATATTTTTGAGTGATTACTTTCTAAAAAAACGTAGCCGATTTTCCTTAGAATACCTATTTTTGATAAAAATGTTTACAAAAAATATTAGATAAGTAATATTATTTCAAATATACAAAACAAATTGAGATTTTGTATAGTTGTCGAAAAGTTTTCAATATTTTACCTAATAAATCCTTTTGGATGGAGCATTAGCCCGATTACACAAATCAAACAAACACATGAAACAAATTTCACTCCTCGCACTTTTTTTGAGTTTTACGATGCCTGTATTGGCACAATGGCAAACGCAGTTTAACGACCCCCACATCAGTTTTAGAGGCTTGTGCGTAGTTTCTGAAAAAATAGCGTGGGCAAGTGGCTCGAAAGGAAGCGTTTTGCGTACAACCGATGGCACAACGTGGGAACAACTGCCTGTAACAAATGCTGAAAAGCTCGATTTTAGAGATATTCATGCTTTTAATGCCCAAGAAGCGGTTGTCGTAAGTGCAGGCGAAGCAACGGCAGGAGCAGCGAAAGTTTTTAAAACGAACGATGGCGGTAAAACTTGGCGCTTGGTTTTTGAAACTACACAAAAGGGTGTGTTTCTCGATGGTGTTGATTTTTGGAATAAAAAAGAGGGCATTATTTTCTCCGACCCAGTAGAAGGGCGTTGGTTTTTGCTCCAAACCCACGACGGAGGCAATACATGGGAAACGCTCATCCCCGAAACGCTTCCCCTTTGCGAAAACAACGAAGCTGCCTTTGCGGCTTCGGGTACAAGTTTGGTGTTAGCTCCTAAAGGAAAAGCCTTTATTTGTACAGGAGGAAGTACTTACGCCCGCATTTTTACCAGTACTGATTACGGAAAAAACTGGACGGTGAGTACTACGGCGATTGCTGCCAATGCTTCGACAGGCTTGTTTGGAATGCACTTTTGGGATGCCAAGCATGGCTTTGCTGTAGGAGGCGATTATAAGCAAGTAAATTTGGCAATGCCACACACACTTTACACCCAAGATGGAGGTAAAACATGGCAAGAAGTAAGCCAGACCAATCCAGCGGGCTTAAAAGAAGGCGTTGCTTTATGGCAAAAACGAATACTCGTCGCTGTTGGGCCTTCGGGAACAAGCAAATCAAGCGATTGGGGACAAACTTGGCAAGCGATAGATTCGTCGGCATTTCATGCCGTTGGTAGCAAAGGCAATAGCGTTTGGGCAGTTGGCAAAGGCATCATCGCTCGTTTGCAAAGCGAGTAAATAAATTGATTATCTGGTGTTTGATGGAAAGAAAAGGGCATTGAAAAGCCCTTCTCTCACCACCGTTTGAAGCAATAAGAGAAGGGCTTTTTCATGGAGAAAATATTATACTAAAAGTCAAATACTAGGCTAATACATCCACCTGCTCATCGAACGTAGCCAATGTTTCTGCGGTTATTTCTTGAACATTGTTCATTAATTGTCCCGTAAAATGAAGAGTAATGGCAGTTGCTTTTGCCCTAGTTTCTTCAATCAATGGATGAATGACACCATCTAGTCCTTTTACTATGTCTTCGGCAAATTCTTTGAAAAGCAAATTGACTGGCAACTGATAATAGCTTGCGGTTGTGGCGGTTTCGCCCGAAACAAAGATAAGATGTACGGCAACGTCGGCACTTGAAGCCAATGACCCATACACTTTTTTGGCTTGCAAAAACGACTCTTCTCTGGCTTCGGCACTAAAGCCCCCAAACACCAATGCCACTTGCTTGCGTTGCGATAGCCCTGCTATGCGTTGGGCTATGGCTTTGTCTAACACTTGAAGTAACTGCTGAAATTTGATGGTGTTTTTGCCTGTACGAATGCGTTCTCGAATCGACTGACGAATAAAATAAGTAATGGCATCAGTCACGTTAAGACCAATTTCTGCCATTTGTTTGAAAATCAAAGACGTTGGCGACATCCCCGGAATCGTATTGGGGTCGTGGAGTAGCACGTTGCCTTCGGGTGTAAGAAAACCGTCGATACGGGTACAAACCCCAAATTTGAGTGCATCGAATGCTTTCTTTACATCGGCTTGTACTTTTTGTAAATTCTCTAAACTGGTCAAAATCGGAATACGCTTGCGTGTAGCCGACGATTGGTATTTTGCCTTAAAATCAAATACTTCTACGGCTGCAATGATTTCGGTTGGAGGTAACGCAACAGATTCGCAGTCGGGCGTTTGGATTACCCCACAGCTAAATTCTTGTCCTTTGACAAAACTTTCAAACAGCACAGCATCTTCGGCATTGCTCGACACCAACACTGCATTTGCCTCCGATTGAGCAAAATGAGCGTTGAGTTTTGCTAATAAAGTGGCTGGATGATAAATCAATTCTTCGCCTAGAGCCACTGGAAAGCCAGTGCCTTCGTCGAGGTTTGCCATGCGTTGTACATAGGCGGTTTTATCGCTCGTTTCCCACTCATTTTTACTTACCTCACGAATAAAAAAACATTGTTTGACGGCTTTTTCAAAGGCTTCTACCGTATCTTGTTTCACAAAAGCCACCCCAATAGAAGAACCTTGGTGCGGTGCTTTTACCACGAAAGGAAGTCCGACTTGTCCTTTGATATGCTCAAAAACCACAGCTTTATCTTGGCTGTCAAATTGCTCACGAGTGAGTGTTGCAGTCTTTTTGTCGAGGCCTACAGCCAAGCGAATCAAGTCGTTTTGAGCAATTTTATCAATTCCAATAGAAGACCCCATCACACTTGGCCCAGAATACGGAATACCGTACCATTCGAGTAAGCCCTGAATACTGCCGTCTTCGCAAGCAGGCCCGTGCATGGCGATAAAAGCAAAATCAAAATACTGCTTAAATTGCTCTGGCGTGATAAGTTGCCCTACTTCGGCAATCATCTTTGTTTTTTCTTCTATCGACAACTCCCCCAATGATTCTACATATATTTGATATTCACCTTGATAAGATTTTGGAGGATAAAAATCTCTAATCGAAGCAGAATAAACCAACGATTCATGAAGAATGATAAAGTTTCCTAGGCTGTCCACAAAAATAGGAACAGGCGTAAAAAGAGCCTTATCAATGTTTTCCATTGCTGTTTTGCCTCCAGCAAAGCTAATTTCACGTTCACGAGCAGGACCGCCAAAGAAAATACCTATTTTCATTACAAAAAGCCCGATTTGGTATATCGGGAAAAACGTTAAGGTTTACTGATATGTATTGAATACGCCAACCATTATTGCGTAAGTGGTGAATCAAAATGCACAATTCAGCATTGATACTCAAGTGCTATGGTCGTGTTTTATTTATTTTTTAATTTAAAAATCCAATCTAATAAAGCTAGAGCTTCTTGGTTTTGGGTTTTACTTTTGACAAACGACTCAATGTAAGTAGCGTCTTGTTTGTTGATATCCGATATACCTTTGCAGAACGAGTTTATCAGTTGAGCAGCTTCCAGTTCGTGTCCTGTTCTGAACATCACCGCCGATTCAATCCAAACCAATCGGGCTTGAATAGATTTTTCTGGAATCCCAATTTTACGCAAATTTTGTCGCATTTGTTGGAATTTTTCTAAAGAAAAACCTGGACTTCTGCTACTAAATAAGCTATACATCATGATATTTTCGGCAGCACTATTGACCGCCTCCGAGCCGTATTTTTGCTGATAGGTAACGAGGTTTTTCATTAAATGTAAAAACAAAGGATTGTCGTCGTCCATGATAACTTTTTGCAACAGCACAAAATTAATCGCTTCGTTGTAGCGTTCGGGTGTGAGGAGTGAAACGTAGCGATTCATGGCGGCCATATTATTGACTGTATCGCAAATCATGCGACAAGTATAGGCATATTCAATCAAGAAATTAGGGTCTTGTTCGCCAGCCTGAAAGTGTTTTTTCCAAGCCGCCGATTGCTGTTGAGGGTCTAAAGCCTTGCGTCCCATTGCCAGCAAATATGCTTGGTTGTTTTGCTCATCGCCAGCCGTTTGGATATGCAACAAGTTTTCGTTTTTATCCCAAAAAGTCATCAAAGGCGTAGAAACCACATAAATATTGTGTTTTTCTCTGAACTTCATTCCTTCTGGAGAATTTACTTCGAGTTGATAATTGACAAAATTTTTGTCGTAAAAATCGCCAATAGCGGCATTGGCATCGAAAGTTTTTTTGAAGTTTTCGCAGTGATGGCAGCCAATGGCATAAATCTCGACAAAGAGCGGTTTGTTTTGCTTTTGGGCAAAAGCAAAAGCCTCTTTCAGCGAACCTTTAAAAAAGTGAATCCCTTGAGGCGTTGTTTTTTGTTGGGCAATAAGCGGCAAGCATATACCTAGTAGGAGCAGCGAGGCAAGTATTTTTTTCATAGAACAAACCATGAGGAGAATTGTGAATATGCGTTAGGAGTATGTCGAAGTATTCATTTGCATGAGCGACCTCTTCGCTCATGCAAAGCATTTACATATTGACAGCTATAACCTTGGTTATCTCAGGAACTTCCCTTCGGATGGTTTCTTCGATGCCTGCCTTGAAAGTCATGGCCGACATCGCACAAGAGCTACAAGCACCTACAAATTGTAGGCGTAATTCGAGGGCAGGGGTAATTTCGAGAATTTCTACATTTCCTCCATCGGCCTCAAGGTATGGGCGAATCTTGTCTAAGGCAAGTTCTATTTTCTTTGATAACGAAGGGTCTAGCGTTGTTTCCATGAATAGATTTTTAGACGAATGTACAAAAATTACACTTTTAATGCTACTGGTACGGTTTTTTCTAAACTTGCATTCCGAATGGCTACTTGTTGGGCTAAATTGTGAGCGGCATCTCTAAAAGCATTCGCTACTAAGCCTTCTTGCATCACAATGGGCTGGCCTTCGTCGCCTGCTTCTCTGATGCCTTGCACTAGAGGAATGCAGCCTAAGAGTTGTGTTTCATACTTTTCGGCCAATTGTTTTCCTCCGTCTTTTCCAAAAATATAATATTTGTTTTCAGGAAGTTCGGCTGGCGTAAAATAAGCCATATTTTCTACCACACCTAGTACAGGTACATTGATTTGTGCTTGGCGGAAAAACATCAAACCTTTGGTGGCATCGGCCAAAGCCACTTTTTGAGGAGTCGTAACAATCACAGCCCCCGTCACTGGCACTAACTGTACTAACGATAAATGTATATCGGAAGTACCAGGCGGTAAGTCGATAAGTAAATAATCGAGCTCGCCCCAGTGCGTATCGCCAAAAAACTGGCGAAGAGCCTGCGTTGCCATAGGCCCACGCCAAGGCACAGGGTTGTCGGATGGGGCTAAAAAGCCCATCGAAATCATTTTGATGCCATATTGTAAAATCGGCTGAATCATGTTGCGGCCGTCCACTTGCTGTACCAAGGGTTGTAAGCCTTCGGCCCCAAACATCACAGGGATAGAAGGCCCTGAAATATCGGCATCTAAAATTCCTACTTTTGCTCCTGATTGTTTCAATGCCATTGCCAAGTTTGCCGTAACGGTCGATTTCCCAACGCCTCCTTTGCCCGATGCAATCGCAATGATATTTTTTACCTGTGGCAATACCGTACTATTCCCAAAACGAGTGGTAGTTACGTCGGCGGTCATGTCTATTACTACACGCAAATCGGCATCGACGTACTGATGAATTGCCGCTTCGCAATCTTTCCGAATTTTCTCTTTCAACGGACACGCAGGCGTAGTAAGTACCACTGTAAAACGTACTTCGCCAACACCCAATACAATATCTTTAATCATATTGAGGGATACTAAGTCCTTCTTTAAGTCTGGTTCTTGTACCCTCGACAACGCCTGAATAATGTCTTCTTTGTTAATTCTTAAATCGCCCATTGTATCAAAAGTGATAACAGCAAAAGCCAAAGCTTATGCGTTTTGTGCTTGGAGTTAGTAATAATTTTTTTCGATACTAAAATAACTACAAAGATAGGCTGTAAGTTTCTTTATGCAGAAAGAACAAGGCAGTTATTTACAGGAAAAGCCTTACGAGAGGACGTAAAATTTACAAAGGACTCACCAATGGAGAGTCCTTTGAAGGGAAAATAGGGATAGACTATCAACTAAAATGCTTTTGGGCGTACTCGTACCAAATATTATTTGGAGTTCAAATTTTATCATTATTCGAGGAAAGCAAAAATTAATTACACAGACAGGCAAATAAATAGGGCAAACTCCTTGCTTTTCATTACGAAACTATTTTATTTCGACAATAATCCTGTATATTAATTATTGATAAAAGGTAATTTTATTAAAATAGTATTGCCAACAGTTCATAAGTAAACATAGAAAACATATATTTTAACTCTATCAATTTGAAGAATACCACTAGGCTACATGGTGCATATAAAACAGCATGAATTTGTGCCGTCTGTTTGGAGCTATATAGCTATATGCCTGCTCTATCTTATGGGCGATGCCGTTGTATGTTATGATGTATTGGATTTGCCCCCTTCTACCAACATCAACGGACAACTTTTATGGGGAAGTGTATATAGGATAAGTACGTTTGCCCTTATCATCCGATACGGCTTTGTACGGCCATTTACACAGCATACACCTATCAAATATGGCATTTATTGGTGCCTGTTATTGGCTGTTATTTTGTTGCTGAGTGCAGCATTGCCACTTATGTTGGGTAAGTATTTTTTCCCCGATATACTCTGGGTAAAGCACCCGTGGTGGTTTATACTGAGTACCTATACGGGACTTGCTTTTTGGTGGCTTTCAGCGGCTTATCACCGAAAGGTGTATCGTGAAATGTTACAAAAAAGAGAAATGCAATTGCACGAAGAAATTTATAGAGATGTACATAAACAAGCGGAGTTGTTACGTTTGAAATACCAAATCAATCCGCATTTCTTTTATAATACACTCAACTTTTTTTATGCTAAATCGGCTTTGTATTCCGAAAATTTGGCAAGAGGCATCATGCTTCTTTCCGAAATTATGCGTTATGCCAGTAAAGATGACGACAGCGAAGGAAAGGTGTATTTGACCAAAGAAGTAGCTCAAATGCAGAATTATATAGAATTATGCCAATTGCGTTATGACAACCAACTACACGTAAAGCTCGACATTAGAGGAAATCTCGAATATCGTAGAATTATGCCTCTTCTCTTGCTTACCTTTGTAGAAAATGCCTTCAAATTTGGCGACCTTACGCAGGCGGCATTCCCTTTATTGATAGAACTTTCCATCAAAGAAAACGAGTTGATATTTAGTACACGCAATAAAAAAAGTGCCAGCAGTATCAACCGCATCGGCGGTATTGGCATCATTAATACCCGACAACGCCTACAATTGGTGTACCCCAACCGCCACAGGTTAGTGACCCAAGACGAAGGCGATTTTTTTAGTGTAACATTGCACTTAACCCTATAATATTTTGATTTATGTTAAACTGTATTATTGTCGATGACGAGCAAGCGGCAATTGATGTAATTAGCAATTACGTTCGTAAAATTCCATCGTTGCAGCTCGTGCGTACTTTTCGCAATCCTTTAGAAGCCTTACATTATATTAAAAATGACCCTATTGACTTGGCTTTTGTGGACATCCGAATGCCCGAATTGTCGGGCTTAGAACTCATGAAGCTGGCTGGCGATGCTTGTCAATTTATTGTCACCTCTGCTTATGAAGAATACGCCCTCGAAGGCTATCAATACAACAATATCGACTATCTCGTAAAGCCTGTGTCGTTCGAGCGTTTTGTGCGTGCCGTGCAAAAAGCCAAAAAAATCCAACAACCCGACACCAACGAAAGAAGCGGTTTTGACGATTATGTGTTTATCAAAACCGAAAGCCGGATTCAAAAAGTAGCCCTCAACGATATTCTATTTGCCGAAGGACTAGGCAATTACATCACTTTGCACACAACCAAAGGGAAATTTGTAGCCTTACTCAATGTGAAAGATTTGGAAGAAGCTTTGCCCACCGATTTGTTTTTGCGGGTTCATCGCTCCTATATTATTTCGTTAAATAAAATAGATTTTGTAGAAGGAAATCAAATATTTCTCGATAAAGAAACGTCGATTCCGCTAGGCGATACTTATAAACATCAACTTTGGACAGCCCTAGACAAGAAAATTATTACGGGAAGAAAATAAATCATAATTCTTTCCGAACTTTGTAGGCAATTATAGCAAACTAGCGACTACCCACCGTAGCCGCTAGTTTGCTGTAAAGTGTCGATACAAGCGTAAAGCTTGCTTACACTTCGCAACTTTTTACTAATTACTTTATTCATGACATCCTTTCAGCGACCGTACATTGTAGGCATCACAGGAGGCAGTGCTTCTGGTAAAACACTTTTTCTCAAAAAACTACTAGAAGCCTTTCCCGAAAATGAGATTTGTCTAATTTCGCAAGACCACTATTATCGCCCAAGAGAGCTACAGCAAAAAGATGCCAACGGCGTAGAAAATTTCGATTTGCCCGAATCTATCGACGACAAAGCCTTTGCCCATGACGTTGAATTACTGAAAAAAGGGGATGTGGTGTATAAGCAAGAATATACCTTCAACAACAAAGCCATAAAGCCTCAAACGCTCTGTTTTCGTCCTGCTCCTATTGTGGTAGTAGAAGGAATCTTCGTTTTTCATTATCCAGCAGTTGCCAATCAATTAGACTTAAAGGTATTTATTGATGCCCAAAATAAAATCAAGCTCAATCGCCGCATCAAGCGAGATGCCGAAGAGCGAGGCTACGATTTAATGGACGTAATGTATCGTTGGAAGCACCACGTTTCGCCAACCTATAAGCAATTTATCAAACCCTATCGTAAAATTGCCGATGTGGTTATTCCGAATAATCACGGTTTCGACAAAGGATTAGAAGTATTGATTGCTTTTTTACAACAAAAAATCCGAGGGTAAGTCCCCCTTTCTGGCTAAAAAATGAGGTACAAGAAAGAAGTAAAATAGTACTATTCGGTGAAAGTATTAGTATTTTCTATAAAATGCTAATACTTTTCAGAGAATACCCGTAATTTCAGGCATTAATTCTGAAACAAATGCCATTACTTAAAAACGCTGAGTATCAGCCACCTTTCTGGTTGCCTAATGGTCATTTTCAAACCATTTATCCCGCACTATTTCGCCAAGTCCCAACAGTGCCTTATCAACGTGTGCGTTTGCACACGCCCGACGATGATTTTTTGGACCTTGATTGGGCTAAAATTCCCCCTCGGCACATAACGCAGGCCAATCCGTTGGTTATTCTGTCGCATGGCTTAGAGGGCGATTCGTCGAGGCAATACATCACAGGCATGGTGCGGTTGTTTAATACAGAAGGATACGATTGTTTGGCCTGGAATTATAGAAGCTGCTCAGGCGAACTCAACAAGCAATTACGCTTTTATCACAGCGGTGCAACCGACGATTTAGACCTCGTGGTACGTTATGCTTCGCAGGATTATACCCATATTTATCTGATAGGCTTTAGTTTAGGAGGAAACCTTACACTCAAGTATTTAGGGGAAAAAGGCGAAAAACTCAGCCCCGAAATCAAAAAGGCTGTAACATTTTCTGTACCTTTGCACCTTTCTAGCAGCAGTCACCGAATGGAAAGCTGGGAAGATTGGGTTTATACCAAACGATTCAATCGCTCGTTGCTGGCAAAAGTCAAGGCGAAAGCCCTTTATTTTCCTGAAAATATTGCCGTCGAAAATATCAAAAAAGTACAAACTTTACGAGATTTCGACAATTATTACACTTCACAACTCCACGGATTTAAAGATGCAGAAGACTATTATGCCCATAATAGTTCGCTGTTTTATTTGGACAACATCCAAATTCCTACGTTAATAATCAACGCTCAAAATGACCCTTTTTTATCAAAAGAATGTTATCCTTTTGATTTAGCTAAAAAATTGCCACAGGTGTATTTGCTAACGCCTGCACAAGGAGGGCATTGTGGTTTTTGGCAGTACCGTTACGAAGGTGTGCTATGGTCGGAGTACGAAGCGTTGGCGTGGGTAGCCGATTAAAGCTAATAAATTGAATGAGTTTTATTGTTAAAAACACAAAAAAATGACAGGAATTCAATTGATTACACAAGACGACAAATATATGATTTCGATAGACAAATCAATATTTGACAAAGAATGGCTGATGCGATTTCTTGAAAATCTGAGGATTGAAGAACTCGCCCATACACTTGACTTTGATGAAAATATAGAAGACATCGGTGAAGAAATTAAAGCTACTTGGTGGGCTAAAAACAAAACCCGTTTGATTCATGAGTAAGCATATTGTGATTGATACCAATATTGTTTTTAAAGCACTTCGATTGAAAAACTCTTTTATTCGAGAAGTCTTAAACCAAAGCAAATACCATTTTTATGCCCCTAAATTTCTCTTAGTAGAAATTTTTAAGCACAAAGAAAAATTGCTCAAAAACAATACGCAGCTTGAAGACGAATTTTATGAGTATTTAAACTTGCTTCTACAAAAAATCACCTTTGTCAATGAAGACTTAATTTCAATTGGAAATTACATGGAAGCCTATCGCCTTTGTAAGGACATTGACGAAAAAGATACGCCATTTATTGCTTTGGCATTGGAACTAGGATGTGATTTATGGACATTCGACCAGCCCATCAAATCGGGATTAAAAAATAAAGGATTTCATTCGTTTTTTGAAGTATAGCCACTAACCTTACTTCTAAAAATGATTTTATATATCAAAGATTACAGCATATAAATGTTAACGAACAAAGCTCAAAAAATAAACTACGTCATTGATTTTGACAGTACCTTCACAAAAGTGGAAGGTTTAGACGAACTAGCTGCAATAGCACTGAGTGGCCACAAAGACCAACAAAAAATTGTAGGCGAAATCAAGGCTATTACCGACAAAGGTATGGCTGGCGAAATTGGTTTTGCGGAATCGTTGAAAGCAAGAGTCAATCTTTTGCCTGCCAACCGTGAACACGTGGATGCCTTAATTGAATTTTTGAAAGGCAAAATCTCCGATTCGTTCGCTCGCAACGAAGCGTTTATTCATGAAAATGCGGCGAATATTTATATCGTTTCGTCTGGTTTCAAAGATTTTATCGTGCCTGTGGCGACTTCTGTAGGCGTTTTGGCCGAAAATGTCTATGCCAATACATTTACTTACGATGCCGAAGGCAATATTACGGGCTACGACGAAAGTAATTTACTCTCGCAAGACAAAGGCAAAGTGAAATTATTAGAAGCTTTGCAATTTGAAGGCGAAATCTATGCCATCGGCGACGGTTACACCGACTACGAAATGCGTGAGGCTGGCTTGGCAACCAAGTTTTTTGCTTTTACCGAAAACGTAGAACGCCAAAAAGTAACCGACAAAGCCGACGAAGTAGTGGCATCTTTCGATGAATTTTTATACATCAATGGCTTGACTCGCTCTCAGTCATATCCAAAATCTAAAATCAAAGTACTTTTATTAGAAAACGTTCACCCGAAAGCTGTGGAGGCATTCAAAATTGAAGGTTTTCAAGTTGAATTATTGAAAGGTGCTTTAGACGAAGACGAATTAATTGAGAAAATTAAAGGCGTTTCAATTTTGGGTTTACGTTCTAAAACTAACTTGACAAAAAGAGTATTACAACATCCAAACGCCAGCCGTTTGATGACCGTTGGAGCTTTTTGTATTGGAACAAACCAAATCGACTTAGCTGAATGTGAAAAAAGAGGTATTGCGGTTTTCAACGCACCATACTCAAATACTCGTTCGGTAGTTGAAATGGCGATTGGCGAAATGATTATCCTTACTCGTGATATTTTGACGAAATCAAACAAAATGCACCAAGGTGTTTGGGATAAATCTGCTAAAAACTCTTACGAAATCAGAGGTAAAAAATTAGGTTTGGTAGGTTATGGAAGTATCGGTACTCAGCTTTCGGTAATTGCAGAGGCAATGGGTATGCAAGTGTATTTTTATGATGCGGTTGATAAATTAGCTTTAGGAAATGCCAAAAAATGCAAGACTTTAGAAGAACTTTTGGGCATTGCAGATTTTATTTCGATGCACGTGGACGGTCGTAAAACCAATGCGAACATTATCGGTGAGAAGGAATTTGAAATGATGAAAGACAATGTAATTTTCATCAACCTTTCTCGTGGACACGTGGTGGACATCAAAGCTTTGGTAAATGCCTTGAAATCTGGTAAAGTTTGGGGTGCAGCGGTTGACGTATTCCCTTATGAACCTAAAACAAACGACGAAGAGTTTATCAACGAATTGCGTGGTTTGCCAAGAGTAATTCTTACGCCACACGTGGGAGGTTCAACAGAGGAAGCTCAGGCAAATATCGGTGAATTTGTGCCAAGCAAATTATTGCAGTTTATGAACAACGGAAGTACCTACGGTTCTGTAAACTTCCCAGAATTGCAATTGCCAGCTTTAGAAAACGCACACCGTTTATTACATATTCACCAAAACGTACCTGGAATTTTAGCGAAAATCAACAACATTTTTGCCAAATACAACGTCAATATTCAAGGACAATATTTGAAAACAACCACCGAAATCGGTTATGTAATTACAGATATTTCAAAAGAAT
>JACCDR011284450.1_pt1 | contig 15003 bp, 19 predicted proteins | sample 7446431 | NCBI WGS metagenome assembly JACCDR01 (sample SAMN15323443, study PRJNA562643) | freshwater metagenome | isolation source: river surface water | place: USA:Blue River Watershed | collected 2017-08-17 | reverse complement strand
GACAATCAGCGCATGATTGCCGACTTTAACGATTATGGTTCCTTTTATGAGAAGGAATACGGCGTAAATAACGAAGAGTTCGCTCACGTCATGCTGAACATGCTCAACCTCGATCCGCGTGCCGTGGATATTATCCGCGACGCTATGGCATACCGAAAAGCGAAAGATGTTGGCAAGCAAAAAGTTACTAATAGTCCGAAATACGTAAAACCTGGTCAAGCAAGCAATACCAGCAAGCTGGCCCAACTTACCCGAGCCGCAAAGCAATCGACCGGCGCACAAAAGCACGGCACGGCATTAGCGGCAGTAACCGAACTATTATCAGGAATTTAAGCAATGTCTACTTCAAACTTAGATAGTGCCGATCTCAAAGCGGCAGTGAAAGGCGGTCTCATCCGTGAAGACGTGATGGACACCATTTTCGACATCTCTAACGTGCCTTTGCCATTCACCGATATGATTGGCAAGGAAACTAGCAAAAACAGCTATAAAGAATGGGTTACCCGTGAGTTATCTGCCCCATCCTTGACTAACGCTCTGGTTGACGGCTCCGACGCATCCGGCAACGATACCGTATTGGGCACTCGCGTTGGCAATCAGCATCAAATCTCCGGCAAAGTCGTTAAGGTTTCGTTTCGCGCGGAAGATTCTGATTCGATTGGTCGCATCGGCAAACTGGCCGAACAAATCATGGAACGTCAAAAGGAACTGAGACGCGATGTTGAAGCGATCGCTCTGGCCAACCAAGCATCCGTAGCCGACAACGGCAACGCGACTGCCGGTAAAGCAGGTGGCCTCCCATCCTGGATTGTTACCGCTCACACTAACGGCACTGCTGGTGGCTTCAACACCACGACCGGCTTGACCGTAGCCCGTACTCTGACCGCTCGTTCAGCCCTGACCGAGACCAAGGTTAGAAACACCGTGCAAACGATTTATCAAAACGGCGGCGACCCTTCCGTATTGATGACCGTACCGGAAGGCATTGCGCGTATCTCTGAGTATTTGTTTACCTCGTCCGCTCGCGTTGCGACGCTGATGAGCGATCACGGCAAGAGTCAGGAAGCGGCGACTGCTTTGGGCGCTGTCAGTGTATTCGTGACCGACTTCGGCACTCTGAGACTGACCCCGAACCGCATCCAGCAAAAGCACTTGGATTCCGGCGGCTCGAACCTGTGCGCAGACGTGTTCATTCTCGATCCATCCTATCTGGCATTGTCATATACAAAGGGCGGCTACAGAACCGAGCAATTGGCTCGTACCGGCCTGGCAGAAAACTGGCAAATGTCGGTGGACTGGACGCTGATCGTCAAGAACGAAAAGTCTCAAGGCATTATCGGCGACATTGACGTCACCGCAGCAATGACCACCTAGTAAACCATCATAACCGGGAGCTAATCGCTCCCGGTTTTTTTGAGCGAGCGAACATGATCACAGTTAGAGTAAAAAACAAAACTGCAAGAGTCATCAATCTAGCCTCTGGCCAACTGCATCCATTTCAGGAAGGTGTGGCGACTCAGGCCGAGGCCAGCATTATGAGCGAAGTCCTCGAATGGCTCCATGATGAACCTGAACCTGAACCTGAAAAGAAAGTAGGCAGACCAAAGAAAGAACAACCAGACTTAGGCGTCGACATCGATGGCGTATGATGGCGTAATAAAAACGCGCTTTGTCGAGGATGGCGATAAACTTTACCACGAACAGACTCAGCCAACGGATGCGCTAATCTATGAGCGCAATAAAGAACTGCGTAAAAATACCGGCTCAATCCGCGATCTTGGCGCACAATCCGGCGAAGGCGTTTGGGGTAGACAAGTAGCCAGCATTCCAATGAACGACCTGGAATGGGCAAGGCGTAACGGTTATGACATATTTTCGCAAGACGCCAAGAAAGCTAGTGATGAATTAATGCGGTTTTTGCAAAGTCCCCTAGGTCAAAAGTCGATTATTCGTGATGATCCAATTATCCAAGGAAGACGCACTAATGGCACCAAAGCCGTTAAAAGTAATTGAGACAAACGACGATAGCTCATTAACTGATGATCAGGTTAAAGCACTGAAAGACCTGACCCCGGAAGAAATACGGATACTGAAATTAGTTGCCGAATCGTCCAGGACATTTCAGGTTATTATTTCGATTATTGTTGGTATCGCCGCTACTGTTGCGTTTGTTAATTCGCATTCGATTAAAGAATTTATCTCAAAGGTTTTGCAATGAAATGTCAGGTTGATTTCAGTGAACCCAGTACCATTCGCGGCCTAGTTTGGGTCGTTGTTGGCGTTGTCGGTCTAGTCATGATTGCCCTTGGCAAAGACATTACAACCTTACTAACCCTTGGTGCTGCCATTGCTGGCGGCCTTGGCGTGGCTATCACGGACAAACAAAATGGCTAGACGGACAACGATTATTCAAAAAACTGGCGGCATTAGCACGCCAGATATTGTTGCGAATGATCCATCGTATGCGTTACGCCGATTTCAATCTATTCCAAAGTCAACCCAGAAGAAAATAGCATGGGTCGGCGACTCAACTATGAGTCAGCCATTTGCTATTGTTCTTTCGGGCTCGGATCATTATATCGACCCGGGCTTAGCTCCTAACTCATGGATTACTAAATTCCTTGGTACGTTTTCAAGCTCCCCGTTTTATAATTGTTATCATTACAATTTTGCCCTCAACGGGCAAAAGTTACAAAACTTTGTAAACGACGCAACAACCGGCGCAACAATGGCAGATATTGCTGCCGTTACTCCTGACTTAATTCTGTTTAGCTATGGCATTAATGATCGTCGACTAAATGAACGATCAAAAGCAGAAATCAAAGCCGATTTACAAACAGCAATAACAAAAATGCGCGGCGCAGCCCCACAAGCTGATATTGTAATGATTATGCCGAACTCATTAATATATGATTCGGCAAACTCCCCGGTATATATTGACGCACCAGTATCATTAGCTAAGGTTCAAGGCTATTCAGACGACCTGAAAGACGCTTATCGTGAATTAGTTCTCCCTGACCATGTTTATATGATGGACACGCAATCAGGGATATATAAATTATTTTCCGAGGAAGTTAATACCCTTGCCTTAAAAGGCGGGATGAATGGCGATGCCTTGCATCCATCTAACACCGGGCATTTAATTAGATTTTGTTATATCGGGGCGCTTATATCGAATAATTATAATGCTGCCAGTATGTTACTATCTTATACCAATAGGAAATATATTGTTCCGGCACCCTACAGCGAACTTCAGTGTGATAGAGCTTATGGAATTTCATCGACTGATGCGAGGAAATATTATCCTCGCATTCTTGAAAATCCAAAATACTATAATGTTTTGTTTGAGGGTATCTATGAGGGAACCGCAGGGACAAATATCACGGTCAGCAGAAACATAAACAGCATTGAAGCTAAAAACTATGTAGGTATTTTTGCGGCTAATGATGTTGTTCTCCAGTACGGTGTTACTGCCTCAGCCGGTGGAACTCAAGGCGAACAAATAGAAGAAAACTTTGCGGCTTGGGCTATTACTGGCGGTGGAAAAAACGAATCAGGCAACCATTTTCAATGGTTTTCGTTAACTGGCGGTTACCCGTTAGCTGGTGCGGCTCTTCTTCCGATGAAGATATGCCGGATAAGACCGGCAAATCAGAAAAATGATTACGATCCGAATATAGCAATCATAATGTCGGCAGCAGATTTTACCGCAGCGACTTTAACTCATGTAGTTCAGCGTGCTGGCGCAATTGCAGTTATTACGTATGAGTCAACTACTGCCCCGACAACAGGCGGCACAATCGACATAAAAAAGAACGGCACTACATTTGCGACAATCACTGTTGCAAACAATGCAACAACTGGAACCCTATCTGGAACTTTTGTCGGTTCTAATACTAAAGGCATTTGGCTAGATGAAAGCGACATTGTTACCGCCGTGGTTAATGCCGGGTTTGTTGCCGGGACATACCCTAGAATCAGATTGAGCAATCATTGATGAGCACTATCATTCAGCCTAGAATTGTACCTGGCCAATCATTTGCCTATGCAAGTTTGCCAGCAGCAAATACCATGCCTGGCAAGTTTGTTTTTGTCAGTGATTTAAGAGCAACAGCCTACAGCGACGGGACTCGATGGTATTATGAAGAGTTTGACCTGATTGCCGGTGGTTTGCCGGTTATTTTGCCATCAAACGGCACTATTGGTAACAATGGAGCATTATCGGCTTTAACAGCGTTACCAACGACGTACAGCAAATGCTATATGTACTTTAAGGCCGGCGCTATCTTTGCTGGAAGCGCCGCCGGTCTGTATTACGTTACCATGTCCAGCACGACCGCCGGCACCATCTGGAATAATACCTACACAAGCGGATCACCATCGGTTCCGGCCAGCCCTACCGCCTTTGTAACCACCGGCCCCGGTGCATACACTCAAACTACTGCCGCAGATATTGACCTGTTAACCGGAGTTATCCCGGCAAACTTGCTTGGCGCTACCGGAATTATCACCATGCGCTGCCTGTTCAACTATACTAACTCAGCCGGGGCTAAGACACTGAAATACAAGCTTGGCACAGACGTTGCCATGAGTACGGCACCAACGACCACGGCAAGCATCGAAGTGTACAAAACCATTGCCAACAATGGTAATACCAACGGCCAGATATTCAACACAAACCCTAATAATGGCGTTGCCGTAACAACAGCACCAACCTTTGGGACAACGAACACCACGGCGGCGGCAAACGTGAAGATAACAGCACAGTTAGCCACGGCAACGGATTATGTTATCGTCAGTAACTATATGGTAGACGTGGCGGCATCATGAATTATCTATTATTTGCCATATGTTTTATTGCATTCGCGGCAAATGCCGAATGCGTTATTAGGGATAACGACAATAGGATCAAGCGTAATGCGAGCGTCATTAGACAATTCAAGAAGGCTAATCCATGCCCAAGCACCAATAGCACCACAGGGAAATGCCCTGGTTACGTCGTTGACCATATTCATCCTCTCTGCCATTGTGGGGACGATGCTGTTTATAACCTTCAATGGCAAACTATTAGCGATGCTAAGGCAAAGGATAGATTAGAACGGGCCATGTGCAATGAACTACGCAGAAATTAAAGCGGCAACCATAGGCAGTGCTTCCTATTCAAATAGGGAGGATCAAGATTTTATCGATAACTTCGATAATATGCTTCGAGTTACCGAGGCACGCATCAATCGATACTTAAAAACCATCGAAATGACGGCACGGGCTACGATTGTCACGACCTCTGGACAAGAGTATTACGCATTACCAACAGACTTTAATGGAATGATTGACATTGAAGTCAAGACCAGCGATACAGCAACCAAACGATATACCGCAACATTTGTCAATCCTGAAACCCTAAATGCAATATCAACCAATGGCGTTGTCTCTACTGATAACAATTTTTACTATAGCATCGTCGATAATCAGTTACAGATACTCCCGACAACTGATTTATACACAATTGAAGCAATTTACTACGTTAGATTGACGCCATTAGCAACCGATTCTGATAATTTTATCGGACAATATCATCCTGATTGCTATATCTACGGGATTTTGTCTGAATTGGAGTATATGACCAAGAATCAGGCAGCACAGCAACAATTTGACGCACGTTTTAAGGCAACTCTGGATGAAATCAGGGTAAACAACGTTAGGAAAACACGCGGAACTAACATGCAAATTCAACTAGGTTAATGCAATGAATCAAAACTTACATATTAGAAACGAATATCAGTTCCGTTGTATTGGCCCAAAAGAGCATTTGCGGGAAGAATATCTGTTTTATTCAAAATGCCTTGAGAATGACCCATACAATTGGCGTCTCATGGCTAAATTGCGCGAAATGGAAGAATTTAAGGACGATAGAACCATTATCAACCTGGTTCCAACCGTTGGCCTGAACGATATGCTCGATAAGTACTGGGCAGGTAGCGCATATACCGCAGCATGGTATATGGGATTGATTAACGACACATCATACACTGGCATCGTTGCCGGTGACACTATGTCGAGCCATGCAGGATGGACGGAAGACGCTAACTACGCATCAGCAACTCGTCCGGCGGTAGCCTTTAGTGCGGCGTCCGGTGGCGTTAAGGCAACATCGGCAGCGGTATCGTTCTCAATCAATGCCTCGACTACGCTTAAAGGCGCTTTTGTTGTGTCCAATAGCACCAAGTCGGGAACCACAGGTATTCTTGCCTCGGCAGGTCTGTTTATTCAAGGCGATTGGGCACAAATCAACGGCAATACGCTACAAGTTACGTTTCAATCGACAATGGTTTCTGCATGAGATTTTTAACGCTTTTTCTATGTTTTGCTAGTGTTGCGCATAGCGCAACCATGCAATTTACAAGCAATTACGACGCCAATCCAGGTAGTACTCAAGTATTGACCATTCAGGACAGCCCTGGTGCAACAGCTACGCTGTCAACGACCACGAAAGCTAATGGCACAGGCTCCTATTTCATGGATTTAAACCGCACGAATACAGCGGTTAATACATATCGATCAGAGTTTAACGTAGCTGGAAGCGGCGGTGATTTTCAATTTAATACAGAGTATTGGGTTAACCTAAACTTTCGGTATGAAAACTGGCCGTCCGACACGGATAGAGACTTTTCCCCATTCCAGATACATCGTAGGCCAGGCACGAACCCTGCTACCGGCAACCCGGATTGGAACTGCGACCTAACTAGCGCATATGCAACCGCTCCGTTTTTTATGAGCACGGTAAACGATACCGTCGAAATTCGCGGTTGGCCAAACGGGACATTATTCTGGTCTGCACCTATGAACTCGACCGGGATAACTAAAAACGCATGGCATAACCTGGTATTGCGGTTTAATATTAGCTCAAGCAATACTGGCTACCTTGAGGCATGGATTGATAACGTTAAGCGATTCTCTAAGCTCAATTATGCCTTGTTTACTACGGGCACAGACAGTTGTGGCCGTCAGTTCAACCCGAACTATTGGAAAAACGGGATTTACAAATGGAATTGGAAAGCAGGGCGCCCAGCAACAGGCTCGACCAGACGATCCGTCTATATTGATGACTTGAATATCGCAGTCGGCGCTAATGGCTACAACCTGGTGTATGAGCCACCAACGGGAACAACGACCCCGGACACGACGCCGCCAACGATTACCGGAACCAGCGCAACCAATATCACGCAAACGACCGCAACCATTACGTGGAACACTAACGAAGTTGCCGACAGTCGCGTCGATTACGGCTTAACAACGTCCTACGGGTCGAATACGGTTGACGCTTCAGACGTTACTGCGCATTCCATTAATCTGTCTGGTCTGACCGCAAACACACTGTATCACTTCAAGGTAACATCAGCCGATCCGAGCAACAATAGTTCTGTATCGTCTGACTTTACATTTACGACTCAGTCGGTTGTTGTTGATACAACGCCACCAGTAATCACTAACATTGCGGTAAACCCAAGCAGTTCATCGGCGGTATTTACGTATACAACTGACGAACCGGCAACGACTCGGGCGAAGATTCTTACCCCAATATCGGTGTCCAATTATATTGCGACTCTGGTTACTAGTCATGAGGCAACGATTACCGGATTGACGCCAGGCACGAACTACACGTACAAAATCACGTCCGTTGATGGTTCCGGAAACCAAACCGATATATCGACCGGATTGTCTTTTGTTACGCCATCCATTTCGCCCCCGGAAATCTCTGGCATTAGCGTTTCCGGTATTACCGATACGTCGGCGACGATTAACTGGACGACCGATACAAGTTCAAATTCTGTTGTCAACTATGGCTTAACAACCGCCTACGGTGCAACGCAATCTAACGCTAGCAATGTAACTAGTCACAGCATTGTTTTGACCGGCCTGAATGGCGGGACTGGCTATAACTACCGGGTTTGCTCGACAGACACCAACGCCCTGACTACGTGTAGCGGAAACCAAACGTTTTCAACGGTGGAAAATGGCGTCCCGGTTATTTCCGGCATTTCGGCGGCAACGACCAACAATAGCATTACGTTCACGTGGACAACCGACGTGGGATCCACTACTAAGGTTTGCTATGGCACCACTGCAACCATTGGCACATGCGTTGAAGACCTTACCAGCGTGACCAGCCATAGCATTCAGGCAACCGGATTGAGCGCAGCGACTCGTTATTATTATCGAGTGTATTCGGAAAATTCGGCAGGTCAGCCAGCAATTAGCGCATATAAGGTGGTAATGACTCGCACCACTGGTGGCCTATACTCGGATAGGTTTAACTAATGGCATTAGAATCGTTTTGGACATTCTACAACCCGGCGGCGGATTGCACCGCCGATGAGTCTGCGGGTGTTTTGTCTATTACGGTTCCAAGCGGCTCAACGCATGACTTGTGGTCGTCAAACAACAACGGCCCTAGGATTCATCAGCCAGCGAATAACGTAGACTTTACTATCGAATGCAAGATGGTAGCCAATCCATCGGCGCTTAGTTCGCGTGGCGGTGGTCTTATTGTCCAAATGGATAATGACGATTGGCTGCGGTTTACAGTGCACCACGATGGCACCAATTTTAAGATATTTGCTGGCTATCTTGATAATGGGACAACAGCCACAACGGTCTATAATACGACGCTAACAGCGCCGACTTATCCGTTATGGCTTCGCCTTATTCGTTCTGGCAATAACTGGTCAACCTATCGCTCTTACGACGGATCAGCCTGGACTCAGCAAGGCACGACGTTTTCTAAAACCATGACGGTTAACAACGTTGGCCTTTGTGCTATGACGGCTGGCACGAATCCGGCATGGACGGCGACATTTGACTATTTCCTCGCAGACGGCATTGAAAATCCTCAGACTGGCGACGCCATCGACGTTATTACGGTTGATAGTTTCTTTTCGGCTTCGGCTATTTATGCGCTATCCAGTAGCGAGCAATTAACTAGAACTGATGTTTTTTCGGCCTCGGTAACGACCCCAGTACCGACAAACGGAAGCTATGGCGATACGATTACGGTATCGGATAGATATTCAGCCTCGGTAACTAGGCCGGATCAACAAGCCTGGACAAACAAGACAAGACAAACCACAACCTGGACGGATAAATAATGGCATTAGAATCCACTACCACAATTGCAGGGCTTGACTCAGAATGGCCATTATCTAACGACACTTTTGGCTCGACCGATGACCATTTTCGGGTTATCAAGGCCGTTCTAAAGGCAACCTTTGCCGGTTCAGGCGGTCAGGGTTTTTCTATCCCGATCACTGCTACGGAAGCTGAAATTAACCGTCTTGTGGGTGTTACCAGCGGCATACAGGCGCAATTAAACGCCAAGGCGCCACTAGCCAGCCCTGCCTTAACTGGCGTGCCAACGGCACCCACGGCGGCGGCTGGCACTAGCACGACACAGATTGCGACGACTGCATTCGTAACCGCCGTTGATATTCTAAAAGCACCACTAGCCAGTCCAACGTTTACAGGCGTTCCGGCGGTTCCGACGCCAGCGGTTGGAAATAATAGCACTCAGGCCATTAACTCAGCCTGGGCAAGAACCGGAACCGGGGCGGCTTTTGCCGGTAGTGGATATATTAGGCTCCCGTCTTGGATGGCCGCTGGTAACTCTTTTATTTTCCAGTGGAAAAAACTAACAGGATTAGGCGCTGTTGGTTCTGGAACTACAACTTTCCCGATCGCGTTTCCTAATGCTGTCTTCGGCATCTGGTTTAGTGATTTAGCTGAAGCGACAGGCGGCGTTGACAAAGCAACAGCCTATTTATCAAATACACTGAGCGACGTAACTTATTCGAAATCAACAGCAAGAACCGAATTATATGTATTTGCTATTGGCTTTTAGCCTAATTGCCATTGATTCGGCAATGAAAGGCTTATGAAATTCGTTAGAGTATAAACTTTATACAGTATCATGGTAGAATTAGCACAATTAAGAGACATCGGCGAGACCGGGTTAATCCTGGACATTAGCCACGAAAAGCTAACACCTGGAACTGTAACGAATGGAAAAAACTTTCGAGTGGCTAATAAAGGCATTACATCAGTATTTGCTAGTAATCCTATTATTGAAACTACTACTACTAATGCCGGGTTTTTATTCCCTGTTACGACGCCTACTGGTGATTTTCTAATCACCCTTGGCCGTTCTGATATACATGCATATAACGGCGCGTCAGCGACCGCTATAACGCCATCAGGTGGTATTACGCTTGGCACCAACGACGAGTATAAGTGGTCTGGGTGCATGTTGGGGCAGATACCCATATTTAACAATGTAGTCAGCTATCCGTACTACTGGAGCCCGCAAACTACAGGAACGTTGCTACAAGCCTTGAAGTTTACTAACGCCCAAACCTGGGTACAAAAAGGCTACCACGCTAAAGTATTCCGCTCGCATGGCGCTTATCTGTTTGCACTAAACCTTATTGAAGGCGTTACAGAATTACCAGACACATTCCGATGGTCACATCCTGCCGATGTAAACGGCCTCCCGTTCACTTGGGATGAAACCGACCTGTCCGCCGTTGCTGGTAAGGCAAGTCTTGGTGGTGACGGTGGGCAAATTATTGATGGCTTGTCGTTACGCGATAGCTTCGTTATTTATTCTCAGAATGCAATTAATGTATTGCGTCCGTCCGGTGATGATCAAGTCTGGTCAAGACGGCAAATATCCAGCAATTACGGCGTAGTATCAAAAGACGTAACCGTCGAAGTCGATGGCAGACATTTCTTTATCATTGCCGGTGATATTCTCACTACTGATGGAAATAGCATCGAATCTATCGCTCACCAAAAGATTCGCAAGACAATGGATATTCGGGCTAATTATGAGTATTATGAAAACTCGTTTACCATAAAGAACCCAATTCGCAACGAAATATGGTTTTGTGTTCCAGAAAACGGATCAGTGTTGCCAAACGCAGCGTATGTATTTAATTACAAGGATGGTACGTGGGCATTTCGTGAGCTGTCAGAGTCATTAGCGCATGCAACCTACGGAAAGAAAGTAGCGTCTCCGATCACTTATGAAACCTATGACGGCGCCGAAACCCCGGTAACGTTCGAAAACTTTGATCTGCCTTATTCTTATGCGCCATACTCCGAGAATGGCGTGATTGGTATCTCACCAACGAATGGACGACTGGTATCGATGGACGATAACTCAAGTGATTCGTCGATTCATAGCATTATTGAAGCGATTAACATCGAAATAGATCAAGTGCCCGACGCGACCAGCATTACAAGAGTTTATCCATACATGTCCGGGGATATTGACGTTCAAATTCAGTTTGGTAGTCAAGACTTCATCAATGGCCCGGTAAAATGGCGACCAGCCGTTAACTTCAACCCGTTTAGGCAACGTAAAATCGATGTAAGAACGTCCGGCAAATTTCACGCTTACCGTATTAGCTCAACATCTAGCAAAAACTGGTCGTTTACCGGTATGGATATAGAGTATGAAAGGTCTGGTGTAAGATAATGGAATATCCACCAAATAATATCGATCCAGACCTGAAGCAATATTTAATAAGAGTTCTTGAGGATCATGAGCGACGCATTAACGGGAAAGACACCATTATACAAACGACTGTTATCCCTACTAAGCCAGTGGTTGGTAGGATATATTTTTTTCCTAACTCAACCGGCGCTATCACAAGCGCCGGATTCTGGGGATACTACAATTCAGCATGGAGCAAGCTTGGGTAATTATCTAATAGCGCCAGTGCCGATACCGTTGATCGATTACTTATGGGATGAGATAGAACCAATCCTAGCTTTAGCCGTCGAACGTGGTAACGATGAGATAAGTTGTTATTCCGTAAAACAAAGGGCGCTAAATGGTGATTGCTTAATTAATGCAATTCTAATTGATGGGTGTATAATTGCAATAGCAACGACCGAGTTCAGGACGTTTGATACTGGCCACCAAGCGTTATATATACCTATTATGGCCGGGAAAGATTTAGAGTTATGGGGTCATCAGTTTTTTGATTTTTGCGTCAATATGGCAAAAGAATACGGCGTAGACGACATCAGAGCCACTGGCCGTAAAGGCTGGTTAAAAAAGCTCAATATGGCGGGTTTAGGTTTCAACGAAATATCCACAACGATTTCATACAAGATAGGCGGTTAACATGGCAGGTGGCGGCGGTTCACTGGGAATGGCAGGTTCGGACAGTAGCTCCGCCTCTGCTTACAATCAACGAGTTTGGGGGCCTCAAAGCAAAGCCTTTAAAAAGCTGTTTAAGCACGCTGAAGGCTTGTATGGCGGTCAGATTGGCGACATTTTAGCGGCCTTGCCTGGTGCGATACAAGGCCAGAAGGACATTTATGGCCAGGCTCAAGGCGGATGGCAAGACCAGCTACAGGGTGGCGCGTACAAGGACATGGGCCTACAAAAACAGCTTGGTGACTCGCTAAAGCAATCGTTTAATAGTCCAACGGCGACGCAAGAAATCAATAACATGATTATGGGCGGCAAAGGCAACAATTACGCCGATGCCATGAAACAAACCTATATGCGGGACGCCCAGAATGCACAGGATCAAATGCTTTCTACCCTCGATGCCCGCGTTGCTGGCGGTGGCCTCCCTGGCAGTAGTCGTCATGGCGTTGCTACTTCTTTGGGGATGCGGGACATTAATCAAAACCTGCAAGGTAATTTGGCCCGAACAGGATACGAAACTTTTGATAAAGACCTTACCAGAAAGCTAGGCATTGCACAGCAAGCCGACCAGGGCACTTTGGCAAGGCAACAAATGTTGTCAGGCATGATTGGTCAGCAAAACCAAGCACAGCAACAAGGATTGAATTTCGGACAAAACATGCAAGGCTTGAATATGGGGCAATTCCAGCCGTATTCGATGCCTTGGGCTTCGCTTGGCAGTTACTCTAACATTCTTGGCAATCCCGTTGTTCTTAATAGCGGTAATTCTAGCTCTAGCTCAGACTCGAAAGGTATGTCTGGGTCTGGTTATGGTTCTTTTGGTGGCGGCGGAGGAAAGTAGCATGGCACAAGGTAACGGGCAAATGATGCCTGGGCAATTCAACAATATGCAGGTTAACCGTCAACAACAACCTGGCGGAATCCGTCCGCCAATGTTAAGCGGTTCGCCTGGTTTCCAAGTTAACCCTAATATGGCTCAGCCAGGCGGGATACGACCGCCAATGATACCGGTACAGCAAGGCACTCAACCATTGCGACAGCAAGGTTACGGCATGGTGACGCCACAACAACAGGCGCAAGCTATGCAGCAACAACAGCCGATGCAAGTTAACCAGCAAGGTTATTATGGCGGCATTCGTCCGCCAATGATGAATATGCAAAATAGGGGGCCTTATGGCAAGTAACAAACCAATCATGATTTTGACGTGCGCAGCGTTGCTTGTATCCTCGTTTATTGCTTACTCGATGGACAGGGAAGAGCGCGAATGCAAAGCCGAATATGACCGGATTACATCCGATCGAGGCAGTAAGGTAATCTATCCTTGGACGCAATGGGCGCATAGTCACAACTGCTACAAATACATGGATAAATGGTAACGACATGGGAAACTTTGGCGAATTTTTCAGTCAGTGGTTACAACAAAACGGCAACGGCATGGGATCCCAAGCCGATCAAGGAAGCGCGGCTGGTTTTCTGAATCAATTTAATCAGATGAATAGTGACGCGCAATTGCAAAATAATTCTCAAGGATTTCAGAAAAACATGGCTCAGTTTAATCAGGGTCAGTCTGATGCCGCGCATGATAAACAATTTGCTATGAGCCAAGGTATGCAATCATATCATGACCAATTTCAGCCACCAATGGACTTTGGCTCGATGATGGCTATGGCTAAATCAATGACACCACAAAGACCATTCAGAGACGATCAGCCTATTGGCTTCGGTGTCCGGTACATTCAGCAATTGTTAGGCGGTTAGTATGGCTCAAAATTATGGAATCTATAGCGATATTCCAGCCTTAAGCGATGGCGCGGCCAGACTGGTTGCTATCAATCAAAATCCGTTCTTAGCGGAAATGATGAAACGGCAAGATGAACGCGCTTGGGAGCAATACCAAGCCATTCAAGCGGCGCGGGCGATTCCTGCTTTCCCATCGGCACCGACTGGTGGCTCGCCACAGATTGGCTATCAAAACGATATGGTTAGCACATTTGCTCAAATGGCTAAATCCAGCGTTCCATCGGTACAAAAGCAAGGGCTTGAAGGTCTAGCGATGATTCAAAAAGACCTGTCCGGCAACATGGCCCTAACCTCCGAGCAAAAGAACGCCTACAGCGCACAGCCAAACAATCAGCGGGGGTTTACCGCTTTGCTTAACAGGATGGTTGACCCTGGTTATCAACTGAATACGGCCCACAATAATAAAATAAGTGAACTAGGCTACGAATACGGACAAAAGCGCGGCCTAGAAAATCTACAGCTTGGCAATAAAGGAAAAATGTGGAACCTTGAAAATCATGGATTCCTTGCCGAGGCTCCTAAGCGTTTTGAAGACGTCAAGCCGACTATTGAAGATAAAAAATCAGATAAACCTCCATCTGGCTATTCATGGGCTGATGACAAAAAAACATTAATCCCTATTCCTGGCGGCCCTGCCGATAAATTAGGCGAAAAACAAAAAAATCAGATTGTTGGCATAAGGAATCTTAATAGTGCGGCTAAAGATTACATCGATGCCCTCGATAATTGGAGTAATACAGACATTTTAAGCCCTGATAAAACAGCAGCAATGGGCTTGCTTTACAATAACATGCTTTTGCAAGCAAAAGAAGCTTACTCATTAGGCGTTCTTAATGGGCCAGACTATCCAATATTACAGTCTATAATTCGCGATCCAGTGTCCTTGGCCGGATCATTAACATCTAATAAGGCATTACAGGATCAGGCAACAAAATTAAAAGAAGTTATGGGTAAATATATGGACTTGACCAGTGATGTGCCT